>Ga0180433_10002217_pt1 | contig 30411 bp, 23 predicted proteins | sample SS_ome_8_FD_132980 | JGI IMG/M metagenome (GOLD analysis project Ga0180433, IMG submission 132980) | Hypersaline lake sediment archaeal communities from the Salton Sea, California, USA - SS_1_D_1 metaG | ecosystem: Environmental > Aquatic > Non-marine Saline and Alkaline > Hypersaline >... | reverse complement strand
CCCAGGTGTTCTCCAAGGTGCCTGCGATCAACTGGCTGTCGGCAGCGCGTTTTTTCCTGTTTGGTTCTCGCGATATCTGGTTTGTCGTGGCCTTGCCGGTATTTCTGGTAGAAGTAGCCGGCTGGTCAGCGACTGGCGTGGGTACTTTTATGGCAGCCTGGGTCATCGGTTACGGGTTTGTGCAGGCATCAGCGCCAAAACTGATCCGGCGCAGTCATCATGGGCAGGGACCGGGTGGCGGTACCGCAAGGCTGTGGGCCTTCGTTCTGGCGGTATTTCCAGCCGGTATCGTCATTGCCATGCAGCAGGGTTGGCCAGTCGAAACCGTGCTGGTCGCTGGATTGATTCTGTTCGGCATTGTCTTTGCGATCAATTCGGCGGTGCACTCCTACCTGATCCTGGCCTATTCCGATTATGACAAGGTGTCGATGAACGTTGGTTTTTACTATATGGCCAACGCGGGTGGCCGCCTGGCAGGCACGGTCTTGTCCGGATTGGTCTACCAGACGCATGGACTGGAGGGCTGTCTGTGGCTGTCATCGGGTTTTGTGTTGGCTGCAGCCATGCTTTCCTTTGCGCTGCCCTCGGTTCGGCCTGTTGCCGGAGAACAACCCCGTGTTTGATCATCTGGCCAGTCTAGTCGTTTATCAGTGGCTGGCTTTGTCGCCAGAAAGCCACCTGGGGGCGGCGCTGCATTTCTTCGTCATGGACGTCGCCAAGATCTTCGTCCTGCTGGTGATCGTCATCTACGTGATGGGTCTACTGCGCGCATTGCTGTCGCCCGAGCGGGTGCGCGAGTTCGTGCGCGGTCGGCCGGACTGGCAGGCGCGCGGCTTCGCGGTCACGCTAGGGGCGGTGACGCCATTCTGTTCCTGCTCCTCGGTGCCGCTGTTCATCGGTTTCGTCGAGGCCGGTATTCCGTTGGGCGTGACCTTTTCGTTCCTGATTGCCAGTCCGATGATCAACGAAGTGGCTGCGGTGATCCTGGTCGGGATCCTGGGCTGGAAGCTGGCAGCACTGTACGTAGGAGCTGGGCTGCTGGTGGCCTGGTTCGGCGGCATCGTTATGCAGTCCTTCAAACCCGAACGCTGGGTGGAGGAGTACGTCTGGAAGATCCAGATGGGCCAGGCGGACCTGCCGGAGCCAGACCGGTCGTTTGCCGGTCGCCACCGTTATGCCGTGGCCGAGGTCAAGGAGATCGTCGGCCGCATCTGGACATGGGTACTGCTTGGCATTGGCGTCGGCGCACTGTTCCACGGTTTCGTGCCGGAGCAGTGGGTCGGCGACAGCCTGGGCGGCGATGCCTGGTATACGGTACCGGCGGCGGTGTTGATGGGCATCCCGCTGTATTCGAACGCCACCGGTGTGATTCCGGTCGCTGAGGCGATGCTGACCAAGGGGGTGGCCGTGGGGACTACGCTGGCGCTGATGATGAGCGTGGCTGCCCTGTCGCTGCCGGAGATGCTGATCCTGCGCAAGGTGATCAAGTGGCAGGCACTGGCGCTGTTCGCCGGGGGGCTCGCGATCGCGTTCACGCTGGTGGGATGGGGCTTCAATGTCATTGCCTGATAATTATCACGACTCGTGCTTGAAACCGTACTGGCCTGTCCCGAATGCACCGTTATTTGGGTATTGAAAAAGGTAACATTTATGCTACTATATGGGTCATGTGATCGAGGTTAGAGAGTACCTGGATGCTGAGGAAAAAAGTCCTTATGCCAAATGGTTCGATCGTCTGAATGTGACTGCTGCGGTCAAGGTGACGACAGCCGTCCATCGGATGGAGCAGGGCAACTTCTCTAATGTGAAAGGTGTGGGTGCCGGCGTCTATGAGTTCAGGATTGATTTCGGTCCCGGTTACCGAATCTATTTTGGCAAGGACGGCGACCGGTTGGTGATATTGCTCGCGGGCGGTACCAAGAAGCGGCAGGACGCCGATATCACTGCCGCGAAAGCTAACTGGTGCGACTATAAGCGACGGAAACGGCAAGAGGTGACATGATGGTTTTGACGAAAGATTTTAAGGACACCATACAGGCGCGTGCCCAACGGGATCCCGCGTTTCGCAAGGCCCTGCTGCAGGAAGGGGTCGAATGCCTGCTCGCCGGTGATGTCGATACCGGCAAGGCGGTGTTGCGTGACTACATCAACGCGACGATTGGGTTTGAGGAACTCTCCCAGGTCTTCGACAAGTCGAGCAAGAGTCTCATGCGTATGTTCGGGCCAAAAGGTAATCCCCAGGCGAGTAACCTGTTTGCAGTGATCCAATATCTGCAGGAGCAGGAGGGCATTCACCTGGAAGTCAAAGCCCGGAAGGTGGCCTAAGGTGCTGTGTATCAGTGTTCAATCTGCATTTTTTTCGAGCATTTTGAAGGATTTTCTGAGCATGGTATTTTTCATGGTATTCTCATTTAGCAGGAAAATAAGCCATTGAATATAAAAGATAAAAAAGGCTTATTTACAATAGAGTGGGAATGAGCATCTGAAAACCGGATCATTTAATCATCCAGTTTAATGAGCGATTACGATTCTCAATTTATGTCCAGGGCGCTGGAGTTGGCACGTAAGGCCGAAGAGTATGGAGAAGTGCCGGTCGGTGCTGTAGTGGTTAAAGAAAACCGGGTTATCGGTGAAGGCTGGAACCAGCCCATTACATTGAATGATCCCAGTGCTCACGCGGAAATAATGGCATTACGCAATGCTGGTCATTATCTCAAGAATTACCGTCTCCCCGGCACTACGCTGTATGTCACACTGGAGCCCTGTCCCATGTGTGCAGGAGCTATCATCCATGCTCGTGTCGATAAGGTGGTTTTTGCTACCAAAGACCCCCGTACTGGAGCTGCCGGCAGTGTATTTGAGCTGTTGCCTTCAGACCAACGTTTCAATCACTGTACTCAGGTGGAATCTGGCCTGTTGTCAGAAGAAGCCTCGACAATGTTGAAAGCGTTTTTCCGTAAAAAACGTTTGAAAAATCAGAGCATGAAAAAAGATGAAAGAAGAAATTTATAGCGTAGAAGTTTGGCCTCCAATTATCAGGCTGCTGCATTTGTTGATGGCTGCCACTGTGAGTATCTTGTTGTTAACCGGCCTGCTAATGAGCTCTGGCATGATCTTGAATGAGGTGCTTTATCAGCACCTGCTAACGGTCTGGCACCTGCCTGCAGGTCATGTCTTGCTGGGGGTTATTGCAGTTCGCTTTATTCTGCTGATAGTAAGGCGCGATGTGCTCGGCTGGCGCGCCCTGATGCCGGATAATATCAGAGATATTTTAAAGGTCGCGGTGTTTTACCTGTCATTTGCCCGAATGCAGCTACCCGCTTACTTTGCACATAATCCGTTATGGAAACTGCTCTATCTGGCGATTTATATGCTGCTTGTGGTGCAGGCATTGACTGGCCTGTTGCTTGAGTCAGCCTGGTTAAGATCGGTGTTACGCACGGATTCATCTACTGCTCTGATGCAGCATCAGGCTTTACTTGAAATTATTTTGGTTGTGGTAGTTATGCATATTATTACTAGTCTGTTACATGACTGGAAAAGTCCATCGGCAGAAATATCATCAATCATCAATGGCAGAAAATTTTTTCATGTCGATAAAAGCAATAACAGTATAAATGTCGATAAACCGGTCTCCGTGTCTCTGGACAGTCTTGCCGGGAACAATAAATCAACTGATAAAAACTGACAGTTAATAGTTTCAGCTAAAGTGCTTTAGGCATTGGGTTGAACTGTTTGAATTTTTTTCGGGATTGGTCAAACTGGTCTTTCCAGACCAGCAGGTCAAAGTAGTTTTTTATGTTCTCTACATAGTTCACTGGCTCATTGCCGCGGGCATAGCCATATTTCAGGGTTTTATATATTTTTGGATTACTTAGTTTCGGCAGGTGCTTACGGATATGTGACCATTTGTCAGGATTTTCTCCATTTCTTTGTGTCAGGACACGAGCATCTTCCAGGTGACCAAAGCCAACATTGTAACCAGCCAGCGTCATCCACAAGCGATCCGGCATGGGAATTCTTTCGGGGATTTTCTTTTCTATGATTTTCAGATAACGGGCCCCACCCATGATACTTTGTTCGGGATCAAGCCGGTTTTTAATTTTTAGCTGTTTTGCAGTTGCTTGGGTCAACATCATCATCCCGCGAACGCCAGTGGGTGATTTTGCCCCGGGATCCCAGTGTGATTCCTGATAACTGATTGCAGCCAGCAGACGCCAGTCATAGCCGGTTGATTCAGCTGCCTGATGAAACAAATGCCGGTATTCAGGCAGGCGGTTGCTGACATGACGCCAAAAGGTGCGTTTATCAACAAAGTTCATGCGGTCAACATGACCGTAATATTGTTCAAGCAGCTGATCGAGTTCACCGGATTGCTTGAGCTGCTCAAAAAACTCCACAGTTTTTTGATAAAGACTGTCATCCTGGGAGTGCTGCAGTGCCCAGGCAAGTTGTTGTGGAGCGGAAACGTCAAAGCCAATCTTGATTTTCGGAAAGTATCGGCGGTTAATGGCTATCTCGTTGGAGTCACCGATAATGACATCGATTTTCCTATCCAGAACCTGCTGCATGAGGCTTTCCATCATGCTGTTTTTGCTGGATACCCATTTAAGTTTCGGGTGTTTCTTCTGAAGTCTGGTTAACAATTCTTCATGACTGCTCCCTGCTATCACGGCAATTTTTTTATTCAGTAAATCTTCCGGTTTTCGGGGTTTTCTCGTGCCAGAGAGGTATACAGCCTGAGAGGTAATGGTCTGATAGGGAGTACTGAAACGGATACGTTTCCCGCGTTTTTCGGTAACGGTCAGGCCCACCGCTGCAATATGTGCCTGTCCATCGGTAAGCGCTGGAATAATTTCTTTAAAGGTGTCAGGAATGATAAAGCGGGGTTTTACACCGATGAATTCGGTGAAACGCCGGATCAGTTCATACTCGATTCCAGCAGGGCCCTCCGGGCCTTCATAAAATGTCGTTGGTCCGTTAAGAGTGAGAACTTTAAGTTCTCCATCGTGCTGAATTTGTTCAAGTAGCGAGGGCTGTGGCGCACAACCAGCCAGTACAAGGATTACAGACACAGCAGGGAGTAGTAATCTGAGCAGATTGAACAAGAAGGTTTTCAATGTAATTAATCAAGAATTTGCTGAATCAGGTCCCGGACAGTATCAGCCGCGAAAGGTTTATCACAGATAGCTGAAACACCCGCTTTTTGAACGGCAGCCAGACGATTATCATTGTCTTCACTGGTTACCATCAGTACAGGTACAGTTGCCTGGGAACTGTTTTTTCGTATATGGTCAACCAGCTCCTGACCATCCATGTTGGGCATGTTGTAATCGGTGACGACGAGATCGAAATACTGGTCTTCGAGTATTTTTGTTGCTTCCAGCCCATCTCCAGCTTCTGTAAATTGTTCGACACCAATCGACCCTAGTACCCGCTTGATGTGCTTTCGCGCCAGGCTGCTATCATCGACCACCAATACGTGCATATCTTCTGGAGAGAAATTTTCCAGGGCCATGGCGGCAGGATCAATGAAGTTAAGGGTATTGACCATGGCCACCTTTAATTCATCAGCATCAAAGGGCTTGGGAAGAATCGCGATTACGCCTGCCTGTCGTATTGGATCAAGATAACGAAAGCGTGTTTCCGAGGATATCAGAATAAATCCCATATCACTGGTTTCTTCATTTTCACGCATGCGGTGAACCAGGTCGGTTCCAGTCATATCTGGCAAATAAAGCGCACTGATGACAACATCAGGCTTCAGTGTCACCAGGCTATCCAGAGTTTCCTGGCCATTGTTTCTCAGGATGATATTTTCAATGCCAAGCTGATTAAGTTGTTTGCTGATGATCTTCTGCTGTGTAGCTGAGGGTTCGACCAGCACAACCAAAATATCACTGATTTGGAGCGCTTCCATAGACATGCTCTCTGTAACGACAGGTATGCCCGGAACTTTAGAAATTTGCAAAAAAATGGCGCTGCAAGCAGCGCCGTAAATACCTCAACGAGTAGACTTTTCAGTCAGGAGAAAATCAGTCCCACTTCAACGCACCACCTGTCTGGTATTCGGTGACGCGGGTTTCAAAGAAGTTTTTCTCTTTACGCATGTTTGCCTGTTCATCCAGCCATGGCAGAGCTGCTTCATCAATGCCCGGGAATGGCTTGTCCAGATTCAGTGATTTCGCACGACGGTTGGCGATAAAACGGAACTGGTTGATATGGTCATCAGCAGAGTAACCAAGAATAGGATCTGGCAGAAGGTAACGTGCATAGTGCTCTTCAGCAGCTTCCGCTTCCAGCCACATGTCGCTGATCTTCTTCGGATCAAGTGTAACTTTCTCTTCCAGAATAATTTGTTTGGCGACACGAATACCAAATGAAGCATGCAGTACTTCATCACGCATAATGTATTGCAGCTGTTCGGCGGTGCCTTTCATTAGTCCGCGGCGTTGCAGAGCAAAGATCGGGCTGAAACCGTTATAGAACCAGCATCCCTCGAAGATACCTGCAAAAAACATGTAGGACATGACAAAGTTTTCCAGTTCGTCACGGTCGCGCAGATCAATGTCAGAGCGCATCACTGAATTAAGGCGACGATTGGCAATCTGGATTTTGCCATTGATTTCAGGCACTACGCGATAACGGTTGTAAATTTCACCTTGGTCCAGACCAATGGTTTCAATACAATGCTGGTAGGTCCAGGTATGTAATGATTCTTCATAGACCTGGCGAGCCTGGTAAATCTGCAGTTCAGGGGCGCTCATTTTTTCCATCACTGCCAGGCCGATATTTCGCATCGCCAGAATGTCTGACGTTGTCAGGTAGGACAATACATTTTCGTAAACATGGCGTTCTTCAATGGTCAGCTTGTGATGATAGTCATGGACATCCTGGGCCATGTTGATGTCAAGTGGGGTCCAGTGATTCTTGTTGGCATTGAGGAAGTATTCCCATGCCCAGGGATATTTAAATGGTGCCAGTTGGTTGATATCGGTCATGCCGTTGATAACGCGTTTGTCGTCGGCATTAACCGGGGCAACATCATGTACCTGCGGTTCAACAGCTACAGGAGCAGAGGATGACTTTGCGGACGGTGCTTTCTGTTCCGTGACAGGGGCAACAGACTCCTTTTCAGTTGAAACAGTCTCAGCGTAGGAAGTCGTCGTATCAGCGATTGCACCTGCCTGTGCCGTTGATGCTTTTGCAACCGGCTCTTCGTAAGCAGTTACAGGTGCTGGCGGCGGTGTTGTTTCCTGAGTCGTTGATGTGGCCAGTGGGTCATCCCAGTTCAGCATAAGTCATTCCTTCAAATTCTGATAATTATAGTTTTGTGTTACATCACTCCATCAAGGAGTTCCTTTGGTCATTTTTATAATTAGGTTTGCCGGTAAAATCATTGCCTGATCGGCGACTCCTTTGGTGACATGAGCGAGAGTTCTTAATCCATGCCAAACAAACTCTGACTCCACCGGCAAAAACGTTTGAGACCCTATTGGCAGGCCTCACAATCCGGATCCAGGATCGAACAGGCCTTTGGTGCGGCGCTGCCTGCTGTTGCTGATAATCCGGTATTGGCAACTTTTATTGAGCTGGATGAGCTGGCACCTTCCACCGAGGTTTTCTCAACATGGGTGGCTCCCATCGAGCGCAGGTAGTAAGTGGTTTTCAGGCCACGAACCCAGGCTAGCTTGTACAGGTTGTCGAGCTTCTTGCCTGAAGGCTCAGCCATGTAAAGGTTGAGGCTCTGGGCCTGGTCAATCCATTTCTGACGTCGTGAACCGGCCTCGATCAACCAGCGTGCATCCATTTCGAAGGCTGTCGCATAACGAGCCTTGATGTCTTCAGGAATACGGTCTATGTGCTGTAGTGAGCCATCGTAGTATTTTAGGTCGTTGACCATTACTTCATCCCACAGGTTAGCGTCTTTAAGGTCACGAACCATGTAAGGGTTAATGACGACGAACTCGCCAGAGAGGTTCGATTTAACGAACAGGTTCTGGTACGTTGGTTCGATCGACTGGCTGACACCACAAATGTTGGAAATGGTTGCGGTCGGTGCAATTGCCATGGCGTTGGAGTTGCGCATACCCACTTTCTTGACACGACGACGCAGAGCTTTCCAGTCCAGGGTTTCACTGTCATCGACCTGCAGGTAACCACCACGCTCACTACCCAGCTTTTTCATGGAGTCGATTGGTAAAATGCCCTGGCTCCACAGGGAACCTTCGAAACTGGAGTAGCGACCACGTTCCTCTGCCAGGTCAGTTGAAGCCTGGATGGTGTAGTAGCTGACGTTTTCCATGGAACGGTCGGCAAATTCGATCGCCTCGTTGGAAGAGTAGGGCAGCTTGAGTTTATACAGTGCATCCTGGAAACCCATGATACCCAGGCCAACAGGACGGTGCCTGAGGTTGGAATTACGCGCCTGCGGAACACTATAGAAGTTGTAGTCAATCACATTATCAAGCATGCGCATTGCGGTGTTGATGGTCTTTTCCAGTTTTTCCTGGTTGAGGCCGTTTTCATCAACGTGTGCCGCAAGATTCACCGAACCGAGGTTACAGACGGCAATTTCATTTTCATTGGTGTGAAGGGTGATTTCGGTACACAGGTTGGAGCTGTGTACTGCACCCACATGCTGGTTGGTATAACGCAGGTTGCATGGATCTTTAAAGGTTACCCATGGGTGGCCGGTTTCAAACAGCATACCCAGCATCTTACGCCACAGATCAACAGCTTTGATGGTTTTATGGATGCGCATTTCGCCTTGTTTCGCTTTTTCTTCGTAAGCGACATAAGCTTTTTCAAAAGCCTTACCGGTGAGGTCATGCAGGTCCGGTGTTTCATTCGGACTGAAAAGCGTCCAGTCCTGTTCCTCTGCAACACGCTTCATGAACAGATCCGGGATCCAGTTGGCGGTATTCATGTCATGGGTGCGACGGCGATCATCACCGGTGTTTTTACGCAGGTCGAGGAAGTCTTCAACATCGATATGCCAGGTTTCCAGGTAGGCACAGACAGCGCCTTTGCGTTTACCACCCTGGTTTACAGCTACCGCAGTGTCATTAGCCACTTTAAGGAATGGGACAACACCCTGGCTTTTACCATTGGTACCTTTGATATGTGCACCGAGGCCCCGAACCGGAGTCCAGTCATTGCCAAGACCGCCGGCAAATTTTGAAAGCAGCGCATTGTCCTTGATGGCACCGTAAATACCTTCGAGGTGATCAGGTACTGTGGTCAGATAGCAGCTGGACAGTTGCGGGCGTAATGTGCCCGAGTTAAACAGGGTAGGCGTAGAGCTCATGAAATCGAAACTGGATAACAGTTTATAAAATTCAATGGTGCGCTCTTCACGGTTGATTTCGTTGATGGCCAGCCCCATGGCAACACGCATAAAGAAAGCCTGCGGCAATTCAAAGCGCGTGTCGTCGCTATGAATGAAATAACGATCGTACAGTGTCTGAAGACCCAGGTAGGTAAATTGCAGATCACGTTCATAATCAATGGCATTGGCCAGCTTATCCAGGTCGTAGTGTGCGAGACGGTTGTCGAGCAGTTCCAGTTCTATGGCCTTGTGGATGTAGTTTTTGAAGTAATCACCATACACCTCACCCATATCTGCCTGGGTGTTGATGCTGGCGGTTGGCATGTCAAGGAATCCCAGGGCTTCCTGGCGCAGGGTATTCAGCAGCAGGCGAGCAGAAACATAGCTGTAGTTGGGTTCCATCTCGATGAGGGTACGGGCACTCATGCACAATGCCTGAGCGACATCGGATTCCTTTACGCCATCAAACAGGTTGCGGCAGGTATCATTGAGAATGCGCTCGGCATCGACTTCTTCGAGGCCTTCACTGGATTCATTGACCAGGGCACGGATACCCTGGATGTCCAGAGGAGCGCTTGAACCGTCAGCACGGGTTACATTGATTTTGTGTTCTTCCGGAATATCACCATCAGTGACGGCCTGTTCGGCACGTTCTTTGGCGCGTTCCGTACGATAAAGAATGTAGTTTCGCGCAACCTGGTGCTGATCATTACGCATCAGGGCCAGTTCAACCTGATCCTGGATATCTTCAATATGCAGGGTACCACCATTAGGCATGCGGCGCTGGAAAGCTTCCACGACCTGTTCAGTGAGCTCCTGCACGGTGTCGTGTACGCGTGTAGAAGCAGCTGCATTGCCACCTTCCACAGCCAGGAAGGCCTTGGTCATGGCGACGGCGATTTTGTTGATATCAAAATGAGTGACCTTGCCATTGCGGCGGATTACCTGGAATCCGAATGAGGCAGGTTGCTCTTTTTCCTGATGCTTTGCGTCCTGTACTGTAGGGGGTACTGCAATGCCATCAATAGTTGTGTCGTTGGCAGATAACTCGCTTGCCATCTTTCCTCCTGATCCCTTTGGGTGTGAGTTTTTATTATCAGACTGTAATAAGTCATGAAAAATGAAATATTCGTCTTAAGAACACAATATATACTGCATTTTGTAGCTGTCAACCACAATATCTTGTGTGTAATGCTCTAGTAAGGCGTTTGAAAGGTGTGCAAATGCTGTGGATAAGTCTGTTAAAGAGGATAGAAGTCAAATGAAATCAGCCACTTGTATATAGTGCCTGCTGATAGTGTTTCACCACAATATATAGTAATTATTATAGGTTTTTATTGCGATATAACAAAAATAAAGGAATAAAAATCATTTTTTCATTAATTTATTTCTGTTGATAAACTGAACTGACGAGATTGCGATAGCAATCAGTCGGCAAGTGCGAGAAATGACCAGGAATGGTGTCTTGCCAGTAGCAGAATCATGCTAAAAGCGGTGAGAGAGAACAGCAGTGCGATAACTGAAATTGTATTTCTAAAACGCGTTTTCAATGTTATAGCGCCTGCAACAATGTAAAGCAGCAGGAACAAAATTTTGCCGCCCAGCCAGTTATACATTGTTGGATATTGTCCCAGCATGACCATTAAGGCAACAGCACTGAGTAACAAAACCGTGTCATTGATATGCGGCACTATGCGAACACTTTTGAGTGTGAGTTTTTGACGATCATTAAACCGCCACCATGCCCTCAGCAGAAAGCCGCTAAGACTTAATGTCACCGTGATGATATGTAGACTCTTGATAAGTATGTAGCTATTCATTTATTCGAGTGTGTGTAGGGCATTAAAAACAACGACAAAGCGATTTTGAAACTATACTACGTTAAAAGAAGTTGGTGGTGTTTATCTTGAATTACAAAAAATCAAAACAATGAATAAATTAAAAAATCTCAAACTGGCCTGGCGTATCGGGCTGGGTTTTGCTGCGGCTATTCTGATTACTGTTTTACTGGGTAGTTTGATTGTGTTTGATCATATGCAGGATATGATCCGTGAAGCGGAGCGTAAGGAGCTTTCGCGCTTGTATGATAGCGCCAAAGGTGAATTGAAATCCCAGGCCAGAATGGCCGAGACTCTTGCGGCTTTAGTCGCCAATATTCCCCAGGCGCGCCAGGCATTTGCTGAAGATCAGCGTCAGGTTCTTGCTGATATGTTCGTGCCTGCATTCAAAAGGCTCAAGTCAGATTATCTTTTCAAGCAGTTCCAGTTTCATGAGCCAAATGCACACTCTTATTTGCGTGTTCACAAACCCGAGAAATTTGGAGATGACCTGTCTTCCTTCCGAAAGACGGTGGTAGAAACCAATAAGCAAAGAAAACCTATTCAGGGTATTGAAAAAGGTGTTGCAGGCCTCGGCGTGAGAGGTGTCTACCCAGTGAGTTCACCCGATGAGAAAGCTATCGGCTCTGTGGAATTTGGTCTGGCATTGAATGATCGCTTTTTCAAGCAGTTCAAGGAAACCTTCAACGTTGATGTGGCTCTGTATGTGAATCGCGATGGTCAGATGAAATATTTTGCCGGTTCCTTCAAAGATCAGATTGTAAACAGCGAGTTTCTTTCAGCTGGCTTACAAAATACCCAGATAACCCATGCTGAACTCAATGATGTGCCTGTTGCTGTGTATGCAGATAGTGTTTTGGACTTTTCTGGCAAGGCTATCGGAACAATGGTGCTGGCACTGGACCGAACTTACTATGTAGACCAGATCGATGCGGCAAAGTTAAAAGTGGTGATTATTGGTTTTGTCGCTCTGCTCGTCGGTGCTTTTATCGCATGGCTGGTAGCGCAGGCCATTACTCGTCCGCTCGCTAGTGTCGTAGACGCGATGAATGAAATTGCCCAGGGTGAAGGGGACTTGACCCAGACTATTGAAAGTCAGGGTAATAATGAAATTGGCAGCCTGGTGAATGCTTTCAACCAGTTTGTCAGAAAGATTCAACAGCTGGTTTCCAGGGTAGGATCAGAAATTGAACACATGTCGGCTACGGTCAGCAATCTGTCAGTCATAGTGGATCAGACACGCAATGGATCCTTACAGCAACGAGAGCAGACCGAACAGGTCGCAACAGCTATCACAGAAATGACAGCAACCGTGCAGGACGTCGCAGCCAATGCAAGTCAGGCTGCTGACTCAGCCCAACAGGCGGACAGTAATGCTCGTCAGGGCCAGTCGGTCGTTGAAGATACCGTCAGTTCGATTAATGCGCTGGCATCTGAAATAGAAACCGGTGCTAATGTTATTCACGAGTTGGAGAAAGACACTGAAGCCATCGGTTCGGTGCTTGATGTGATTCGCGGTATTGCCGAGCAGACCAACCTGTTGGCATTGAATGCAGCGATTGAAGCGGCTAGAGCTGGTGAGCAGGGAAGAGGCTTTGCTGTCGTTGCTGACGAAGTAAGAACGCTGGCCAGCAAGACCCAGGAATCCACCACGGAAATCCAGGAAATGATCGATAGTCTTCAGTCCCAGGCCCGGGCTGCGGTACAGGCTATTACCCAGGGACAGGAAAAGACCACGGTCAGTGTTTCCAAGGCGTCAGATGCAGGCAAAGCTCTGCATGCCATTGCTGAATCAGTTGCGACGATATCCAGCATGAATTTCCAGATTGCTTCGGCATCAGAAGAGCAAAGCAGTGTTTCTGAGGAAATCAATCACAACGTGGTGAATATCAGCCAGGTAGCCGAGGAAAATGCTTCAGCTGCGGAAAACCTGGCTCAAGCCAGCCACGACCTGGATAAGCTTGCAGGTAGTTTGAAAAACCTGATTTCCCAGTTTAAATACTAGTTAAAAACTGGCTAAGCTTATTTCTGATACTTGCCACTGATATTATGCTCGGCAGCAAAAGCGAGCATGCGCTGAATTGGTTTTAAGGCATCGGCACGAATGTTTTCGTCAATCTCGATTTCATTGCTGTGGGTTTTCAGTAACAATTCAAGATTGTCGAGTGCATTCATGGCCATCCAGGGGCAGTGGGCACAGGACTCACAGGTTGCTCCTTCGCCTGCTGTTGGAGCGGAAATCAGTTTTTTATGAGGGGCTACCTGTTGCATTTTCCAGAAGATGCCATCGTCGGTAGCCACAATGAATTCTTGCTGGGGCATTTCAGCAACTGCCTTGATCAAAGCGGTGGTCGAACCAATGACATCAGCCTGTTCCACGATTTCATCCGGTGATTCAGGATGAACAAGCACAGCTGCATCCGGGTGTAGTTTACGCAATCTTTCGAGTGCAACAGATTTGAATTCTTCGTGCACTACACATGAACCGGGCCAGAAGGTCATATCTGCGCCGGTGATTTTCTGTACATAGTGGCCCAGGTGTTTATCCGGTGCCCAGAGAATTTTTTTACCTTCAGAAGCAAGATGCTTGACGATGGGTAATGCGATGCCCGAGGTAACCATCCAGTCAGCCCTGGCTTTTACAGCTGCCGAGGTATTCGCATACACCACAACGGTATGATCAGGGTGCTGATCACAGAAAGCGGAAAACTGTTGGGCGGGGCAGCCTTCATCCAGGGAACAGGTTGCTGCCAGGTCAGGCATCAACACCGTTTTTTCCGGATTTAGAATCTTTGCCGTCTCACCCATGAAGCGTACACCGCAGACAATGAGTGTAGAGGCATCGGTAGTCGTGCCATAACGTGCCATTTCCAGAGAATCAGCAACGCAACCACCGGTTTCTTCAGCCAGCGCCTGTAACTCACCATCAACGTAATAATGAGCAACCAGCACGGCATTCTGTTCTTTGAGCAGCTCCTTGATACGCTGTTTTTGTGCCAACTTCTCAGTAGCGGTTTTTTCCGGCCAGACTGGGTGAGTTGGTACTTTAATTTCGGGTAGCATGAGTGATGAAGACATAACAGCAGCAGAGATAATTAAACGGGCGACAGTTTGGTTTTGTCAGTGGTTAAAGTCAAGTTTACCTGTTATTTTGACACTGTTTCATTCATTTGGTGCAAAATGAGCAGGGAGTTACGCAGGCCAGAGCCAGGCAGCGCCCCTTACCCCGCCTGAATCGCCATGAACGGGGGATTTAAGCTCAGTTACCGCCGGTTCTGGAGAGAAGATATATTGATTCCAGCGTTTTGGCACTTCCGTATAAAGCTGGGAAACATGTGACATGCCACCACCAAGAACTATGGTTTCAGGATCTATGATATTAATGATAACTGCCAGACTGCGAGCCATACGATCGAGATAGTCTTCGAATATATCAATGGCCAGTTTTTCGCCCTGCGAGACTCTGTGCATGACTTCTTTTGCGGTGATGTTGTTGCCACCGGCTTCATGGTAGGTGCGGGCAAAGCCGGTACCCGATAACCAGGTTTCCAGGCAGCCATACTGACCACAGTAACATTTTGAGCCGGGTCGTTCGTCATCCCGTGGCCACGGTAGCGGATTATGTCCCCATTCGCCGGCGATGCGGTTGGCTCCCTCTACCAGGCGTTTGTTTATGACTATACCGCTTCCGCAGCCGGTACCAATTATGACGCCGAACACAGAGTCACTGTTTTTACCGGCGCCGTCCGAAGCTTCTGACAGTGCAAAGCAGTCAGCATCGTTTGCCAGGCGAATCGGGCGATTCAGCCGGGATTCAAGATCACCTTGCAGGTCATTACCGATCAGGCATACCGTATTGGCATTACGAATAAGCCCTGTCCGGGCAGAGGCTGAGCCTGGGATGCCGACACCAACTGTGCCGCTATCACCATATTGCTGTTCTATCGAGTTAACCAGTGCGGCAATGCTATTGACAATTTCATGATAATCATGGCTTGGAGTAGGGACGCGCTCCCGAATGGGAATCTCTCCATTGTCTTCCAGGGCGATACCTTCTATTTTGGTGCCACCAAGATCAATTCCTATACGCATGTCGTGTCAGGCACTATCTTTATGAGCGGCTTTGTCTTCCTCTGTAACCACTATGCCTGGTGCAGGCTGAGCAACAGGCTTGATTTCATCACCGGAAGGATTAGTAAAACTGTCATTGAGACGTTGTACATAGTTGTCAGCGTCCTGCAGTACCTGTGAAAGCAGTTTGCGCGAGCGATGTCCCCAGCCGGCTGGCGTTTTGTGGAAGATGCTACGCCAGCCAACAGTGCTTCGTTTAAAAGCATTAAGCAGACTGCCGCGTACATCCATCGCGACTGATTCTTTTTTGATTTTGCCTGTCATCGACTTTGCTACCAGGTGTCTAACGCCAAAGTGAATTGCCAGCAGTACCAGATAAGCACCCAGCATGCTTGAGTATATTCCCAGCGGGGTAGAGAACATATTCTGCAACCAGGAAGGTGCAGTGAAAATCAGTCCTTGCCAGTATCCGAGCTTGATGCTGCCTGCCAGTAAAGCAGTGGCTAATAATAGGTAGACAACAGTGTCAGTGATCAATACACGCTTGCGCCACTTCTCCAGTAGACTGGTCAGTACCGGTACGACTTTTTCTTCCAGATCTTCGGCTGTTTTTTCCAGCGTGCCGATAATGCGATAGGCACGTTCAACTTCAACCTGGTTCATGCGCTCGTGAATTTCGGACAGATCGTGGTCACGTTTACGTTCAAAACGTTGTTTGAGAGATTCCTCATCGATCGGTAAGGCCAGATCCGGATTGTAGATCGTATAGAAGCGACCAGCTGTTAGACCGCGTTCGCCCATGGCACGTTGCCAGGCTGCGACAATCTCTTCAGGATTGTCTTCACGGGCAGTAATATCAATCTGATTCAGGATGTAGAGAAATTTGCCAGAATCAGAGCGTTTGATGGTGTTGCTTACCAGGTGATCCAGGGTATCGCGCATGGCGCCGGGCTCTGGATGTCTGGCATCGAAAAACACCAGGACCAGGTCAGAAAGGTCGATAATATGGTCAGTAATTCTCAGGGTAGAGGTGCGCTGCGCATCAGCATCAAATCCGGGAGAGTCAATGATGATTTTGCCTCGTAATGCCTCGGTAGGGCAGGTTTTCAGTTGCAGGTAAGAATCAATGCGCTGGCCTTCGCCTTCTGAAACCAGTTCAAGTTCATCACTGATCTGATAGAAGGGGAAACGCGGATCGGCATCAAGTGCCACCCCTGGCAGTGAATGAGCATTTTTCTCCCGGCTGTAGCAGATGACAGTGAACTTGTCGTCTACTGCCTGATTCCCGCTGCGTTGCAACGGGTATTTCAGGTAATGGTTGATAAACGAGGATTTACCGGCGGAGAAGGTGCCCAGGACCGAAATCAATGGCCACCAGGGTATCTGGGTAGCATAGGATGCTTCTTTGTCGAGCAAGCCGAGTTTGTAGGCGACTTTATCAAGCAGACGGAAGCTCTGTACCGTATTGAGAAGCACCGGATTTTCCTGTTGCAGGTGAGTTTCCAGGTGTTTTAGGCGGTTTTCAATGATTGGGCTGGCAGCTCCCATGCGCTTGACTCCTTTTATATAGGTAAGGCGTATTATTTAATTTTTATGATGGCAATCTGGTCTCATTTGATTGAGTTTGTCAACAGCAGAAAAATTATTTTTGTAATAAAAATGTTTGCTAAAAATCTAAGCTCCTGATCAATCGGGGAATTGTCTTCCTGCGAATAAGATTCCCTTTATAGGCATATAAGTTAAGTGGGTTTCTTGGTATTTTCCTTAAGTTTCTGTTTCTTCTGGGAAATAAAATTGATTATGGAGTTATCCACAGATTTCGCACAGTTTACGCACGAGATTTTGAATAACAGGCACAAGATATAGTGGTTGACTATCATGTAAAAGCGTATATATTGTGTTTTAAGTTCAATGACGCGCTATTTAAGTAACATCTTTAACAAATAATAACAAGTTATTGATTATTTTATAATTATCGCTTTTTTTACGGAAAAACTGATGCGGATGAGTTCAAAAATACGTGCCCTGGGGCTCAGTTTGTTGACAGGTGTTTTGCTTGTTTCCACGGCATTAACAGCGGAAGAGCAGTATGCGCCTGTGCAGTTGTCCCGCGATATCCCCACTGTTTCCCTGGGTGGTACTGTTGTGCCTTTCAAGGAAGTCACGCTGGCTGCACAATTACCCGGCCGGATCAATTTTATTGCGGGTATTGCAGGTGATGCATTTGAAGAAAAAGTACTGCTGGTCGCTCTGGATGAATCTGAACTTCATGCCAAAAGTAATTCGGCCTATGCGCAATTGGCCAATGCTGAAGTTGCCTTGCGTAACGCCGGTGTACAATACACCCGGGAATATTATTCCCCCCAGTCTGCTCAGACGATGGGTGGTATGGGGATGCCCAACCTTTTTGATGAAATCTTCACCAAACCAATGGAAGGTTTTGTCGGAAGCCGTAACCGTGATGCCGAGCGTGGAGCAGATCTGTTTGCTTCCCAGTCCAGAATTGAATCAGCCAAAATGCAGATTGTTCAGGCCCAGGCCGAATTACAGGCGCTCGATGCCAAAATGCGTGATGCCAAGAGTGTCGCACCTTTTGATGGCGTGATAATGAAAAAGTTTGTTGAAGTGGGGGACACTGTTCAGCCAGGCCAGCCATTACTGAAGTTTGCCAATCTTGATTATCTGCAGATTTCTATTGATGTGCCTTCACGTCTGACACCCGGGCTGACTGACGGCATGATGCTGTTGGCGGAACTGGATGTCAGCAAGCAGCGTGTACCGGTTCGTGTCGCCCAGATCTATCCAATGGCAGACGCTGAGCGCCATACTGTCAGAGTCAAGTTCGATCTTCCCCAGGGGGTTTCAGCTCCCGGTATGTATGCCAAGGTGCTGGTTCCTGACCTGAATGCGCCATCAACTGAATTACCCGTGATTCCTACTTCTGCAATTCGTTACAAGCGCAGTTTGCCCGGCGTTTATGTCAAAGGCAAAAGTGGTCAGCCCGAATTACGTTTGATCCGGGTCGGACAGGAACTGGGACAGGGATACACCAGTGTGCTGTCCGGCGTTAAACCCGGCGAACAGGTTCTGGTTAATCCCAAGGCCAGCATTTCTGCTGGCTGGTCTGCGGGCGATACCATCGTAGCGCAGTAAGTAGTTAAAAAATAATAACGAATTTCAGACTTGTTTCAGACAAGTCTTTTGTATTACGGATTTTTGATTTATGAACCAAAAGGACTCTTCATCAGAATCATCTGTTTCCAAGGGGGCTGAAGAACCACATCTTGGCCTTGCTGGTAAGACAGCGCGCTTCTTTATCGAATCGCCGCTTTCTCCATTGCTATTCATTGCAATGCTGATGATGGGACTGCTTGGTCTGATACTGACTCCGCGTCAGGAAGATCCCCAGATTTCAGTACCCATGATTGACATCATGGTGCAATACCAGGGTGCTTCTGCGGCCGAGGTAGCGAACCTGGCCATGGGACCACTGGAACGTATCATGTTCGAGATTCCCGGCGTCAAGCATGTCTATTCTGCTTCCGAGCGAGGCAAGGGCATGGTGACCGTACAGTTTGAGGTTGGTGAACAGATGGGGCCCTCACTGGTTAAGGTCAATGACAAGCTGGCATCCAATCTTGATATCGTGCCACCGGGTGTATCCCAGCCGCTGGTAAAACCCAAGGGTATTGATGATGTGCCCGTGGTCACCTTGACCCTGTGGTCCAAGGATCTCGATGAAAACGGAATTCCTGATGTTGATGATGGCTTGTTGCGCAAGCTGGCGCATGACATGGTGCAAAGTATCAAGGAAATCCCCGAAACCGGTCATACCTTTGTGGTGGGCGGACGTGCTGAACAGGTTAAAGTTGAAGTCTTTCCCGAACGTTTATCCGGCTATGGTATCAGTCTTGATCAGGTTGCCAATACCATTAAAACCGCCAACTCCGAACACCAGGCAGGTGGCGTTGAGCGAGCCGGCTCGCGTTTGAATGTTGTAACCGGTTCATTTCTACATACAGCTGAAGACATCAGCCAGCTGGTTGTTGGTACCTATAACAACATCCCGGTTTACGTTCATGATGTCGCGATCGTCACGCAGGGCCCTGAAGACGCCAGTCAACTGGTAGCCTATTACTCCAGTAATAACTCTAACAGTGATATGAATGTTTCCGGCGTTCCCGCTGTTACCGTGGCGATCGCCAAAAAAGAAGGCACAAATGGTGTCACCGTTGCCAACAATATCATCAAGCGTGTCGAAGAGCTTAAAGGTGTCAGTATACCCACCAATGTTGAAGTCAGTGTTACCCGTAACTATGGTCAAACCGCCGACGACAAGGTCAATAGCCTGATTTTCAAACTGTTCATGGCGACCGGCTTTGTTTTCTTTCTGGTGCTGTTTGCCTTCAGGGCTTTCAGGCCTGCTGCTGTGGTGGTACTGGTTATTCCCGTGGTGCTGCTGATGACGATATTCGGTGCCTGGCTGATGGGATATACCGTTGACCGAGTGAGCCTGTTCGCACTCATCTTTTCGATTGGTATTCTGGTTGATGATGCCATTGTTGTGGTCGAGAATATTTATCGCCGCTGGCTGGAAGCGGGTAAAACTGATACCGGAACAGCAGTCGATGCGGTTCGTGAAGTGGGCAACCCGACGATACTCGCTACCTTTACTGTGATTGGCGCTTTGCTACCGATGGGCTTTGTCAGTGGCATGATGGGGCCTTACATGGAACCCATTCCCGCACTGGGTTCGGTTGCCATGGCGATTTCACTTTTTGCTGCCTTTGTATTTACACCCTGGCTGGCAATTTCCAAGTGGCTGCGACCGTCTTTAAATTATCTGGAACGTGCTGAAAAGCGTGAACATGCTGAATCAGAAAAACTGGAAGGTTTTTATCGTAAAATTCTCACGCCTTTGATTGAAAGTAAATCCAAACAGCGCCTGTTCCGCCTCGGGATGTGGGCAGCCTTTTTCGGTGCCTGTTCGCTGTTTTACTTCAATCTTGTTGCAGTAAAGATGCTGCCACTGGACAACAAGCCGGAATTTTCTGTGGTACTGGACCTGCCAGAAGGTTCTGCATTGCCATTAACAGCCAACATGGCTCACCTCATGGCTGAAAAAATTCGTAAGATGCCTGAAGTGACGGCTGTACAGGTTTATGCAGGAACTGCCAAGCCATTTGATTTTAACGGCATGGTGCGCCATTACTATTTGCGTAAACAACCCTGGCAGGCGGAGTTGCAGGTACAGTTGCTGGACAAGAACGAACGTGACCGCTCCAGTCATGAGATTGCCGTACAGGCTCGCCGGGATTTATTACCCATTACCGAAGGGACGGGTGCAAAGTTTGCGATCGTCGAAATGCCACCTGGCCCACCTGTGTTACAGTCTGTGGTTGCAGAGGTTCATGGTCCGGATGCAGAAACGCGCAAACAGGTCGCAGCTGACCTGACCCAAATATTTTCCAGTGCCGAGAGCCTGCGAGATGTTGATAACTATTTACTCGAGCCATACGAATACTGGCGATTCAAGGTTGATAACGAAAAGGCTTCCCGTAAAGGCATTTCTGTCGACGTAATAAACCGCAACCTGTCGATGGCGCTGGGCGGCACGATGCTGGGCGATGTTAAACAGCATGCCGGTCATGAACCGGTGAACATTGCCATCCAGGTGCCACTGGCTGAGCGATCACAGATTACCCGTCTGGGTGATCTGCCTATCCATTCCAAGGATGGCAAAATCCTGTCTCTGCGTGAACTGGGTGAATTCCAGCTGGTACCAGAAGAAGACATCATCTATCACAAGGACTTGCGCCCGGTTGAGTATGTTACCGCAGATGTTGGCGGTGAGTTGGCTGCCCCTGTGTATGGTATGTTCCAGGTACAGGATGCCCTGAAGGAGCTCGACTATGTAACACCGGATGGCGTCAGACTTGGCCAGGATGAAGGCTCTGTCAACTGGTTTGGACCACCGGATAGTGACCAGAAATCATCAATCGAATGGACAGGTGAGTGGACAGTTACCTTTGAAACCTTCCGTGACATGGGAGCGGCATTCGGAGTAGCACTGGTGCTGATCTATATTCTGGTGGTATGGGAATTTGGTAATTTCCGCATCCCGGCGTTGATCATGGCTCCTATTCCGCTGACTTTACTGGGTATAATCCCGGCGCATATGCTGTTCTATCAGATGGGATGGGGCGGAGAGTTTACGGCAACCTCGATGATCGGCTGGATTGCGCTGGCCGGTATTATCGTCAGAAACTCAATTCTTCTGGTGGACTTTTCCATTCATGAAGTACAGGCCGGAACACCGGTTACAGAAGCGGTTATCCTGGCCTGCAAAACCAGGACACGTCCTATCATGATCACGGCCCTGGCTCTTGTTGCGGGTTCATCAGTGATCTTCTTTGACCCGATTTTCCAGGGCATGGCAATTTCTCTGGCATCTGGTGTAATCGTTTCCACCATCCTCACGCTTGTTGTTATACCGCTGGGTTGTATCAAGGCCAGCAAGTCGCTGATTGAAGTAGCTGCTGCGGGGATGCCGGAAGGTGAAAGCATTCGCGTGACTAATGAGCCTCCCCGGCATGGTGGCAATGGCGGCAGTGGAGGTTCCTCATCACCTGCTTCCATGCCGGTGCTGTTGATGTTGTGGGGCAAACTGGTGACTTTCTTCATGTTTGTGTTCTTCGCCATACGTGGAATCTGGCTGCTGATCTCGCAGTTTTTACCGAAGAAAAAATCTGAAGCTGATCACACTGAAGTCAACATGACAGAGACTTCAGGCACACCAACATCATCTTCCGGCAATAACGGTGGTGCTGCACCGGTAGCAGAGGGTGGAGCAGGCGGCAGTACACTCACTGGTCCGGATGATAACGGTGGCAAACAGGCAAAAGAAATTGCTCCGGCAACAAAAGACAAGGTGAAAAAAGCCACGGCATCAAGAAACAAAGCCAGTAAAAAGAAAGTAACAGCGAAAAGATCACCAGCCAAAAAGTCCACAGCCAAAGAGCCGACGGCGAAAAGATCTGTCGCCCGAAAAACGACCGGCAAATCTAAAAGCTCAGCTGCTCAGGGCAACAAGACCTTGGCTGAAAAAAAACCGGCTAAAAAAGCACAAACTACTGCTGCCAAGCCTCGCAAGGCAGTCAAAAAAATATCGGCTAGCAGCAAAAAACCGGATGCTCCGGAGCTTAAGCCTGATAAAGAGAATGGATTTGGTACGGCGGTGCGAAAAAAACCCTCAGCTGGCAGACGCGGTATCAAGTTGAAAACGATGACAGACCTTGAAGGGCCGTCATCACTTAACTAAAACTCAACTAAATGGGTGATTTATATAGGAAAATTCAAAAGTCAGGCTATTCTATACGTAGGGAAGGTAAATACAGGTGATTCTGTGTGAAGAGGCAAAACGGCATTATATGTCCGTGCTTGTTGATTTTGACGATATTGACATCCACTGTTGAAGCTCAACAGATAGTCGAATTTTCAATCTACGATGAGTTTGGGGATATTATGCGCAACAGTCCCGGCATGTTGGTAGAAAATGACCGCTTTAAGTCGGTCGAGATAGATCAGGATATCAATAAAAGCTGGGAACTGGAAAAGTTTCGCTATCGTTCAGACAGATTCCTGAACAGGGATAAGGATAATCTGACATCCTATGGAAACAATCAATTTGGAGAAGCTAAACCGGTCTGGAAGTTCAGGCCTCTGGATGAAGATAAGGATAAGAAAGTCATCAAAATAGAAGATAAGCCTGTGAGGAGCTTTCAACCGCAGCTACCGGTACAACCTCAGCAACAGGTTCAACCTCAGCAGCAGGTACAACCTCAACTGCAGGTACAACCCCAGCTACAGGTGCAGCCACAGTATTACAGGCCTTTTTCACCTTATATGATGACACCAATGCCAATATCACCAGTGATGCCTTATATGCCAATGGCACCAATGATGTCACCGGGTTTGATATATCAGTATCCGCTTTATCGTTATTGATTGACCCAAATTGGTTAACAGGCTTTTGTGTTTGGCTATGGAGTCAGAGATATGTTCAGAAAGAAATTAGTTACCTGTATAAATTGGGCGCTGGTTGCCGGTGGATTGCTGTTTTCTTTTTCTTCTTCAGCACTGGCTAACAGTTATTTTCAGTCATGGTCGGCAAAACATGCTTCTCCAGGTAATTATGGAGCGTACCGTTTTCGTCCTGTAACACCCCAGCGGCATGTCAGTTACAGTTTTGCCACCGGGCGTTACCACCAGCCTAAACGGCAGCCGATGCATTATTCACAATACCGCTATAACACTTTCAGCCAGTATCGCTATTCACCCTATCAGAATCTCAGATATCGCCAGCCTGCATTTGTCAGACAGTATGGATGGACTCCGGCGACAAAAATGGTCGTTCGTCGGGTTACTGAGTCAAGTCATTACGCCAGCTCAGGTAACTCCCATGTGGAAGAAGCGCCTGAGACTCCTGTGTATCGCTCTGCACCTATCAGTTCCCATGGTTTCAAGTATAGAGACATGACAAGAAATGCTCCTTATGTGACATTTTCAGATCGTGTAAAACAGTTCACGAAAATGGAGCAGCGTTTCACACAGCGGCCTCCTGCTGTGCAACATGTCAATATCAAGCCAGTGGAGCCTCGGACTCCTGCGCGAGCTTCCGTGATTAAAAAACAACATCACCGGGGAATCGTTGGTAATTTCAGGTTTCGCCCTGATGAGCGGTTTGCTCCACAGATGCCCGAACCTCAGTTTGTTTCAGAGCCCAAGCAGGATAAAAGCAATTTCCAGCTTGTTGATGTAAAAATGCAGAAATCGGGTGATAATTTTCTGGATAACTGGTCGTTCCGTCCGGTAGAGTCGACATTCTAGGAGGTTTGTACAAATGATAACGGTGATAGGCAGTTTAAAAGGTGGTTCGGGTAAGAGTACCGTGACTTTCAACCTGGCTGTCTGGTTATCTATGGCTGGGCAGGATGTATTGGCGATTGATGTCGATCCGCAGGCAACGCTTTCAGATGTTTCAGAAGTGCGTGCGGAAGAGGGTTATGATCCGGGTATCCGCGTTAAGGGCAAAACAGCACTGAATGAAAATGCCATGCAGGATGCTGATGAGGTACTAATCGATATTGGAACGGCCGATATTGAAAGTATGAAAACAGCCATTGCCATGGCTGATCGCATCGTTGTTCCAGTTCCACCGAGTCAGGCCGATATCTGGTCAACCCAACGATTTATACGTTTTGTCGAGTCAGTGTGCGGACGTGAGGATATGCCGGATATAATGGGCTTCATCAATCGTGCGGATACGCACAGGGCCGTCAGGGAATCAGATGAGGCCGCTGCCGCGCTGGTATCGTTGCCAAGTATTCAATACCTCAAACCGCGTTTGTGCCAACGAACCGTGTTCAGGCGTTCCTTCAGTGAAGGGCTGGCGGTGTTTGAGCTTGATCCAAGAAGTAAAGGCACACGGGAATGGAACGCCCTGGTGGCGTTGCTTTATCCTAAACTGGTTTCCGGATAATCTCGAGGGCTGACAATGAAAAAACTGCTACACTGGATTGCTTGTCATAACGTTCTGGTCGTGCTGCTGGTTTTTCTGATCATAGCTATTATTTTTCGAGAGCCGTTGTTTGGTATCAAGAGTTCTTCATCACAGCACGGGGCAATAGAAGAGCCTGTTGCCAGTGTCTCTGAAAATACAGAAAAAAAACAACCCGAAAAAACACCATCCGAAAAAACACTGGAACAGTCAGAGCCCAGTATAGTTGAGCCCAGGGCCGGATCCGAGAGCTTACCCCAGACTATAAACGCTGAAACAGCGGATGATATTCAGCAGCGTGAGCAATATGACTTTAGGCCGCCGGATGCATTGCCGGTTGAGGATGTCAAAAATGAAGATCTGTTGCAGCAGGCCCGTAAAGCCTACTGGAACGAACAACTGGATTTGGCGCAAAAGTTCTATTTAGCCTATATTGAGCAGGATCCGGAAAACCCGGATGGTTACGGCGAACTGGGAAACCTGCTCAGTACACTTGGTGAACTTGATGAAGCAGCTAAAATGTATCAACAGGCAGCAGATTTGCTCATCAAGCAGGGCAAGCCTGAGCAGGCAGAGCCATTGCTGGAAGTCCTTGAATCAATCAGGGTTATTCAAACTGAAAATGAATAGGGGTGCTTGCTAGGATTCTGTTTTTGTAACTGATTAGTTGATGCGACCACGCAGGAATAAAAAGTATCTTCAAATTGCTTTTTATTAATCTACAATCTATATTAGTATGTTATGATATGCATAAGTTAATATTGTATCCAAATAACAGGAAACAGAATGTCAGAGACAACAAACCAGGAACAGAATGCAACCAACGATGATTTGCATCCTATTGCCGTATCAAACGACAGGCTGGCGCAGGTCTTTGAGTCCAGCGCACGCAGATGGGAATTAATCGTCTATCCATCCCTGTTTGCCTTCATTATTCTTGCGGCCTATGGCTTCTATCTGATTTTCAACCTGGCCAAAGACGTTCACTATCTGGCGATCAGCGTTGATACAAACATGACGGTACTGGCCAGTAACATGCAGTCGGTTTCTGACAACATGGGACAATTATCTGCCAACGTCCGTACCATGGCAGTCAGTGTTGAATCCATGAATCAAAAAGTCGGAACGCTCGAACCGATGTTGACCAATATCACTTCGATGGAAAAGTCCCTGAATTCAATGACCTATGCAACTCACCATATCGGGCGCGATTTTTCCTATTTAAATCATAGTGTTTCTCGTCCAATGTCGCGTATGAACTCTTTCATGCCGTGGTAGACGTCCCGAAACTGATTGTTGCTATTTCTTCCCGCGCTCTGTTTGATTTAACAGAGTCGCACCAGATTTTTGAAGAGCAGGGCATTGAAGCCTACTGCAAATACCAGATAAACAACGAAGAAGTACCTCTTGACCCGGGGGTCGCCTATCCATTGGTTACCAAGTTGCTGGGATTGAATAAGGTACTTGATGGCAAGGCTTCGGTGGAAGTTATTTTGTTATCACGTAACTCGGCTGATACCGGATTACGAATTTTCAACTCCATCGAGCATCATGGGCTGACGATAACCAGAGCTGCATTTACCGGGGGCGAAAATCCATTCGGCTATGTCTCTGCACTTGGAGCGCAGCTATTTTTATCTGCTGATTCAGAAGACGTCAGTCGCGCTCTGGAAGCGGGTATTGCTGCGGCTACACTGATTCCATCCAATCACAATCGTAACCGGTCAGGTTGTGGCGATGATCTATGCCAGCTTAGAATTGCCTTTGATGGTGATGCGGTGCTTTTTTCTGATGAGGCCGAACAGGTTTACCGTACTGGCGGTCTTCAGGTGTTTGAGGAATCTGAAAAAGCTTCAGCTCATGCGCCGCTTTCGGGTGGGCCCTTCAAACCCTTTTTGTCTATATTGCACCAGTTTCAGTCAATTTTACCTCCTGAAAGTGCCCTGATACGTACAGCCTTGATTACCGCGCGCGGTGCACCTGCGCATGAACGTGTCATTCGTACATTAAGGGCCTGGGATATCCGTATTGATGAAGCCTTGTTTTTAGCGGGTATGGATAAAGGTAAATTCCTGGATGCTTTTGAAGCAGATATTTTCTTCGACGATCAAAAAATCCATTGTGAATCAGCCAGCCAGCATGTCCCCACTGGCCATGTGCCGCATGGCATAGCAAACCGCTAAAGTTAATCTATCAGGCAGGTATCGCAGTATTGATGCCAATAACTGGCGCGGGCTCATGCAGTGAAAAGCCCTGGATATAGTTAATGCCGATCTCCCACAGATCCGATAACAGGTCCGGCTCTTCAACCCGGGTGGCAACAATCTTGATTTTGTTTTCGTAAGCAAAGTTATTCAACTCTATGAGTTTTTCACGGTCTTCCGCATTGTGCTGGATACTTTCGAGTATGGTAAAGCGTAGCTTGATGACATCTACCGGAATACGGTTGAGTAACTGTTCAGTTTGCTTGCTGTCTTCGTATTGATTGATCGCGATATTACAGTTGATCTTTTTCAGGCCCTGAATCAGTTTTTCAGCGGCCAGCATGTGATCAATGATATCGGGAAAGTTAAACTGAAAGGTCAACCAGTTTCCTTTGGCATTAGTCTCGCGTATGCAGTCGACTACCCATAGTAATAGTGTGTCGTCGCGAATCGCGCTTTCAGATAGCTGAATAAAAAAATTCATACGACTGCCATGTCGGCGTTGTCGGGCAATTTCTTCGATAGATTGTTTAATTACCCAGCGGTCAATACGACTCATCAGTCCATATTGAACAGCCTGTTTGAGAAAATGAACGGGAAGGATTTCTTCGTTATCACTATCGAGTAAACGTACCAGCACGGCATAATTTTCACTACTATCACCCTGAATGCTCACGATCGGCTGATAGACGAGATTAAAGCGGTCGTGATCCAGTGCATAGGTGATCAGTTCTTTTAGGTGAACCGTGTCATCTATGGAGGAGATTTCCTCATTTCCTTGAATTTGTCTTGCCAGGTTTTCGTATGCCAGAAAACCGTTGCCTCCATTTTCATAGATATCCCGGCATGCCTGATAGGCCTCATTGAGAAGCAGGTTACTGAACTGGTTCTGTTCGATATGCTCGCCGATTTCTGGTATCGATAAGCCGATGCTCAGGGTCGGAGGCGTGACATTTTCAACCATAGTGTAAGAGTGATTGTTGATCGAACGAATCAGGTTTTCAGCAAGATATTTTGCTTTCTGGGAGTCCTCTGATTCAAGAAGCAGGGTAAATGAGTGATCTCCAAAGCGATATAACATCATATCCTGCCTGACCAGGCTTTGCAGCAGGCCAGAAATTTCCTTGAGTATCAAATCACTGGTTAACAGGCCATGCTGGGTTTTCAGTTCATCAAAACCGTCAACCAGAATATAGAGTAATGAAAATTTATAGGCTTCAGGGTCTTTACTGTTTTCCCGGGTTTCAAGCTCCTGCATGAACCGGTGTCGACTATAAAGGCCGGTTTGAGGGTCTTTATTACTGACAATATTGAGCTTGTTTTGCAGTTCAAGGTTTTCAATTTTTACCTGCAAACAGCTTTCCCCTTCGTAAATCGCAGGAGAAAAAATCATGCGGGCCTTGAAGACTCCATCATCGGAACGAATACAATCGACTTCGATGCTGTGTTCAGTGGTCAACTGATCGGCGGACTTAAGAAACTGCTTAAAGTAATTGTGGTAGTTACTGGAAACCAGGTCCATGACGGGTTTGGCTGCCAGTTCATCTTCATCAGAATAGCTGAACACTGACATGTAGGACGGGTTAACATGCATATGCATACCGCCCTGGATATAGGCAATGGCCTCTTCAGAACTATCCAACAGGCTGTTGCAGCGGGTTTCCGATTCAGCCAGCAGTTTTTCCAGTTCAATAAAATGGTGTCTGCTATTCAGGGCATCAATTTCACGTGTGGCAATCAGCAATAGCCTGTCGTTATCATGTGTCTGGAAAATATCCCTGGCGCCATAGGGATAATATTTTTTCAACACAGAGGTGGAGGCATTTTCATCACTGGCAATGATGATGGGCGAGATATTTTTTTCGGCATCCAGGCAATTGAAAAAGAAATCATTCTGTTCATCAGTGCCGGAATAAAAAATGATCAGGTCATAATGGCCGGAATGATTAATTTCATTACAGCCAGGTTCAATGATTACGGTCTTTTCATTTATATTCGGATACTTTGAACGAAGGGTAGTGACCCATTGATCGGCTATTTTTCTGTTATCACTGACGATGAGCAGTGAAATCATCAATTTTCCTGGGTGTTTGTTTCAACAACGGTAACAACCTGATATTGGCTGAACAGGCCTGTAGATTCCACCAGTTTGGTCAGTTTGGCTTTTACTTCCAAACTATTTTCATCTTTTTGTATAAGCGTATCTCCTTCGTTAAACATATCGGAAGGTACAATAAGATATCGGGTTTCTTCTGCACGTTTTTCCATCGACAGCGCTGGATAAAAAGTAATACTTTTGTGTTTCGGCACCAGCTTGTCGAGACGTACTTTGGTGCTGCTACTGCTATGTGAAATGATTTCCAGTCCCACCAGAAGACGACCATCTGCTAAAGACTTGATCCAGCGTGTTATGGCAAGACCAAATTTCACAGCCTGTGAATTTGATTGAATGCCTATCAGTTCACCAACCCGGATTTTCAGCGAAACTTCAGTCGGCCATTCGATACAATAGCCTCCGCTGCTTTCATTCACAGTTTTACAGGAGTGAGTTTTATCACTGATGTCATTCTGTCCAGAGGCTAGCAGTTCATCGCCATCTATTTGCAGATCACGCTCGATTTTCTGGGAGGAAAGGAACGTGCCGTTGTTAGCTGGGCCTTCATTGTAATTCTGTAACTTCAGCACAGAATGAGTCTGATCCTCTTCTTCTGTGAGGAACATGCTGGATCGCTGCAGATTGTCATTGGAGTTTGGCAGCGAATCGGAGGGACCGAGATAAAGGCTTTTTTTGACATTACTTTCACTTGACGATTCAATCAGTTGATGAATTTCATTTAGTCCCACTGCAATATTCAGATCGAAGTTTAACCGGGTTCTGACATAGTGGCGTTGTGGTGAATGCCCCCAGTTTTTCAGTAACAGCAATTTGAGATGGGTGGTCAATTCAGGCAATTTTTCCTTATCTACCGCCAGGTTGGTCAGGCTGTGCTGAATGCGTTCCATTACGGGTCGGGTATCAAGCAGGAAAAACTGTTTGGCCGGCTTATTGAGATTGGCAGAAACATGTACAGGAGGGCTGTCGGTATGCAGGTTGATGACGAAACCGAAAGCGAGTTCCTCGGATGAACTGGCGATCGAAAGTTTTGCCACTGACAGGAACTGATCAAGTTGCTGGAACAGCACTTCCATTTCACGTTGGCGAAGTTGATAAGGGGAAGCAACTCCCAGCAATAGCGCCTTGATATACAGTTGCCTTACAGTGTGGGTCTGTTCAATTGTGCTGATGATGTTTTCGACTGGTACCCGGTCCAGTTTGTTGATCGAACTGTAAGTGAAGATCAGATGTAACTCATGCCATGTCTTGGCCGGGTGTGCCTCGTAAATCAGGTAGGAAAAAGACAGCACCTT
>Ga0180433_10002216_pt1 | contig 30416 bp, 31 predicted proteins | sample SS_ome_8_FD_132980 | JGI IMG/M metagenome (GOLD analysis project Ga0180433, IMG submission 132980) | Hypersaline lake sediment archaeal communities from the Salton Sea, California, USA - SS_1_D_1 metaG | ecosystem: Environmental > Aquatic > Non-marine Saline and Alkaline > Hypersaline >... | reverse complement strand
TGACAGGATACCTTTTATATTTGTGGATCCTATAACAGGAATCTGGTTATATGAGTAATCGCATACAAGAGGGTGGGGGAAGATAAGCAATAGAAAATATTTACCCAGGATATAAACTGCCGTGGCAAGCCGTTTTGTTATATCGGATGTGGACATCAGCAGGTTGTCCATAACCGAAACGGTTTCCAGCCCTTTTACATCACCCAGTATATTTTGTCTTAATAAAAGGTAGGCTATTGCTCCGATACAGAAAAATCCTGTAATTAAAAGTATTTTTTTTATGGTTATGTCTTTGAAAAAATACAGCATCAGGGGAATTACCGCAAGCATCGTGATAGCACTTTCCTTTGACAGGAAAGCAAGAAAATATATAAATACCGATAGTATGATAGTGACTTTGGAGTTGCTTTTCAGGTAGTTGAGTAACAGGTTAAAGGAAAACAGTATCAGCAGGAATGACACTATCTCATCCCTGCTTTTAATATTTGCAACTACTTCTGTATGAAGGGGGTGTGCAATAAACAGCAAGCTGATTATTAATGGGATGGCAATGTTGTAATTACTGAGGAGTTTTCTGAGTACAATAAAAAGGAGAAATCCTGTTAAAGCATAGAGCAGGATATTGATAATATGGTGCAGGGTTGGGTTGTCCGGTGATAATTCCCATTCAATGGCGAACATTATAAGCGAAAGCGGGCGGTATAAGGTGCCGGGTGAATTCCAGTATCCGAAACGGTATGATGTTTTCAGCAGTGTGGATATCCCGTCTGTTCCCCTTTGTACCAGCCAGTTGCTTTTTATTACAGAGTGGTCGTCGAGCACATAATCATGGCTGATGGTGTTGGCGTAAAGTATAAAGCCAAGTGCTGCAACAATGATCCCCAGGACCAAAGACTGTTTTTTTCCTTTTTTTCTGGCCTCAATATTCTCTCTTTCCTTCTTACCCCTGATCTGACCGGTCTTTGTGCGTTTCTGCTTTATTTTTTTCTGAGCGCTCATACCGTAAAAAAGAGGGGCATTCGCCCCTCTTTAATTATATATGAATAATTGCATTATTTAACAGTAACTTTTTTCCTTGATGAATAGTTGATCTTTAATGCGCTTACCTTTCTCAGCTCCTGTTTTATTTGTGTGACAATACCCATCTTTGTATCCATGTCAACTTTCAGGGATGTTGTCATAAACGGTACTTCATCTTCATTTTTAGTTTGCCTGTCCCCGATAATATAATCCTGTATATCTGAAACACGTGCAAATGCATCGTTAAGCTGTATCTTTGGTTCTGTACCATGGAGTTTCTGGTATTGCAGTTTTGGTTCCCCGACATATATGTATGTGACCAGGGATTTCTTTTCAAGCTTTTTAATTTCCGATGCTTCAGGCAGCTTTAGCTTGATCTTATATTCAACCTCACGCAATACTGTAGCAACCATAAAGAAGAACAGCAGCATGAATACAATATCAGGCAGCGCTGCCGTGTTTATTGCCTGACCTTCTTTTTTGCCTTTTCTATCGAATTTTGCCATAGCTATTTATTTCCTCCGATATTTTTAGGTTCGGCTTCAGAGATGCTTTGTGGATAAACTTCTTTTATGGCATCTATTTTATCTTTGTCCAGATCAGGGTCCAGATCGTCATATTTTTTGCCGAATTTCTGCATTGACAATTCGTCCCTGACTTCGTTATATGCAGCAATAAGCTCATTCTGGACCTCTATATAAGTGCCATAAGATGTGCTCATATCATTTTGTAAAGAGATCACCTGTTTTGATATTTCTATGTTACCCAGCAGCCGCTGTGTTGTTTCCAGCTTCCTGACTTCTTTCATGTTGCCTTTATCCTGAGCTTTTTTTATTTTTTCGGATAAAAGCTCTTTTTCAGGAAGATTTTCCTTGTTCCTGGGATTCTTGATGAATTCAATTGCTTTGTCTTTCAGATATCTGACATCCATAGGTTCGTTCTCAACGAGCAATTGATCGTTGCTGTTCACAAGCACGATAAAAACATTTCTTTCTTTTATCGGGGGTGTTTCATCTATTTCTTCGGGCGGGACCCATGGCGGAAGCTTCCTTGATAAACCCGAATCCACATCCATTGTGGTTGTGACAAGGAAGAATATCAGGAGCAGAAAAGCGATATCTGCAAGTGATCCGCCGTTTATTTCCTGTACTGGTCTTGCTCTTCGTGCCATATCTTTTAGTTATTATTTGAAAATCTTTATAACTTCGGTATATAAAATAGCCACTACCGAGATCGCAAATAGTATATACATTGTAAAGATGCCCATGCCGACATTCTTTGAAAGGGCATTGGTCATGATCTTCTGTATATCGGCACTTTGCACCTTAACTAACTCGTCTGATGCAATTGCATAGGATATAAAGCAAATGATCACTATTGCCACTATACCTATCAGTGCAGTACGTGTTCTTCTGAAGTTTGTGACTGCAAAGAACACTGCAAAAGCAACAACTGATAACAGGGCAATGCCAAAAAGTACATAAGACCAGCTTATGAATACTCCTTCATTTAGTACGTCTGCTACGTACAGCACAAATATCAGCGCTGAAATGCCAAAGAGCAGCCAGAGGAATATGGATGTTATTTTTTTTAACATAATTTTTTATTTTTTTACATTGTAAGCGATCAAAATGTCAATCAGTGATATGCTGGCATCTTCCATGTCATTGACAATACTGTCAATTTTGGATACGATATAGTTATAGAACAACTGCAGCACTATTGCAACAATAAGTCCTGATACAGTTGTGATAAGCGCAACTTTAATACCTCCTGCAACCAGCGAAGGTGAAATATCACCGGCAGCCTCTATAGCATCAAAAGCAAATATCATACCGATAACAGTTCCCATAAAACCTAACATCGGTGCAATAGCTATAAACAGGGATATCCATGTAAGCCCTTTTTCAAGCAATCCCATCTGGACACCTCCGTAGGATATTACTGATTTTTCAACTGCTTCAATACCCTGGTCAGCCCTGTCAAGCCCCTGGTAGAATATGCTGGCAACAGGTCCTCTTGTATTCCTGCACACTTCTTTAGCTGCTTCAACGCCACCAGAGTTCATAGCATCCTCTACATTTTTTATTAGTTTGGTGGTATTGGTTGAAGCAAGATTCAGATAAATTATCCTTTCAATGGCAAGCGCCAGTCCTAAGATCAGCGCCAGAAGGACAAAGCTCATGAAAGTAGGATTACCTTCAATGAACAGCCTCTTGACTTCCTGATGGAAATTTCTTTCTTCTGCTTCATCTTTCCCCAACTCAGTTTCTGTATCAGCAGGTACTGTTTCATCAACAGTAGTTTCTTCCGGCACATAGTCAGGGTCATCAACAATGGAATCCTGGGCATTTGCAATTGACAATGCTCCGAATGTGATCATTCCAATAACCGTTAATAATGCAAATATCTTTTTCATGTTATTAAAATTTATATTACTTGATTACTTGAAAAATATTAAAAAATAATTTTTTACGAAAATATATAAATATTTGATATTATAAAATTTTGTAATATTAACTTGTTATTATGTTATACAAGAGTATTGTTTTTTAACTCTTTGGGATTACCTCTCTTCGTTCGGTGATCCCGTTTTGGGTACCCTGCAACCAGGGATTACCTCTCTTCGTTCGGTGATCCCGTTTTGGGTACCCTGCAACCAGGGATTACCTCTCTTCGCTCGGTGATCCCGTTTTGGGTACCCTGCAACCAGGGATTACCTCTCTTCGCTCGGTGATCCCATTTTGGGTACCCTGCAACCAGGGATTACCTCTCTTCGCTCGGTGATCCCATTTTGGGGTACCCTGCAAAAACAAAATCATCTTTCAGATGTAATATTCATTTCCGCAAAATATGTTCAGAAGCGAGCTTCGACCATATTTTGCAAAAATCAATATTATCCCGACACGTCGGGATGATTTTGTTTTTGCGGAGAGAGTGGGATTCGAACCCACGATCCCGTTTGAAGCGGAATACACGCTCTCCAGGCGTGCGCCTTAGACCACTCGGCCATCTCTCCGGTCTTTTCTAAAATAATTTTTGAAACATCGAAAATACTAAAAATATACTAAATCCCAAGTCCCAAGCACCAAGCACCTATTCCCCTATTCCCTTAAACACATTCAACGCATTCCTGGTAGTAATCTCCGCCACTTCTTTAATAGTAAGTCCGTAAATATCTGCTACACGTTCTGCAATATATACTAAATATGCACTTTCATTTCTTTTACCCCGGTGCGGAACAGGAGCCAGATACGGAGAATCCGTCTCAAGCACGATATTGCTTATGTCAGTTTTTTTAAGAACTTCATCCAGCCCCGAATTTTTGTATGTTACAACTCCCCCGATCCCTAATTTGAATCCCTTTTCAATGATCTTGCCGGCTTCCTCGTAAGTGCCTGTGAAACAATGAAAAATGCCTGTTATATTTTTGTTATTATAATCTTCCAATACATCAATCGTTTCGTTTATGGACTTTCTGTGATGGATCACTATAGGCAGATCATATTGTTCAGCCCATTCCAGATGTTTTTTTAATGCTTTTTTCTGCTGTTCAAGATATGCAGTATCCCAATGCAAGTCAATACCTGTTTCCCCAACGGCATAAAAATTGTCTTTCCTGAGCCGGCTTTCTGTGATCTTCAGCTCTTTTTCAAAATCCTCTTTGATCTTTGTGGGATGTAGCCCGATCATCGGATAACAGATATCCGGGTATTTACGGCACAGATCAAGCATAGGAACAATTGTGTCATTGTCAATATTCGGAAGTAATATTTTTTTTATACCGGCATCAACAGCCCTTGCAATGACTTCATCAATGTCTTTGAAAGCTGATAAAAACAGATGAGAATGAGTGTCAAATAATATCATATTTCTATTCTATTTATGTTTGTAATTTGGAGCTTGGGATTTGGAATTTTTTAAATTGCATATATTTTCCCCGGAAGGCTTTTTATCAGTCCCTTGAATTCCAGCCCGAGCAGTATTGAAGATGCTTTGCTTACCGGCATATTCGTCCGCAAGCTGATAATATCAATACTTAGCTCATTCTCTTTTTTTAAAAGATCTGCAATGATCTTTTCCTCATTGTTTAGTTCGGCAAATAACTGTTTCTGAACACCTTCTTTCATTTTTTTTACATCCCATCCAAGAATATATTCCAGGTCACTGACACTTTCTATCAGTGCAGCCCTGTTCGTTTTTATGAGCCTGTTACATCCTATGGAATACTCATCAGCTATCCTCCCCGGAAAAGCAAACACGTCCCTGTTGTATGAATTGGCAATATCAGCCGTAATCAGTGATCCTCCCTTATTTCCGGATTCAACAACAACAGTGGCGTCGGATATTCCGGCAATGATCCTGTTGCGCATGACAAAGTGAGCCTTTTCGCGGTATGAATGACTTGTAAATTCTGTCATCAGGGCTCCCTGAGATACTATTTCCCTTGCAATTTCCTTGTGATGTGCAGGGTAAATAATATCCAGACCGTGCCCGAGAACCGCCACTGTGTCCAGCCCGTTATCAAGCGCAGCTTTATGTGCAGTAAAGTCTATTCCATAAGCGAGACCGCTAACTATCAAAACATCATGCTTGTGCTCCGCAAGATCAGATACCAGTTTGGTACACAGATCCCTGCCTCTTACAGTGGCATTTCTTGTGCCTACAATGCTCAGTATCTTTTGCCTGTTCAGGTCGGTATCACCCTTAAGATATAGTAGCAGGGGAGAGTCTTCGCAATGCTTTAACCTTTCGGGGTAACCTTTATCAAGATAATATAATGTCCTGATATTGTGTTCATCAATGAATTCCAGTTCTTTCTCCGCTACTTTTAACACTTCCTTGTTACGGATCTCTTTAATAACAGAGGACTGCATGCCCGGAATTGTTTTTAACAGACCGTTTTTTTCTTTGAACACACCTTCAGCACTTCCAACATAGGCAATAAGCTTTTTTGCAGTAATAACTCCTATGCCGGGAATTTTACTTATAGCGATCTGATATTTTAGAGTGTCCTGTGACAAAGTGCAATTTTTTTTAGCAGCGTAAATATAAGCTAAATGATTAAATTATTGTTTTTTCCTTTTAATAAATTATTGTAATGAAGAACCTATAACAGATAGTATTTGCCTGTATGTATCATTTCTTTTTTTCTCCCGTTTTTGCCTGGCTATATCCCTGGCATTCTGATATCCACCCATATAATATCTCTGGTACCACGGAAGCACTCCGGTAATAGCATCAGGAACAGAGTATTCTATCACTACGTCAACACCCAGCGTAAACAGCCCGGCACACAGCAAAAGCGAATTAATGCCGTTTTTTATATCACCTGAGTAGAGCTGCCCTGATCCGGGGATAATGAGACTGAACCACAGGGCTGTTTTTGGATTTGGTGTATAAAGATTTTTTCTTCTGAAAAGACCAGCTATTGCTTCTGCAGATCCTGTGTCTGAACTGTCAAGGCAGTTCAGGAAATGGATCTTTGACTGATCAAAATTTTCAAGCCCGAAATATGTAACCCCAAGATAGAATTCTTTTCTATTATTGAAATAACAGGGTAAAGTGTCAGGCAGTGACAACAGCTCTATCAGCGCATAATAATAGTTGCCGGATAGTAAACAACAGGTGGTCTTTTTAAATACAAGTTCGTTTTTAATACTGTCATTATCTTCATTAAAATAGGAGAATTCATATTGTTTTGAAGCTTTTGAATATTCTTTCTGTTCAAAATAACAATCACCCAGCTTTCTGCATAAGATATTGTTGTAATTCCCTTTACTAAAAAACAGTGCTCTCTGATATTCTTTTATAGCAATAGCATAATTGCCAAGCTTATGCTGAGCGTCAGCCAGTTCTATGGTCTGTTCTACATTCTGGCAAGAAAGAGAACTGACAATAAGCAGTTTAGAAATTATTATACAAAGTATCTTTAGCTTTATTATATATTTCTTCATCCAGTTCTTTATTATATTTTTTTGCAGCTTTATAGGAGCCGTAAATATTTCCTGTGTAAAAACAAAAAGTGATAGATCCGAATATCCAGCCATAAGCGCTTTCTGTACCGTATTTCCTGAATCCCCTGTAAGAATTCCATGCATTTGCAGCTATAAAAAGAAAAGATATAAGACCGTCAGCCCGGTTCTTTGAATAGAATTTCCCTGTTCCGGGGATTATTGCTGATAACCCCATGGCAATAACAGGTTTTTTATACTTTAATCCTGAACTTTCTTCAATAATATAAGCGAGTTTTTCATATAACCGGTTACCGGAATGTTCTGATGCAGATCTGAACATAAGAGAATTATTTGCTTCAGTCCAGTCTTTTTTCAGTAACAGGATTCCTATCATATATGCTGATCTTGTACTGTGATCTATCGTAGTATTCTTATCCAGAAAACCATAAGCTGTATCATAGTTGTTATTGAGAATAAGTAGTCTGGCATATTCAAGTGAGATATTTTCTGTAAAGGGCATACTGTTATTATAGAGGTTGTGTATCCTGTTTATACCTGCAGTGTATTTGTTTCCCAGCCTGTATGATCTTATTAGCATTAGCCGTGCATTTGTATCTGCAGGAGACATGTAAATGATCCTTTCATATTCATTTATAGCCAGGTCATATTGCTTTGTGCGGAATAAATACGAGGCAAATTTTTTGGAATGATCAATATCGTATATATCCTGTGCATCGGAGAATGTTGTCAATAATACCAGGGCAGAAAGGAAAGCAAATCCGTGAATTAGTTTATTCAACAGGGTCATAATATTTTTGAGTTTCCGTGTGTATTTTATAATGTTTTTTTCCAAGTGGATGACATCTGGAAAGCCTGTCGAAAGCGCTAAGAATGCCTAAAAATATCCCATGTTTTTGTATTGACTGTATTGCGTATTCCGAGCATGTAGGATAAAATACACATGCATTAATATCCTGTGAAGAGATGAATTCTTTATAAAACCAGAACATCGAAGCAAAAATATATTCAAGTTCATTTCCGGATTTTTTGATGTAGGATGTATGGTCATGATCATGAATCACCGGTTTAAATAGGTCTCCTGCAAGTCTGATGTCTTCCTGTGTTTGTGAATATGTTGAAAGATCAATATTCAGGAACAGGATGATCATACATATTATTTTCATTAGTGTCATTAACTACAATATTTTTATATGTTGTTACCTGGTATGATTCCTTATTGTTTAAATACAATATCTGTACTACTTCGGTCGGGAATTCGAGCCCCTGGATACTTTGGTATTTTTTAAAGAATTGTTTGCTGATAATTGTGTCCTTAGCATTATAGAATATCATTCCGTGCAGTTTTTTTTCTTTATTTGAGATCAGAATTTTGCCTATCACTTCGGAAAAAGCTTCCGGCGGCTTCCATGTGGAGATCACAAGCCCCTGGTCTTTCTCAACATTGTCAAGAGAATACAATGAGTTTTTTAATCCGTAATTTGGCAGGTCCCCACAAAGAAAAAGATGAAAGATTGACATTTTCGTAAGGGCAGGGGTGGTTTTTTTCTCTGTTACCTTATCATTGGTTATCTTGATGATCAATGTATCAGTTAATATCCAGGTTTCTTTTTCCGGGAAATGATTTTTAAAGATTATTTTCCCTGTATTTATATCGTAATATGCTGTTCCCATAGTAAGGCTGCCTGTTCCGTCAGCAGATTTGGATTTAATGGAAAAGTCTGCTTTTACCCTGAAAAAAGATTGCCCAAAACCATGTTTGGGCAAGACTATTATCAGAATATATATAACAATGAGTTTTGTCATCTGTATTTAGAACCATCCCCATCCCCATGCTCCGCCTCCGAAGACAAGAGTGGTCAGGATACAGCCTACCACCGACATTTTTGTTTCCTGCTGATTACCGTCAGTTAGAATATATACAGCGATGACACCAAACAGCCAGCCGAAACAGCCCCAGAAAAACCCGGGTATCCCAAATAACGGGTCGTCAAAAGCATAATCAGTACCAAAAGGACTGTAGGGATCAGCAGAAATATTCTTTACCATCGGAATATTTTGCAATTTTAGTTGGGTTAGTGTAATACCTTCATTTTGTTCAATATAATTTTCCAGTTCATTCAGCTCTGCAAATTCAGCATTAATAACTTCTTCGTCATAAGTGAAGAGGTCTGCATTATTTGCCAGAACAGGAGTTGCTGAGATTAAAAATAAACAAAACACCGAGTAAAATATTTTTTTTATCATGGGTGAAACTTTTTATATTTTCCAGAGATTACACATTAGCAAATATATAATATTTTGAAATATTATTACAGATTATTATATCTTTTTCCGGTTGACGGAAAAGAAAGTCACACCCTTACAGTAATAAAAAGACCCAGCCTCAAAGACCAGAATGTGACAGGAGATACATTTATTTTTCCGGGATTTGAATACACATAGGTAGCTTCGGCAAATAGTCCGTAGTAATGATGGATATCAAGGTCAAATCCTGCACCTCCTTCAAAGATCATCGCAGTCTGTATCATTTCTTCTTCTACGGAAGTAATTGATAATCCCATAAAATTATATCCCAGCGCTCTTTTTTTTGTATATGATAAAGCTGTTCGTCCTACGGCATAAGGTTTGAATTTCCCTTCCAGCGGAACATAAGCCTTGATATTCAACCCGTAAGAAAAGAGACTGACATCACCTCCGTTAAATACATATATTGTTGAGTCAGGGTATTTATCATAAGCATATTTTACGGTGTTAAGTACAAACTTACGATATTGAATGTCGCCTCCTAACTGGAGAATATCATTGACTTCTATATCAAAACCTATTCCGGGATTAAAAGCATTATAATAATATGTCCCGAAATTCATATCCTGGAATGTTCTTGACAGTGTACATGAGAAGTAAACATCTGCTACATTTTCCCGGTACTGGGCATGTTGGGAAAAGCAATTATGAATACAACATGTAATTATGAGGGTGAGTACAGGTATTATTTTCATATAATCAGAAAGAGCCCGCATTTGCGGGCTTTTTTATTTAATATACTATGTAAATAAAATAAAATCTAAAAGGCCAGTCCGACAGTTGTTCCGAACCTGAATGTGAATCCGTCACCTGTAACGGAAATGTTTCCATCAGCATTATCTTCGTAGGTGACGCTTCCTGAGTTGAAAGCTGGTCCTCCCCAGATGTCAAGGCTTACTACGTCCCCGAAGACGAATTGTCCACCCAGAACTACTCCGCCGCCAAAAGACTGGTATGTACCTTTTGCCTGAAGCCCTGAGACAGGATCCGGTTCTGTATCTTCAATTGACCAATTCTGGTAACGAATGAATGGCCCAAGGAAGAAACCTCTCAAAGCATTTCCGGAAGGATAGAACCTGAATTCCGGAGTAACACCGAAACCACCATATTGTACGTCTCCTACTTTTCCTCCCATCCAGTAGTAAAACTGGAACTGCCCGCTGGTCTTTTCACTTAATCCTTTCTCATAAGCAACATTAATAGTTGATACAACAAGGCTCAGATAGTTGACTTTAATAATATTACCGGGATCCTGAGCCTGTACTTTTAATGCACCTGAAAATATAATAAGGCACACAATCGAAATGTTAATTAATTTTTTCATAAATAATGTTATTGGTTATACTGTGAATAGAAAAATCAGGAAACAAATATAAAGTTATTTTGAGATAAAGTCATTTATATTAAAAAAAATAAGTAAAAAAATGTTATTGAAATAATCCGGTTGTTAAAACCTGATCGTCCCACCGACAGTCATGAATCCCAGATTCCCCCCATAGCTTACCTCCCCGAATATTGCAAGATTATCACTTATATATAAACGGCCCCCGATCACTGGTCCTATCCGGGGGAAAATAGCAGAATCCGTATCTTTTAAATAGTTGCCGAAACCATCGTAATATGCATAAGTGTAATTTTCTACTTCCAGCCTGAGGATCATTGAAACATAAAGGTCAACATCGGTCAGTATGATCTCCAGCACCTCCTCGGCAAAAGGGGAGTAATGAAATGAACACACTCCTCCGAATGTGATATAGTTAAACCTGTGATAGTATTTATGATCATGTGTATATCTGTAATAGTAACTGTGATATCCTCCGAAAGCGCCGATACCTATATATTCATTGAATCCCTTTTCAATGCTTGCCTGTAATGCAGGGAAATAGACCCTGTCATAATGAGACCAGTTATGATGATACCAGCCATAGTGACCAAAAGATATCCCTGCATTGAATAAAAGGTCTCCTTTTTCAAACTGTGCTTTTGAAACACCTCCGCCTGCCACGATCAAAACAACTATCAGGAATTGTAATATCTTCTTTTTCATGTCTTTATATTTAATGATTTTATTATTCATTATTGCCGTCTCTGGAGATCCATCCTACCTTATACCCTTATACCCCTATACCCTTATACCCCTATACCCTTATACCCCTATACCCCTATACCCTTATACCCTTATACCCCTATACCCCTATACCTTCTTCACATATTTGTCAAGCTCCTGTCTAATACTTTCTATCTCATCTTTGGTCATTGTTGTTATACTTACCGGATCATAGGGGGCTGTGCCTTTATGTGTGGTCTGGTAAAAAATTATGTTTGTCTTAAAACCAGACAATATTTTTTTGATCTCATACTTTGCAAACGATACTTTCGGTATCTCTATTGATGTATGTATCTTAGTTATAGGGTTAAGCGTGACATATCTGAATATGATCTTATCTGTCTTAGTGTTGAGATAAATATAATTCAGCCCCCTCATCAGAAGAAAAGCATAGATTACAAGAAAAGCAGCGGTCCAGGCTATCTGGAACCAGAAACCTTCGAAAAATTCCATAAATATTGACATAACCAATATTATTAAATACACAGGTACTAATAATAAAAATAGAAATTTGATATTATTTGCTTTTTTTCTGTTCTCAAATACCATAATAATATTTATTTATATACTTTTATCAGAAATTATATCCTGATGCCGATATACCGATCAAAGCTAATGATACGAATATTATTTATTAGTATGATTAGTCCCGATTTATCGGGATTTGCATCGGAGTAATTCGTATATTACAAAACTATAAAAATATGAACAAAATAATTATCCCGAACATAATCCTGGTTTTATTATTAAGTGTTTTATTAACAGGCTGCAATATAAAGCCTGTGGAAGTGGGGAATATTGAGGGCGCAAAGCTGAAAGAGCTTACAAGCAAACATTTGAGCATGGAAATATCAATGTCCGTTAAGAATCCGAATAATTTCGGATTTAAAATAAAAGATGTAAATATGGACATAAAGCTCAATGATGTTAAAGTAGGTAAAGTTAAAAAGGTTGATAAAGTAGCTATTTCTGCCAATTCAAATGATATTCATAGTTTTTTGATCGAAGTGGAATTCTCCGAGGTATTATCAGGAGCTCTTGCTTTGTTCGGTTCACTGATGAAGGGAGAGGTAAAGATCGGTATTAAAGGTTATTTTAAGGTAGGGGCATTTATGATATTGACAAAGAAGATCGAAGTTGATGAGGAGAGAGTGGTAAATCTTTCAAAATAAAATGCCGTTATAATTTTTTTAATCTTTAGTAATATTTCCTTTGTGTTAAGAATTTGTTGAAAAGAAAAGCGTTTTATTTTAGTAGCAGGCTTTCCTTAATAAATTATTTTGATATTTTTGATAAATTATTTACTGATCTTTCACATAGATCTGATTCCTTTCGGTTAACACCGGTTAATATCAGTTATAAAGCAGTTAATACCGGTTGCGGATATGTGCTATTGTTCTGAAATAGTATCCAAAGCAACAGTTGTTAACTATTATTAACCGTTTTTAACTGTTGTTTACTGAATTTTTATGATTAAATTAATATTATACGAAACTTATATTATTTATTAAATCAGAGAATATGAAAAACATAATTGTACCTGTTGACTTTTCAGCAAATTCGATATATGCGCTGGAGCAGGCAATAAACATTGCTAATACAATTGAAGCAGATATTAAAATGCTTCATGTAAGAAAAAGCAAGAGTTTTGAGAAACCTTTTGACTTCAAGGATTTTGAAAAAACACAAGGTTTGAGTGTAAGCGATTTTTTTGAAAAAATATTGAAGAAATATTCTAAGAGGATCAAGACAAAAGCTGATTATGAGATCAGGGAGGGAAAGATATACAGGGAGATAATTAATAAGGCGGATTCGGAAAAGGCATATATGATAGTAATGGGGACACATGGTGTTTCCGGTTTTGAGGAATTCTGGGCAGGGAGCAATGCGTTTAAGGTTGTTATTCATTCGCGGTGCCCTGTATTGACAATAAGGAGCGGTTTTTTAAAAAGGAAAATAAAAAAGATCGTTCTGCCTTTGGATGTATCAAGAGAAACAAGGCAAAAGGTTACTTTTACAACTGAATTTGCAAAGAGTTTCAATGCACATATCCATGTTTGTTCGGTAAGGGAATCAAATGCGCCGAATGTTGTGAAGAGGCTTGAGAATCACACTAAGCAGGTATGTGATTATATTAAGGAGCACGGTGTAAATTGTAGTGACGAGCATCTTTTCGGAAGTAATATTACAGAAAGTACAATAGAATATGCATTAGGTATAGATGCACAACTTATAGTTATCATGACGGAACAGACAGAGAGTGCAAAGAACCTGATGCTCGGACCCTACGCCCAGCAGATGGTAAATCATTCGCCTGTTCCTGTTCTGAGTTATCCTTCAAAAGTGTAATCCGAGATGAGCAGATATTTGACAGCATTATTGATATTTATCCTGATATGTACAATATCCCGGGCTCAGGAAAATACAGGAAACACTGAAATAAAGGATATATTTTCAATATTACAGGATCATCAATACGGAGGCAAAGTTAATATTTACCAGGATGTGGAAATACCTGTGCTGGTGAAAAAACATGTTCAGATCAACGAGAAAATTGAAGGATTCCCGGGTTACAGGATACAGATATTTTTCGATTCCAGCCAGGATGCCAGGCAAAAAGCTGATAAGATAAAAACGAAATTTATTACAAAACACCCGGATATCAAAATATATACTGTTTATAATCATCCGAATTATACCCTCAGATGCGGTGATTTCAGAAAAAGGGAAGAAGCTTATAAGTGTTATAACAGTTTACTGGAAGATTATCCTAAAGCATTTATTGTAAAAGACATGATCAAATTTCCTGATTCGGATGAATGATATTAGTAGGTTAATTAAGATCTCCTGCGAGATCAGGAAAGATATTGTGAAAAGCCTGGCTGAAGCCGGATCCGGTCATCTGGGAGGATCACTCGGGCTGGCAGATGTTTTTACCGTACTATATTTCTCCATACTTGATCATAAACCGGAAGAGCCGAAATGGAAAGACAGGGACCGTCTGATCTTATCGATCGGTCATGTTGCTCCTGTGTTTTATGCGGCGCTTGCCAGGTCAGGATATTTTGATGTTGATGAACTTTATTCACTCAGAAAGCTGGGATCAAGGCTGCAGGGTCACCCTGGCACTGAGCACGGATTGCCGGGAATCGAATTATCTGCAGGATCACTCGGGCAGGGATTATCAGTGGCTGTAGGACTTGCGCTGTCAGCAAAGATCGACAAAAAAGAATGGAAAGTATATTCCATACACGGTGACGGTGAGATCCAGGAAGGAGCAATCTGGGAAGCTGCCATGAGCGCTGCTTTTTATAAGCTGGATAATCTTGTAGCGCTTGTTGACAGGAATTACAGGCAAATAGACGGAAAAACATCCAAAGTAATGGAACTGGAACCTTTAAAAGATAAATGGGAGTCTTTCGGATGGAGTGTTGTTTATTGTAACGGGAACGATATAGGAGAAGTGATCGAAGCATACAGGATTGCAGGTACGGTAAAGGAAAAACCAACAGTTATCATTGCTGAAACAACAATGGGCAAAGGAGTGAAAAGCATAGAGGGAGATCACGGATGGCATGGAAAAGCCCCGGCAAAAGAACAGGCTGAAGAGTTTTTAAAAGAGATTGAGGAATATTATTGTAATAAATAGCTGAAGTATCTAAGTGTATAGGCTTAGGCAGTAAAATACAGTTATCAAAACAAATATATCTTAATATACATTAATCAATGGTTTCAAGTTTCAAGTTTCAGGTTTTGAATTTTGATATTTAAATATTTGAATTTGTTTGTTTCGGGTTTCGATATTCGGATTTCGGATTTGGTTAAGAATTATTTGGGATTTATTATATTGATAGCTTTTTAACTAATGAAAGAGTTTATTAATAAAAATAGCAAACCTACACGGTTCGGTTTTGGGGAAGGTCTTAAAGATCTTGGGGAAAAATATCCTGAAGTGGTTGCTCTCGGAGCGGACATAACTTCTTCTGTCAGCCTGAATTTTTTTGCCGAAGCTTTTCCTGAGAGGTTTTTTTCTTTTGGCATTGCAGAACAGAATATTATGGGAGTGGCTGCAGGACTGGCCCTGGGCGGCAAGATCCCTTTCATGTCAACGTATGCTGTTTTTTCTGCTCTTCGAACAACAGACCAGATAAGAGTATCGGTATGTTATAATAACCTGCCTGTGAAGATCGGTGGTGCACATGCAGGCATCTCGGTAGGAGCAGACGGAGCAACACACCAGGCGCTTGAAGATATTGCAGCAATGCGGGTGATGCCTAATATGACGGTCATTTCTCCGTGCGATGCAACACAGACAAGACTTGCTGTGATCGCATCCGTGGAACAGGTCAGGGGACCGGCATATATCCGTTTTGGAAGAGAAGCCGTGCCTGACTTTACTGACAGCAGTATGCCCTTTATTATAGGCAAAGGACAGGTTTTCAGAGAAGGCAGAGATGTAGCACTGATAGCTACAGGACACATGACATGGGAAGCTTTGGAATCCGCGGCACTACTGGAACAGGAAGGTATAGATGCACGAGTGATAAATTTACATACTGTTAAACCGATAGATAAAGAAATAATAATAAGCGCTGCCAGGGAAACAGGTGCTATTGTCACAGCAGAAGAACACCAGATCACAGCAGGCTTCGGAAGCGCAGTTGCTGAAGTGATTGTAAGTAATTGCCCGGTTCCGGTTGAGTTCGTTGGTATGAAGGATCGCTTTGGGGAATCAGGGCAACCGGAAGAGCTGATGGAGAAGTACGGAATGAAAGCAAAACATATAGTTGCTGCTGCTAAGAAAGCTATATCAAGAAAAATATAATATATTGATTTAGTAATATTTAACATTCAAAATTTAACATTTAACATTATAAGATATGGGCGGTTTTTTTGGGACTATTGCGAAAAATGATTGCGTAAAAGACCTTTTTTACGGAACAGACTATAATTCTCATCTTGGAACGCGAAGAGGCGGTATGGCTGTACTTAATGCAAAAGGTTTTACCAGGTCAATTCATAATATTGAAAACACATATTTCAGGACCAAGTTCGAGTCTGAACTTAAAGATTTCAGGGGGAATAAAGGCATAGGAGTGATCAGTGATAATGAAGCACAGCCTATTATTGTAAATTCTCATCATGGTAAATTTGCTGTTGTTACAGTTGCAAGGATCACCAATATCAAGCAGCTTGAGAATAAAGCGCTTAAAAATAACCTGCATTTTTCCGAGACAGGCCCGGGAGGCATAAACCCTTCCGAACTGATTGCACTGCTGATAAATGAAGAAGAGACCTTTGAGCAGGGGTTTATAAGAGTATTCGAAGAAATAAAAGGTTCATGCTCGATTCTTGTTTTGACAAAAAGCGGTATATATGCTGCACGCGATAAGCTTGGAAGAACACCGGTGATGATTGGGAGAAAGAAAGATGCCCTGGCAGTTGCTTCAGAGTCGAGCTGTTTCCCAAACCTCGGATACAAAGTAAAGAAACACCTTGGTCCCGGAGAGGTGGTTCATATTACTGCTGATGGATACAGACAGGTAGTAAAACCGCGCGATAATTTGCAGATCTGTGCCTTTTTATGGGTCTATTATGGGTATCCCACTTCTGTATATGAAGGCGTTAATGTTGAACAGGCAAGATATAACTGCGGCGCTGCACTGGCAAGGAATGATATGACTGAGGCGGATTTTGTGGCAGGTATTCCTGATTCGGGAATAGGACATGCTATAGGTTATGCAATAGAGAAAGGAATACCATATAAGAGACCTTATGTTAAATATACTCCCACCTGGCCCAGGAGTTTTATGCCGTATAACCAGAAAGACAGGGATCTTGTGGCAAGGATGAAACTGATACCTAACAGTGAGATAATTCGTGGTAAAAGGCTTGCTTTTTGTGATGACTCTATTGTCAGAGGGACACAATTGCAGGATACTGTGCGGGAATTATATAAATATGGAGCAGCAGAGACACATATGCGCGTAGCATGCCCGCCGCTGACATACCCCTGCCTGTTCCTGAATTTTTCAAGGTCAAGATCAAACCTCGAACTGGCAAGCAGAAAAGCTATTTTTAAGATCAAAGGAAGGGATGCAAAGGAAGATGAACTGCCCTTATATTCAAAAACAGGATCAAAAGAGTATAATGAAATGGTCGAGACCATCAGGAAAAGGCTGAAACTGACTACGCTGAAATATCAGACAATCGAGGACCTGGTGAAAGCTATCGGCCTGCCAAAAGAGAAATTATGTACACATTGCTGGGATGGGAGCGGATATTTTTAATGTTAAATTCTCAATGTTAAATGTTGAATTTTAAATTTATAATTTCTAATTTCCTCCGTAGGAGTTTCTACGGGACAATTTTTAATTTATGAGTGATTTTATTCGTCATCATTGTGGTATTGTACTGTTAAGGCTGTTAAAACCTCTTGATTATTATTATAACAAATACGGTACATGGAAATACGGTGTTCACAAGCTGATACTTTTAATGGAAAAGCAGCATAACAGGGGACAGGATGGAGCAGGAGCAGTGAATATAAAGCTTGGTCTTGATCCGGGAAAAAAGTATATACATAGATACCGCTCAAATTCTTCCACCCCGATAAAGGATGTTATTGACAGTATTAATGCCGGATTCCTTTCTGCTGAAAAAGAAGATCAGGAACACCTAAATAATATTGAATATGTAAAGGAAAATATCCCTTTTACGGGTGAACTGTTTCTCGGGCATCTTAGATATGGCACTTATGGAGAAAACAGTATTGAATATGTGCATCCTGTAATGCGTGAGAATAACTGGAGATCAAGAAACCTTGCGATAGCAGGGAATTTTAACCTTACCAATGTGGATGAGCAGTTTGATCATTTGATAGAGCTTGGTCAGCACCCCAGGGATTATTCGGATACTGTTACCATTCTTGAAAAACTTGGTCACTTTCTTGACAGGGAAAATGAACATATCTTCAGAAAATATAAGGATCTGGGGCATACAAATTATGAGATATCGGGTTTTATAGCCAAAGAAATGAGCATAAAGAAAATACTTAATGAATCATGTAAAAAATGGGATGGTGGTTATACTATTGCCGGATTGATCGGTCATGGCGATGCCTTTGTAGTCCGTGATCCATGGGGTATCAGGCCGGCATTTTATTACTATGACGATGAAATTGCAGTTGCCACTTCAGAGCGCCCAGTAATACAGACAACATTTAATGTCCCTTGTGAATCAGTAAAAGAGCTGCAGCCGGGACATGCATTGATCATCAAAAGAGACGGCAGTATATCCGGGGAAAAGATAATTAAACCATTTAAAAAGCGATCATGTTCATTTGAAAGGATATATTTTTCCAGAGGAAGCGACAGGGACATATACCAGGAAAGGAAAAAACTGGGGGAATTGCTTGCTCCTGTAATATTAAAAGCAGTGGATCATGATTTTAAAAATACTGTATTTTCTTTTATTCCAAATACTGCTGAAACAGCATTTCTGGGACTTGTTAAAGGATCGCTGGGTTATCTGCTTGCAATGAAAAAGAAGAGGCTGCTTGAACTTGGGAATAATATTACTGAGAAAGATATTGATGAGATCGTTTTTAAAGTCCCCAGAACAGAAAAAGTGGCTGTTAAAGATGTCAAACTGAGAACATTTATCTCTGAAGATACAGGCAGGGAAGAAATGGTGAGTCATGTCTATGATATTACTTACGGCAGCGTAAGAAAACATAAAGATAACCTGGTGGTTATTGATGATTCTATAGTGCGGGGCACTACATTAAAGGATAGCATTTTATCTATTTTAGGTCGTCTTGAACCTAAAAAGATAATTATAGTATCTTCTGCACCGCAGATAAGATACCCTGACTGCTACGGGATAGATATGGCAAGACTGGGTGATTTTATTGCATTTCAGGCTGCTATAGAACTACTCAGGGAGACCGGCAGGGAAGAGATCATAGACAAAGTGTATGAAAAATGTAAGAACCAGAAAGGATTACCTAAGGAAAAGATGAAAAATTATGTAAAAGAGATATACAGACCTTTTACTGCGGAAGAGATATCAGGTAAGATTTCCGGTATTCTTAAGTCTGACAATATTAGTATGGATTTACAGATAATATACCAGTCAATAGAAAATTTGCACGAGGCATGCCCGGATCATCTCGGGGATTGGTACTTTACGGGTAATTATCCGACTCCCGGGGGTAATAAGGTGGTGAACACGGCATATATTAATTATTACGAAGGGAAATCCGAAAGAGCATATCAGAAGAGATAAAAAAAATGCCGGCACTGCCGGCATTTTTTTTTTATAGGGATCCTATCATTTTTGAGGGATCGACCCATTCATTGAATTGTTCTTCAGTTACCAGTTCAAGCTCCAGTGCTGCTTCACGCAGTGTTTTATTTTCTGCATGTGCTTTTTTAGCGATCTTTGCAGCATTGTCATAACCGATATGAGTGTTCAGTGCCGTTACGAGCATTAATGAGTTTTCCAGGTTTTTCTGGATGTTTGTGGAATTTGGTTCAATACCCACAATGCAATTATCCGTAAATGATACTGCAACATCACCGATCAGTCTTGCAGCCTGCAGCAGATTGGCAGCCATCACCGGCATAAACACATTAAGCTGGAAATGTCCGTTCATTCCACCTATATTAATAGCTGCATCATTACCTATTACCTGGGCACATACCATAGTAACAGATTCTGGCTGTGTCGGGTTAACCTTACCAGGCATTATTGAAGAACCGGGTTCATTGGCAGGCAGGATTATCTCACTGATGCCGCACCTTGGACCCGAAGCAAGCAGACGAATATTCTGTGCAATATGCATCAGGCTTACAGCAATGGTTTTCAATGCTCCGGAAGTTTCTACAAGCGGATCATGTGCCGATAGTAAGGCAAATTTATTCGGAGCAGTGACAAAAGGCAGGTTTGTAAGTTCTGCTATCTTCTTTGCAACCAGTACATCATATCCCTTAGGTGTGTTTAGTCCTGTTCCTACTGCCGTACCACCCAATGCCAGTTCGGCAAGGTGTGGAAGAGTATTCTTCAGTGCGGCAATACCATTCTCTAACTGGGTTACATAACCCGAGAATTCCTGCCCCAGTGTTAAAGGAGTGGCATCCATCAGATGCGTACGCCCGGTCTTTACAATATTCATGAAAGCCTCTGATTTTGAAGCAAGGCTGTTTTTTAAGTGCTCAAGACCCGGTATTGTCGTCTCAATAACCATCTTGTAGGCAGCAATATGCATAGCCGTAGGGAATGTGTCATTTGATGACTGTGACTTGTTTACATCATCATTAGGATGAATAGTCTTCTTTTCATCAGTCAGTGTGCCGCCGTTCATTACATGTGCACGATTCGCCACCACCTCATTGACATTCATGTTGGATTGTGTGCCTGATCCTGTTTGCCATATTACCAGGGGAAACTGGTCATCCAGCTTTCCTTCAGTCAGCTCATCGCAAACCTGTACGATCAGGTTCTTTTTGTCTTCAGGTAATACCCCGAGCTCGAAATTCGCCAGTGCAGCAGCTTTTTTTAATATGCCGAATGCTCTGACTATCTCTTTGGGCATTGACGCTTCAGGTCCTACCTTGAAATTTTCTTTTGAACGTTGTGTCTGGGCTCCCCAGTACTTGTCAGCAGGAACCTTAACTTCGCCCATGGTGTCTTTTTCGGTTCTGTATTCCATTTTTAATGTATTTTATGATTATTATTAAACTTATTTAATTGGGGCGTTTAAATTACAAAAATTATTTGTTTGGTTTTTATAATCTACAACATATAAAAAATCCAACTTCAAAATACCAACTTCAAAATAAATTCCAAATCCCAACTTCCAACTTCAAAATACCAACTTCAAAATTATTATTATGATAATATTATGCTTTGAATTTGGGATTTTAAGCTTATTTTGATATTTGAGGTTTGGATTTTGAGGTTTAGTAAGTTACTCACTGAATTCCATCAGGTAAGCTTTTATGAAAGGGTTAAGGTCGCCGTCGAGGACTGCCTGAACATTTGATGTTTCATAGGAAGTACGAAGGTCTTTTACCAGCTTATAAGGGTGCATGATATAATTTCTGATCTGAGATCCCCACTCGATCTTTTTCTTTTTCTCCTCTATTTCAGCCTGTGCTTCCATCCTTTTTCGCAGCTCCAGCTCATAAAGCTGTGATTTTAATATTCTTAACGCCCTGTCTTTGTTCAGTTGCTGTGACCGTGTCTCCTGATTCTCGACAATGATCCCTGACGGATGATGCCTGACTCTTACGGCAGTCTCAACCTTATTGACATTCTGGCCTCCTGCACCGCTGGCACGGTACGTTTCCCATGTTACCTCGTTTGGATTGATGTTTATCTCAATAGTGTCGTCAATCACCGGAGATACAAAAACAGAGGAAAATGTAGTGTGACGTTTGTGTTGCGAATCAAACGGAGATAGGCGTACCATGCGATGCACACCGTTCTCGCTCTTCAAATACCCATAAGCATAGTCACCAATGAATTCAAGTGTTACTGTACTGACACCGGCTTTATCACCCGGAAGAAAATGAATCTCCTTGACTTTGTACTTATTACTTTCACCCCACCGTATATACATCCTCATCAGCATCTCTGTCCAGTCATTGCTTTCAGTGCCACCTGCACCCGAGTTGATCTTTAGTATGGCGCCAAGCTGATCTTCCTCATTTCTTAGCATATTCCTGAATTCAAGATCCTCAATAAGCTTTAAAGCATTTTTATACTGTTCTTCAACCTCTTCATCACCCGCTTCACCATCCCTGTTAAAATCCCATATCACTTTAAGATCATCAAAACCCGTGCTAACCTCTTCATACGCTTCAGTCCAGAGTTTTAACTTTTTAATCTTTTTAAGATGATTTTCCGCTTCTTTCGGGTCGTCCCAGAAATCCGGTGATTGTGTTTTTTTCTCGTGCTCCTGTATCAGGGAAAGCTTATTGTCAATGTCAAAGGTACCTCCTGAGAGCATCTTTCCGCTCTTCCAACTCTTGTATCTGTTCTCCTGTGATCATAATGTAATATTTGTGTGCAAATATAAGACTTTTCGATTTCAGAACAAGGAATCACGATTTGAGATTTAAGAAGTAGTATTACGGATTAATAAATCATAAATCAAAAATCGTTAATCGGTGTTCCTATATCGAATCAATTATTTTGTATATCAGCTCAGTTTCAAACCCTCTTCCCTGTGCAAACCTGAAAAGTTTACCCTTTGTTTTCTGCGGGCTGCCCTTTGGCAATGACCTTTGTTTTTCAATAAGCAGATTTTTTAAAGAGTTAAAATATTCTGGCTCCTCTATATTATTTAAAGCCTTAGCAATATATTCTTCGGAAATACCTTTTTGCCTGAGCCCGTGCCGTATTTTTATCCGGCCCCACCTGTTAAGCCTGAATTTATCTTCAGTATAAAATTCGGCATATCGCTTGTCATCAATGTAGTTTTCTTTTATTAATATACTTATAACTTTCTCCATATTATCTTCGGACATAGAATATTTGTTAAAATAATTACGAATATCCCCTGAACATTTTTCCTGTCCTGAACATATATATTTTGCCTTGCTTAGCGCCTGCCTGTATGTTAACTTATTCTTCATTAAAAATAATAATTTACACTATCGTACTAACAATCCTGTCTTTGTCATTTATATCCTTAATTATCCTTATGTCTGAATATGATCTTTCTGATAATAAATCCCTTACTTCATTACTCAGAAATTCATTTATCTCAAAATATAACCTGCCGTTTGCCGACAGGTATTCCCTGCCGAATTCAGCAATTTCCCGGTAAAACAACAGCGGATCATCGTCAGATACGAACAGCGCCCTGTGCGGTTCATGATCCAGTACATTAGAAAACATTTCTTTTTTTTCACTTTCCCTTACATACGGCGGATTACTGACTATAATATCATATTTGTAATGTATATTCCCGTTATCACGCCATTTTAAAATATCATAAAGGTAAAAATTTACATGTGCATTATTTTGCCTGGCATTATAGTCTGCTATCTCAAGTCCTTTTTTCGAAATATCGCAAGCATCAACACCTGCTTTTATAAAATGCTTTGCCAGTGAGATCGCTATGCACCCGCTGCCTGTACCTATATCCAGTATCCTTTCCGGATGATCATTATTTTTTTTTATTATAAAGTCAACAAGTTCTTCGGTCTCCGGTCTCGGAATATAAACATCAGGCGTTACTTTTAAACGGAGATAATAAAATTCTGTTTCTTCGAGTATATACTGTATCGGTTTCTGCTTTTTTAGCTCACTTACAATATTATTAATTTGTATTATGCCGGAATTAGGTAAATTTGTATCTGATTTTATGTGAATGTCAATATTTGAAAAACCGAAAACATGTTCGAATATTATTGAAATAAAACTTTTTATTTCGTTTTCCGGATAAAAAGGACTTAATTCGGACCTGATGTACAATATTGTTTGTTTTATGGTTTTCTTTTCAGACATGAAGCAAATGTAATAAAATAAGGGGAATAAGGTGCTTGGTGTCCGGTTTTGGGTACCCGGTACCCCAATTAAGGAGAGGGGCGATTTTATGGATTATAACGAGAAATATATGAAACGCTGCCTTGAGCTGGCTAAACAGGGACTGGGCAATGTTGCTCCCAATCCTATGGTGGGGTGTGTGATCGTATATGATGACAGGATCATAGGGGAGGGGTATCATATAAAGTGCGGGGAGGCCCATGCTGAAGTCAATGCAATAAATTCCGTTAAGGATATTTCATTATTGACATCATCTACATTATATGTTAATCTTGAGCCATGCTCACATACCGGTAAAACACCTCCGTGCACAGACCTGATAATAAAAAACAATATCCCGCATGTTGTAACCGGATCAAAAGATACTAATACTGATGTGGCAGGTAGGGGAGCGGATAAGCTGCGTGCTGCCGGTATTGATGTTACAGAAGGGATCATGGATAAGGAAAACCGTGAACTGAACAGGAGATTTTTTACATATCACGAAAAAGAACGTCCGTACATTATATTAAAGTGGGCACAGACAATAGACGGTTTTATTGATGCAGAAAGAAGTGCAGACGAGTCTGCGGAACCTTTATGGATAACCAATGACCTTTGCCGTACTGTTGTTCATAAATGGCGATCTGAAGAACAGGCTATTATGGTAGGAACAAATACTGCTGAAAAAGACGATCCGCAGTTGAATGTCAGAAACTGGTCAGGCAATGATCCATTACGTCTGGTACTGGACAGAACACTGAGACTGCCGGAAGGTCTTAAACTTTTTGACAAGTCTATACCTACTATTGTATTTACGGAAAAGAAAAAGAAAAATGAGGAAAACCTTGAATATATCAGAGTTGATTTTAACAAAGACGTGATAAAGGAGGTGCTGGACGAATTGTACAAAAGACAACAGCAGTCCGTTATTGTTGAAGGAGGAACAATACTGATGCAAAGTTTTATTGATAATGGACTTTGGGATGAGATAAGATTGTTCATAGGCAACAGGTTTTTTGGTAAAGGAGTGAGAGCTCCGGAGTTTTCCGCAGACCTGGTATCTGAGGATGAACTGGATGGGAGTAAACTTTTTGTATTCAGAAATAATGATAGATTTATTGCCTGATTGAGGAATAGCTTGTAGCTCGTGGGAGATAGAGCCCCAAAGATAGGGGCGATAGCAACAACATAGGGCAAAGCCCTATGATTTAGTAAACATAAACGCAAGCGATTGTATTGCGGCTATGTTCGAAGAAAGAAACTATTCGCAATCGCAACAGGCAGGAAATGGAAAATAGAAATTTGAAATCAGCGCAACTGTTATTAACCGGTATTAACTGATATTAACCATTATTAACGGGAAACAAATGACTAATTACATGTAGTATCCATTGAACAATGAAGCAATGAATAAAAAGAAAAAAGCAATACTGATAATTATGGACGGTTGGGGGATAGGTGACAGATCTGAAGCTGATGCCATATATCATGGCAATACACCCAACCTCGACAGGCTTATGAACGAATATCCCCGTTCACAACTGATGCCATGCGGAGAAAATGTGGGACTTCCCGACGGGCAGATGGGAAATTCGGAAGTGGGGCACCTGAATATTGGTGCAGGAAGAATAGTCTATCAGGACCTGGTTAAGATCAATAAAGCAATAGAAGATAACAGCATAGTTGATAATCATGTTCTGAGAGATGCTTTCAGCTATGCAAAGGACAATAATAAAAGTGTGCATTTTATCGGGCTGGTATCTGACGGCGGGGTTCATTCAATGAGCACACACTTGTATAAACTATGCGATCTTACAAAGGAATACGACCTGGAAAATGTTTATATCCACGCACTTACAGACGGCAGGGATACTGATCCGCACAGCGGGCTGGGATATGTGAAGGATCTGGAGGATCATCTGAAAATATCCAACGGGCAGATTGCCACGCTTGCAGGACGGTACTATACCATGGACAGGGATAAACGCTGGGAAAGGGTGAAAAGGGGTTATGACGCCCTGGTGCATGGAAAAGGTAATTATACGCATAGTATTACCGAGGCAATTCAGAGATCCTATGACAGCAATGTTACGGATGAGTTTATTGAACCTGTTGTTAAAGTTGATGACAATGGGGCTCCTGTAGGTATTATCAGAAAGGGAGATGTTGTATTATGCTTTAATTTCAGGACTGACAGGTTGCGGGAAATAACTGTGGCTCTGACACAAAAGGATCTCCCGGAGCATGATATGCAAACTATGGACTTGTACTACCTGACCATGACAAGATATGATGAATCTTTTAAGAATGTACATATTGTATATGATAAGGAGGATGTGAAGATGACCATAGGTGAGGTGATGGAAAAAGCAGGCAAAAAGCAGATCAGGATAGCTGAGACGGAAAAATATGCTCATGTAACATTTTTCTTTTCAGGAGGCAGGGAAGATGAGTTTGTAAATGAAAAACGAATCCTCATACCTTCACCCAAAGTCGCTACCTATGACCTGAAACCTGAGATGAGCGCCTACGAAGTCAGGGATGCAATAATTCCGGAATTGAAAAAACAGGAAGCTGATTTTATATGCCTTAATTTTGCGAATGGTGATATGGTAGGGCATACCGGGATTTATGATGCTATCCTTAAGGCAGTTGCGGCAGTTGATGAATGTGTGGGTGAGGTTATTGACAATGCACTTGAAAATGGCTATATCCCGCTGATAATATCTGATCATGGAAATGCCGATCATGCAAAAAATGAGGATGGCTCGCCCAATACGGCACATTCACTGAATCCTGTGCCCTGTATTCTTGTAAGTAAGGAATATAAAGCAATAAAAGACGGAATACTGGCAGATGTGGCGCCTACATTGCTGTCACTGATGGATATGGAAGTGCCGGATGATATGACGGGCAAAACACTTATTTAAATATTAAATGTTGAATGATCAGGATAGGTAGTACTATAGTAAGCCTGGATGTTATTGAGAAAAGGTTTTTCTGTGACATGGAAAAGTGCAGGGGAATGTGCTGTGTACATGGTATTTCCGGTGCACCGCTCGAAGAAGTAGAACTGGAGATCATTGAGCAGGTATTCCCGGTATTTATGAAGTATCTTAATAAGAGCTCAAAAAAATCGGTTGATGCACAGGGAATATATGTTATTGATTCGGATGGTGAATATGTTACTCCGCTTAATAATGGTAAAGAATGCGCTTATGCGGTTTTTGAAAATGGTATAGCCAGGTGCGCAATAGAAAAAGCATTCGATAAAGGAGAGATAAATTACAGGAAGCCATTATCATGCCACCTGTATCCTGTAAGGATAACAAAATATCCGGATTTTGAAGCTGTGAATTTTGACGACTGGGAGATTTGCAGCAGGACATTAAAACAGGATGATGCAGGTATCCCTGTTTACAGGTTTGTGAAAGATGCCCTGATAAGAAAATACGGGGCAGAATGGTACAGGAAGCTGGAACAGGCAGCGGAACAGTTGTGAAGAGGGGAATAGGGGGATAAGGTATATAGGGTATAATGAGAGAAGATATTGATATTGAGTGATATTGAATATTCATTAGAGCCCTGAAGGGCGTAAGATATCAGCCCCGGGATTAAATGGTTAATTAAAAAAGCGTTTGTCTCAGACCTTATTCAGGCAAGAAAATAATTGCAAACGCAAAGATGTAGAAAACAAATTTGATGAATAAAACAATAAAATATTTGATTTGTCTGATAGCCTTTATAATATTCATACATGGATTTTTTATTGATACTGCAAGATCCCAGGATGAATCATTCAGGCAACAAATGAATTTCGGTTTCAATGTCAGTCCCGTTATACCCGTAAAATGGCTGATGAATAAGGATATTATTGAAACAAATGACAGCGCTACTTACTCCCTGTCACAGAAAACAAGTTACCTGTTGGGTATGCAGGTCAGGTATGATTATATGAAACATTATTCGTTTGAGACAGGCATTAATTTTATTAGAAGGAATTACGATGCAACATTGCTTACAGAATCGCTTGATACTACAAGCAGACTGAAATTCATAGGGTATGAAGTACCGGTTATGGGATATTTGTTCGTGCGGCTGACCAAACATATTTATATGGATAACGCTTATGGTTTCTGTTTTAATGTCAATCCTTCCGATATAGCGATAAAGCATTACTATGTTCAGCGATGGTGGTGGTTCCATGTGTCTTTTGTGACTAATGTGGGATGGGAGATCAGGACATCCCGGGCAGGTTATTATTATATTGGTCTTTTATATCAGTATCATATAAAGGATATGCTTAAGGTTGGTTATTATGAGGGATCAAGTATCGGTCAGCCGGATATCAGGCTTGATGTGTCAGGTAATTACCTTGCGGTCAATATTAAATACTACTTCCCTCAGAATAAGAAATAATCAGATACATGATAAAGCTGAAAAGATCCTGAAATAAATTCAGGATGACGTCCTGCTGATTTTTATTATTTATAATTATAATTATTATTAACTTAGCCTTTCTGAAAAAACACAATATAATAACACTAAAATACAATAATTATGGAAAATATCAGGCAATATATTGAAGAGAACAAACAACGCTTTCTTGATGAACTGTTTGAATTGATAAGGATCCCGTCCATCAGTTCCAAAGCTGAGCATAAGGATGACATGATAAAGACTGCTGAAGCAATAAAAGAAAAGTTGCTGGAAGCAGGCGCTGATAAAGCAGAAGTATATCCTACTGAAGGGAATCCTGTGGTATATGGTGAAAAGACTACAGACAGCAGCTTGCCAACAGTACTGGTTTACGGTCATTATGACGTTATGCCTGTTGACCCCCTGGAACTCTGGAATACCGAGCCCTTCGAACCTGTTATCAGGGATGAAAAGATATATGCAAGGGGCGCTGATGACGACAAGGGGCAGATGTTCATGCATGTAAAAGCATTCGAATATATGGTGAAGTCAGGTACATTGCCATGTAATGTTAAGTTTATGATCGAAGGCGAAGAGGAAGTAGGATCTGTCAGTCTTGCAAAATTCTGTTCTGATAATAAGGATCTGTTAAAGTCTGATGTAATACTTGTGTCAGACACTTCTTTGCTTGCCAAAGATGTACCCTCAATAACTACCGGATTACGCGGTTTGAGCTTTGTTGAAGTTGAAGTCACAGGTCCGGGCAGGGATCTTCATTCGGGCATTTACGGAGGTGCAGTTGCCAATCCGGCTAATGTACTGTGCGAAATGATAGATAAGCTAATTGATGAGAATGGTCGTATCACTGTTCCAGGTTTTTACGATGACGTGGAAGTAGTAGGTGAGAGTGAAAGAGCAGAACTCGGTAAGGCACCGTTCAATGAGGAGGAATATAAAAAGGCTATAGATGTCCCTGAGCTTAAAGGTGAAGAAGGGTATTCAACACTCGAAAGGACAGGAATACGACCTACACTTGATGTAAACGGAATATGGGGAGGATATACAGGAGAAGGGGCCAAAACGATCATCCCTTCCAAAGCGTATGCGAAAATTTCAATGCGTCTTGTTCCAAATCAGGATAATAAGAAGATCAGTGATCTGTTTGTGGAATATTTCAAATCAATAGCACCACCGACAGTCAGGGTTGATGTGAAAATACTGCACGGAGGTCAGGGATATGTTTCTCCTATTGATATTCCTGCATATCAGGCAGCAAGTAAAGCCATGGAAGAGTCATTCGGAAAGGCGCCCATACCTGTAAGAAGCGGTGGCAGCATACCCATAATCTCAACCTTCGAAAGTATTCTCGGAATCAAATCCATACTTATGGGGTTCGGTCTGGAATCTGATGCCATACATTCCCCGAACGAGAACTATCCGCTTTATAATTTCTTTAAAGGTATTGAAACGATACCTCTGTTTTATAAACACTATGCAGAGATGATGAAATAAAAAAAAGCCCGGTCTTGTCCGGGCTTTTTTTGTGATGCGTGATGCGTGATACCGGATGCCATGTCAGAATTAAGGGGACAAAATTAAGGGAAAATTAAGAAATTAAGGGATTAAGGGGACAGGGATTAAGGGGACAAGGGATTAAGGGGACAGACACCATTTATTTTGCCCGTATTTAGGGCATTTTATATATTTTTTCATTAATTTATTTCTCTTTCTTCTTTGGTCTGCCTTTTGGTTTTGCTATCAGGATCCTTCCTAATTTTTTCTCTATTCCTGTCACAAAATTTTTACTGCCTGCAGGACGCCCTGTTGATGTATTGTTTTTTATTCTTTTTATTTTTTCATCATCTTCTGTATCCTGAAGGTAGTTTCTCCAATTTGTTATATCATTTAACAATTCAAGATTATCAGATAATGATACTAAAACATCTGCCCTTTTGTTTATGCGTGCACGTGCGCTTGACCACTGGTAATCTTCTGCCCGTTTTACTATGCCTGCTTTTACCGGATTATTCTCAACATAACGGATT
>Ga0180433_10002215_pt1 | contig 30426 bp, 26 predicted proteins | sample SS_ome_8_FD_132980 | JGI IMG/M metagenome (GOLD analysis project Ga0180433, IMG submission 132980) | Hypersaline lake sediment archaeal communities from the Salton Sea, California, USA - SS_1_D_1 metaG | ecosystem: Environmental > Aquatic > Non-marine Saline and Alkaline > Hypersaline >... | reverse complement strand
GCAGACGGACATGCTCTCTTTCTGATAACGGCAATGTTACTCTCAAACCCCGCATAAGACCGCCATCCAACAACTTGACTGATCGTCGTTTTCCGACGGGCGAAGACACGTTTGCCACACTTTGACTCCTTGCGTACCAGATCGAGCATCGAGATTCCACGAGACCGCGGTTTTGGTCGGCCTTCAGAGAGAATCAGAGCTTGCCAATGCGGGTGAGTAACGGTGCTACCTGCAAAAGGCCCGCGGTTCTTGACAATCTCAATACCCTTCGCACCTGATCCTTCTGCCCTTTGGGTCATGACACCCAAAACCCGGAGTAAATCGACCACCTCGGCAAGAGGCCTTTTGTGAAGTGGCTTATGGTGGTCCAGTGTCGAAATGATCATAAACTGATGCGGAGCGGCAGGATTGGCATTGCCCATCACTGTGGTACAGAGCGCATTGAAAGATCGGTATGCTCCTAGATCATCTGCCAAAGAAAGCTCCTGTCCAGGCACGATTCTGAATCGCGTCTTCTCGCGCCGGAGTAGCTTGTCTATTTCGAATGGACAGGCACACTTGCATTGCATCGCTTTCCCCTGAAACCGATCCGGATTGAGCCCTCTTCGTACTCCTCTATGCGGGGCAATATGGGCAATGCGAGAAGGATCGAGTGGGTTGCGCCGGATTTCGACACGCACATATCCTTCGGTCCACTTCGGCGATCTCAATCCCGCAGGTAGTGCTTCCTGCTCAACACACAGTATCTCAAGGAGATTGCCAAAGAGATCGGTTTTCGTAGACCGTCTTGCGGCGGGTCTCAGAAGGTTGCGGAGAAGCTCCATTTCTATGATTACTGCCTTCCCCCAAGCAGAATCGTCACATACAGGAATCCGTAGAATTCCGGTTCTCTTGTGTTCCGTTCTGCATATACTCCTATAGAATGAAATCTATCTTCGAGAACGACATCGATTTCAGAGAGTGCTTCGAGTGACGGAGCAATCGATACAACGCTTTTGACAACCCGGAATATGCCAAGCTTGGCGAGAGCTTTGTGGTTAGGTTGGAACATGTCACCACGCTTCATCATGAGTTTACTGTGTTTCTGCGCCGCTGCTGTAAGTTGCGTGTGCCAGCGCAGAGAACCCAATCCCTGCCGAACGCGTTCGTCGCTGATTTTCCTTGCCCAATTACGCGTCGCCAATGGCAAGTCCACGCGTTCTATTGGGATGAGAAAATTTTGCGTAACATACAGATGTCCTTCTCCGTCCCGGACAATTCCGATACCGATGTGCGTATAGTCGGCATTCATTATATTCGCGCGATGCTCCGCACTTTTCAGAAGCATGTCTTCGGCTTCCACAACAGAAGTGGCCAGAGCGAGATTCTCTCCGAGAGTTGCTGTGGGTACTCTTCCCGCAAAGAACCGTTCCTTTGCGAAACCAGTTTCAGGAGATTCGTGTGCGAAATAGTCATTCACTGCCATGTCGCGACTGTGAGAGCGAGCGATCTCAGCAGATTTCCGGTGCCATTTGAGCGGTGGAAGATTCTCTCCGGCTCGGTCCAAGTTTACGAGCCTCAGCATCTCCTTCTCAAGCTTGAGCATGGGCAAAGGAGATCTTGCCTCGGATGACGCGGGAAAGACAACGAAACAGAAGAAGAGAACTACGAGCAGCGCGCTTCTCGCGGTTTTCCCCATTGCTTTTTCTCCGTATGATAATTGGCCCGAAGTGTAAGAAGACTTTTGAGGGAGATCTCCCACACCTATTTTTCTGACCCGCGCTTTGGATTGCTTGCGTTGCGACCTCTGGCTTGCTGTTTTTCTATCGTCCCATTGGCACAGAAGACAATATCAGTAAGGCTACCGTCAGCAACAGCGAGTTCAAAGTCTTCGAGCGTCTCGTATACGACATCGGTCAAGAATCGAATCACCCAGTTTTTCTTCATCGGGGAGATCGCTATCACGCAGCGACCGGCTCTCTTTGCCTCCCACATTTCTATGGCCGTGCCCATGCTTGCCTGAGGCAAATAAGCTACGAGCACGTCAGCTTGCGAAGCCGCGGACATCAAACCAAAGAAAGTCTTGCGAGCATTGTCACGACCATAGGATATTGATTCCGGGTGCTCCTCCATTGGGCAGTATACTTCATCTTCGGGAAAAGCTGAGCGAAGAATCTGTCTCAACCTCTCCCGGTAGTCCTGTCCGTGGATACCTTTCGCTTTCGAACCTTGAATGATACCCGCCAGAAAGAAACGCATCTACGCTCTGTTGACCTCTTAGTATCCAGACGGTTGGCCAGAGAAACAAGCAGCTTCACGTTGCAACAATGTTGAGAAGCTTGCCGGGCACGTATATGACTTTGCGGACAGTTTTGCCTTCCGTAAAGCGGCACACGCTCTCGAGGCCGTCTGCAACCTTGCGAACGGTATCCTCATCAGCATCCGGTGCCGCGGAAAGGCGGCCGCGCACCTTGCCATTGACCTGGACTATTATCTCTACTTCATCTGCCTTGAGCGCATCAGGATCATACTCAGGCCACGGCAGTGTAAGAATACTCTGCTTGTTTCCGAGAATCTGCCAGAGTTCGTCACAGATGTGCGGTACAAATGGCGACAACACGATTATCAGCGCCTCCACAGCCTCGCGCAGTATCTGCTGCTTCTGCGGGCCCAGGTCTGTGTCAATGGAAGCTCGCAGCTCGGTGAGGAGTTCCATTGTCATGCTAACGGATGTGTTGAAATGAAATTCACCATCACAGTCACGCGTCACCTTCTCGATTGTAGCGTGAACCTTGCGTCGCAGATCCTTTGCCGCAGCAGGCAGTCCCTCCGACTTTCCTCTGTAAGGCTCAATGCCCTTCAACCCCTCAGCCTGATCAGTAACGACATCCCACAGACGATTTAGGAATCGCGAAGCTCCAACTACACCCTGATCCGACCATTCGGCGTCCTTCTCGGGCGGCCCTATGAATAGCGTATACAACCGTTCCGTGTCGGCGCCATAAGTCTCGATCAGGTCGTCAGGTGAAACGACATTGAACTTGGATTTGGACATCTTCGCCATCTCCTGCACGACGTCCGCACCTGTCTTGACGTGCTTGCCGCCGTTCACCTCTTCAGGTTTGACCCATGCATTATGGAGCGCAGGGCATCGAAAACCTTCCTTGCAAATCATGCCCTGAGTGAAGAGCTTGCCGAATGGCTCGACAAAGCCGACGTACCCCGCGTCATGAAGGACTTTGACTATAAAACGCGAATAGAGAAGATGGAGCACGGCGTGTTCCACACCGCCGACATACTGATCTACCGGAAGCCATTTGTCGACCAGCTCGCGATCAAATGGCTGGGCATCGTCACGAGGTGACAGGTAGCGCAGGAAATACCAACAAGAGCAGAGCCATTGCGCAATAGTATCCGTCTCTCGTGTGGCAGGTCCGCCACATTCAGGGCAGGTGGTATTCACAAAAGAAGGCACCGTCGCAAGAGGAGCTTTGCCTTTGGGCACAAAGTCGCTCATCTCTGGAAGCTCGACTGGAAGGTCTTTTTCGGAGACGGGCACCGTACCGCACTTGTCACAATAAATGATTGGGATCGGTGCTCCCCAGTAACGCTGGCGGGAAATCAGCCAGTCGCGTATGCGATAGTTGACCGTTTTTGCACCAATGCTCTTTTCTTCAAGGTAGGTGATAATCTTGTCGATTGCCTCACGGTTTGGCATGCCGGCAAAAGGGCTATCATCAGCTTGAACCCCGTCTTCGACGAATGCCTCGGTCATTGATGCAGCGTCGAGCTTCTCATTCTTTGGCTCAATGACAACACGAATGTCAAGACCGTACTGCTTGGCAAACTCGAAGTCGCGCTGATCATGGGCGGGCACAGCCATGACGGCTCCGGTGCCGTATTCCATTAGGGCATAATTCGTTACCCACAGAGGCACTTTGTCGCCATTGACTGGATTTATCACATGCTTTCCAGTGAAGACGCCTTCCTTGTCGCCAGCCTCGGCTGCTCGTTCACGTGCACTGACAGTGCGCATTCGCCTCACGAAGTCCTTGACCGTCGCTTCCTGGGGTGTTCCCGCGACTAAGCTTTCTATCATCGGGTGTTCCGGTGCCATCGCCATGAATGTGACGCCCCAAAGCGTATCCGGTCGCGTAGTGAAACACGGTAGGGGATCACCGGTTTCTGCGATCTTGAAGTCAACACGTGCTCCCTCGCTACGACCTATCCAGTTTGCCTGCATGGTGCGGACTTTCTCAGGCCACTGATCGAGTAGTGAGAGGTCGTCGAGCAAACGCTGCGCATACTCTGTGATTTTGAAGAACCACTGTTCCAGCTTGCGCTGTACAACTTCTGCGCCACAACGCTCACAATTCCCTTCCACGACTTCTTCGTTTGCAAGCGTCGTATTGCAGGAAGGACACCAGTTGACTGGTGCCATCTTCTTGTAGGCCAGTCCCTGCTTGTAAAGGACAAGAAATACCCACTGGGTCCATTTGTAGTAGCCCGGATGGCAAGTAGCCACCTCACGATCCCAGTCATATCCAATGCCCCAAGCCTTTAGCTGAAGCTTTATGTTCGCGATGTTGGCATTCACCGATTCTGCGGGCGGCGTTTTGTCACGAATGGCTGCGTTCTCAGCGGGAAGACCAAACGCATCCCATCCCATAGGTGATAGCACATTGAAGCCGCGCATCAGCTTGTATCGCGTCAATACGTCGCCAAGGATGTAATTGCGTCCGTGCCCCACGTGAAGGACTGATGAGGGATATGGAAACATCATCAGGTTGTAGTACTTGGGCTTTGCCGAGGATGGGTCCGTGCGAAAGAGCTTCTGCTCTTCCCAATACGCCTGCCATTTTGACTCAATTCTCTTGAAATCGTATGCCCTTGGTGCCATGAAAAGCCCTCTCTTGATGAAATCGTGAGTGAGCCATTATATCTGGCCGGTTCGTCGGCGGCAACAGCCCGAGGGCATGAGTATCCCTGGTCTGTGCCAAGCCCCTCGCCTTGCTCCCAACTTCACTTTCTTGACTTGGAGGACTGCCACGGTTATAGTTCAGCTTAGTAAAAAGATTTTCGTATGCCATGCGGTGTTATGGATAAATTTTTAGAAGGAAGGCTCTCACATGTCGGCTGGAGCCAAGAAAAGAACCAAAACGTCACGAAAGACCTCTCCCCCTGAGTTCTACGATTTGCCGAAAAAGAGACTGCTCGACTTGTTGCGCAAGATGTGGCAGATTCGCCTCTTTGAACAGAAGGTGGACGAGTTTTTCCAACTCGGTCGTCTGCACGGCACGTGCCATCTCTACGTCGGAGAAGAAGCAGTGGCAACAGGCGCCTGCTCTACGCTGGCCAAGAAGGACTACTTCACCAGTACGCACCGCGGCCACGGTCACTGCATAGCCAGCGGCGCGGATATGAACAGGATGATGGCGGAACTTCTCGGCAAGGCCACCGGCTATTGCAAGGGCAAAGGCGGCTCGATGCACATTGCTGACATCAGCAGCGGTAACCTCGGAGCAAACGGCGTTGTCGGCGGCGGTTTTGCCATGGCGGCCGGAGCTGCACTGACCTGCAAGATGAAAAATACCGGCGGAGTAGTTCTTTGCTTCTTTGGTGACGGAGCTGCAAACCAGGGCGTATTTCACGAATCAGCCAACCTCGCAGGCGTATGGAAGCTGCCGGTCATCTATATTTGCGAAAACAATCATTATGGAATGTCGCTTCACGTGCAGAAGTCCACTGCTTCAGAAACCATCGCATGTCGCGGCTCAGCCTATGGAATGCCAGGCGTTTTGGTCGATGGAAATGATATTGCCGCCGTCCACGACGCCGTTGTTGGGGCGAGAAATCACGCTCTCACAGGAAACGGCCCATACCTGATCGAGTGCATCACTTACCGCTGGATGGGACATTCCAAGAGCGATGCCAACCGATATCGCACGAAAGAGGAAATCGAGGATTGGAAGACTCGCTGCCCGATCTTGCGGTATCAACGCGAATTGATGGAACGAGCGATAGCCACCGAGAAACAACTTGCCTCTGTAAAGGCGGCAGCGGAACGCGATCTCGAAAAAGCCATCGAGTTTGCGGACAACTCTCCAGACCCTGATATTGCCACAGTAACCGAGGATGTCTATGCGTGAGATCACATACGCGGAAGCCCTGAAAGAGGCTCTACGCGAGGAAATGCAGCGCGACCCAAACGTCTTTCTCATGGGAGAAGATCTGGCAGTATATGGCGGAGCGTTCGCCATCACCAGAGGGTTGCTCGAGGAATTCGGTGAAGAACGCGTTCGCGATACGCCTATCTCCGAGGCCGCTATTGCGGGAGCGGCGGCAGGAGCAGCGATGACGGGTATGCGGCCCATCGCCGAAATCATGTTCATGGACTTCTCCACCATTGCCATGGACCAGATCGTCAACCAAGCAGCGAAAATAAAGTACATGTTCGGCGGAGCAGCCTCGGTCCCGATGGTGCTGCGTATGCCCGCCGGCTGCGGCACTGGAGCGGCCGGGCAGCACTCGCAGAGTCTCGAAGCATGGTTCACACATGTGCCTGGCCTGAAAGTCGTCATGCCCTCCACGCCATACGACGTAAAGGGCCTGCTGAAGACTGCTGTCCGTGATGATGGCCCCGTGATCTTTGTGGAACACAAACTACTCTACCGAACCAAAAGTCACGTGCCGAAGGAAGACTACACCGTCCCCTTTGGGAAGGCAGACATAAAGCGCTCCGGCAAGGATATCACAATCATCGCTCTGTCCTACAGCGTGCCCAAAGCGCTGCAAGCTGCGGAAGAGCTTGCAGCAGAAGGTATCGATGCCGAAGTGATTGATCCCAGGACACTTGTTCCGTTGGATGAAGAAGCACTCATCGATTCTCTCAGGAAAACCGGTCGCGTGATGGTCGTTCACGAAGCCGTAAGACGTGGCGGGTACGGTGCTGAGATCGCGGCAATGCTATCCGAGCAAGCATTCGATTATCTCGATGCACCTGTGGTCCGTCTGGGCGGAAAAGACGCACCAATCCCATATAACCGTGACCTTGAAGCCGCTGTTGTGCCGCAGAAACACGATATCTTGGTCGCCGCCCGCGCGATGGTAAATGGTGGTATCTGACTTCTCAAATGATCCGAAAGTCTCACTCTACGTTGATGCAGAGCACTGCGTTGCACTATCATAATAGGCGAACAGGGAGATTTGTCCTTGAGAAATTGACGGCTTACATGGGGTTAAACATCATGTACAAATCAAGATCTATGCCAACCATGCTGCCACTAATCACAGTCCTGTGTTTGGTACTGTGCCAACCAGGTTGCGGCTCCAAGGGTCGCAAGACCAGTTTGGATCCTCAAGTTGAAAACGCCCTCTTTACTGCAAGTGGCTACTCCACGTTGACCGGCAAATGGGAACGCAAGACGGACTTTGCCTATGACGAAAAGCTCATACTTGTCATTGACAACCCTTATCCGGGCAGAAAGTTGCGTCTCACGCTAACAGGCGGCAACAACAAGGTTTATGAGTTCCCTACAGCTATCGAGACCGTCCCCGATACCTATCAACCTCTTACGTGGGACACAGCTGAGGGTGCAAGAGAGTGCGTAGGCAGTGACTACATCATGGCCGAAGTGACAGATGCAGAAACAGGAGAACTGGTCGGTCTTTGCACATTCACGGTGAAAGATCGGGATAAGAAGAACAATTGACGGCGTCTCTGCTGGACCCACAGGCAAAAAATACGCCCCTTGCTGAGCCGACCGTGTCTTCAACCCGGAATGAGACTAACACCGCTTCGAGAGACGAGGATATTCCCTTACCTCCGACACGATCTCACCATAAGCCAAAAGCCATAGCCCACAGAAACTGGGGAACTCGGGCCGCACGAGGCTATGGACCTTTGGCTTTTTGTCCTCTCCATCATGAGTATATGACACCAACTGTGCGGACGCAAAAAGCTCCGACAGAATCGTTATGGACTTGCCGTCGAGAGAGTTTCTATACTCGCCACAGGGGACAGAACGAACAACTTGGTTGCGATGATTCTCTCCTTTCACTCCGCGGCCAGTTGACATAATGATGGCCTCGCCCTGGAGTTGCCTCTTGGCAAAGAAACCAACAAAATCTACCGGCAAGCGATCGCGGAGCAAACCAAAAAGCAAGGGCAATGCCTCCAGACCATCAGTTACCGAAACATTGATAGCAGAGCTAAAAGGTTACCACGACCATTCCCGAACACTTGCCTTGGGGTTTCTGCTCGTCATTCCCTTGCTGTTAGTGTATGAACTTGGAATCGCCCTACTCAAATCACCCGTCAGCAGCGGCGCTGGAATGCAGGTCAAGGCAATTTTCCATTTGGCATTCGGAGCTCGGTCAGTACTTGCATTCAACGCTGCTGTAGTCGCTGTCTTCGTCGCAGCCTTCATCTACTTAAAGCGAAAAGGTATCGTCAGAACCGACCTTTTACCCGTCCTGATTCTCGAGAGCACAGCCTACGCGCTGGTGCTTGGCTACGGCGTGTCCGCCCTTACGTCTCAGATTCCTCTCAGCGGTTATACGGGGGTGGAAGCAGACAGTGCAGCTCTCAGAGTGATCCTGTCAATCGGTGCCGGCGTGTATGAGGAGATCATTTTTCGGTTGATTCTCATGAGTTCTCTCTATGCCATTGCAACGCTGCTTTTCCCCAGCAGCATCAGCATCGCGACACCAATACTCGTACTGCTCAGTGCCGTGGTATTTTCGGCATGCCATCACTTGGGTATGGGTTGCGAACCTTTCTGCTCATACAAGTTTTTCTACCGCTTCTTCTTTGGAATCGCGATGTCGGCAATCTATATCTATCGAGGACTTGGTGCCGCCGTCTACACTCACGCAATCTACGATGTATTCGTCTCGTTGCAGTACGGATTGTAAGGATATGTCACGCATGCCCCCACCAGACAATCACACTTGTTAGCGCATGAGGGGACTTGTATAATCGTAAGGGATGAGGCACGATGGGACCGTGTGAGTCCCTGCCGTAGTCACTGGCCATACCCCCCTTCACCGAAATCACGGAGGTTTCAGGTGCCAAGACACGCTAAATGTTTTAGCTTGATTTCCATAGGAATTCTAGCTGGTGTCATTTACCTATGCCTTACCTTGGCTAATGCAGGTGAGGAACCGCTGCCGGTAGAGCTTGCACTGCCACATCCAGAAATTGACATCGTTCGCCCCAATACCGCGTCCGTTGCAGGCGGAACTCTGATCAAGATAGAGGGGCAACGCTTTGACGATCTGCGCGAAGGGGTCATTGTGAAATTTGGCGGGATCGAGGCCCCGCGCGTTTTCGTTGATACGCCCGAAAGACTACGTGTCACACTTCCACCAATGGCTGAATCGGGCATTGTTGACGTGGAGGTGATCAATCCCGACAATAGTCGGGCCGTTGCGAAGAGTGCCTTTTGCTATATCGAAGGTAACCGTCTTGCTGCTTTCTGGTTCACGACCAAACTGCGACTTCAACTTGGATGGCGATATGCTCGTTTGGGCGGCTGGATTGTGCTAGCATTGATTGCCATTTCTATCTGCGGTCTTGCCTGGAGCATTCATCTATTCCTGCAACTGCGTTCGTCAGAGATAATGCCCGAGAAATTCTTCACTGACGTTTCATCACGTATCGAACGTGGCGAGATAGAAAGTGCTTCTCGGTTGTGCGAACGGGAGAATTATGCTTTTGCACGAATTGTTGGCGCCGGCTTGAAGAAGATGAAAGACTTTCCGGATCAGGTGCGCCCTTCAATAGAAGCTGCTGGTTCTCGTGAAGCCTCACACCTGCAGCAAAAAATCAGTTACCTGTCAAACATAGGCGTCATCTGCCCAATGCTCGGACTTCTCGGGACTATCATAGGAATGATTGGCGCTTTTGAAGCCATCGCTGAGCAGGGCAGCCAGTATGTCTACCTAGCGGCCGCCATCTACAAGGCTATGATCACAACTTACGGGGGACTAATGGTCGGAATTCCAGCAATGATTCTCTATTTCTACTTTCGCGGCCGGGTGCTGCGCCTGGTCACATCAATGGAAGAAGATTCTGAACGCATTGCCGAAGTAATTGAAAATGCGACGGGAGCATCAGAGTGAAGTTTCGGCAGGTCAAAGAGGATGAAACTGGCTTTCAGATCGCACCATTGATTGACATGGTGTTTCTTCTGCTGGTCTTTTTTGTTGTAACCTCTGCCTATCAGGCGATGGAGAAGGAACAGGAAATCGCCCTACCTGGTGCCACAACAAGCAAGCCAAAGGCGGATCGGCCACAGACGGTAGTGATCAACGTCACAGAGGACGGCCGCATCATCGTAAATCGAGCTGAATGGGATTTAAGCAAACTGCGAAGGCGATTGAAGCTGCTGGCACAAACCATCGGCGAAGTCCCCCCCACCGTTATCATCCGCGCGGACCGCGGCACAAGATTTGAGAATGTAACAGATGTTCTCGACACTTGCACGGCAGTAAACCTGCGCAACGTCGCCTTCGTCACCGTCGAGAAGAAATAATAGGCAAATCTGGAGCGTGACAAGTTGCCCCGACAAGAAACAGAGCGTGACATGAACTGTGAAGTCCATCACATCCGCCGGATCTTTGCGACTTGGGCACTATGTCTGGCCTTTGGAGTGTTGGCCCTGTCTGTCACAAAAGGACAACCCGCCCAAGATGAATCTCCTGCCACTATTCAGTATGAGTTTGCGCAAGGTCTCTTTCAGTCAAAACTCTACAGGAGTGCCGCCGCGGAGTACGAGAAATTCAGCACCAATTACCCCAAAGACTTACGGGTGCCAGAGATTCTCTACAGGCTCGGGCAGTGCCATTACCTTCTGAAGGAATATGCTGCCGCGGCAACCACGTTCGGAAAGTTGGTTAACCAATTTCCAGAATCAGAGTTGAGAGGTCGGGCTCTTCTGGAACGCGGCAATTGCCTGATTCTGGCCGATTCCGTACGCGAAGGTATCGAAGATCTGAAGCAGTTCCTCACGCTATCTCCGAAACCACAACAAGCTGTCGTGGCGAAGTACCTTATGGGAAAAGGCTACAGACGCCTGGGTGATGAGGAGACAGCAGAGGTCACGTTCACAGACGTCGTAGAGCGGGGGCCCGAGGAAAGCGACTATCGGGCTAAGAGCCTGTCTCAGCTCGTGGAAATCAACAAGAGCACAAACCCGGAAGCTGCACTGGTTCATGCTCGCAGGATTGTCAGAGAATTCGCGGGAAATCCCTTGGCCCTGGAAGCACAACTCAAGATTGGCCGACTCCTGATGGTACTCGAAAACCACAAAGAGGCGGAAAAAGCTTTTCTTCAAGTGCCGGAAGGATCTTCTCTGCGCCCAACTGCTCTCATGGACGCTTCAAGCGCCCTTCATGCCCAAAAGAAGTATGACCAAGCTATCGTTCTGTGCCAACAGATCCTAGATAATTTCCCCAAAAACTCGATTGCACCTGTGGCCTTCTACCAGATCGGTGTCTGCCAGATGGCAGATCAAAAGCACGAGGAGGCTGCCGCCACGTTTGAACGATTGGCAAATGGCTTCCCAGAACACGAGTACGGCGAGAAGGGTGCCGCTGGTGTGGTGCGGGCCTTGTACAATATGGGGGAAGAAAAAGCCGATCGAATTCTTGCATCGGGATTTGCATATAAGGGTCGTTATCCCAAGGGGCCTTCGCTTGGAATCATACACTTCTTTCTGGGCGAAGCCCTCATGTGGCAGAAGCAATACGACCGTGCCATCGAGCAGTACTCAAGTGTTCCGGAAGGCAACCCGGTTTTTGAAGAGGCAGCATTCCATGTGGCTATCGCCCACGAATTCGCCAAACGGCACCAGGAAGCCGCTGTAGCCTATGACGCGTTTGTCGAAGCACATCCTGAGCATGCTCGAGCTGTGGAAGCGCTATTCAATGCGGGTGTCGCTTACCAAAATCTCAAGGCCTACAACGACGCCAAAACTTGCTACGCTCGCCTTCGGGAGCTTTTTGCGGGTCATGCTCTCGCAGCTAGAGCTTTGTTTGAAACCGCCATGTGCGATTATCTTCTCAATGATCTGGCATCAACCAAGCAAGCTCTCAACAAATATCTCGAAACATACCGCGAAGACGAAGATGCCGGGGCAGCGTATTTCTGGTTGGGGCGTATTGCTCAGGCGGAAGAAGATTTCGACCGGGCTACTGAGTTTTACCGACGTTCCGCCGCTCTGCCTGGACCTCGCCAAGCGGAGGCAAAACTCCAAGTCGCTCAAAGCCTCTTCAGAGGAGGACGTGAGGCCGAGGCAGTCAGAGAATTCCTCCTTCTCATCACTGTCGGTGATAATCCAATCAACGAGGAGGCGTACGTCTACGTAGGCAAGTATTGCCAGGCCAACGACAATCTTCCTAAAGCGATCTTCGCCTATAAGAAGCTCTTAGAGGATTATCCCAAAACAACGTGGCGCGATGATGCCCTTTACATGCTGGGTGTCCTTTATGCAGAGTTGCCCGAGCCGGACTGGACAACCAGCAGTCAGTACTTCACTGAACTCATCGAACTCTATGACACGTCACTCGAAAAGGATCCAAAGGCAAATACAGATTTTCTTTTTCCGGCAAAGCTTGAGCTTGGCAGCGTTCTGGTTCAGATGCACAAAGAAGACGAAGCACGACCGCTATTGGAGAACGTATGGAAAAATGCGGATAACCAGCGCACAAAATTCCAGGCACAACTTGCCTTGGCCAGTCTCGACCTTAACGCCAAAGACTATTCCAAAGCAAAAGACCTTTTCCTCCAAATCGGAATCCTCTATGACGATCCGGCCCTTGCCCCCGAAGCTCTCTACAAAGCAGCACTATGCCTTGAGCTTCTAGGTGATAATGAGGAAAGCAGCCGCCTGCAAGAGGAATTGAACGAGCGATACCCTGACTCTTCCTGGGCAAAGAAGACCCAGCTACGATCTCAAGATCACACACAGAAGACGTTGATGGATTGATACTATGGTCGGAGCGCGACCAAAACAATACCGAACCGGGGAAAGCCATTGGATCTTCACCCCTATTGCACTTTCACTCCTCGTGCATGCTATCCTCCTGGGAATTGTCCCTGAGCTGCGCATCTTCAAGGTCGGGGTACTAAGAAAGCAACTGCGCGAAACCTTCCATATTTCCGAAACGCGCCGAGTCATCCCAACAACCGTTGAAAGCGTCTCAAGTGAATTCGAACCCGCGGTGCCAGAACAACCGGCAACACTCAACGGAGACCAAATCTCTCTGCCGGCACTTGACACATCCGCAGTCCTTGTTCAACCGGAAAAACCTACCAGTGTCGACGATGCCGTTCGAATGCCATTGAAAGAACTGGAAACACTCAACCCGGTACCCGCCGAAGCGGTACCGTTGCCCGGCAATTCCCTGGTCGATGATGGAGAGTCTCTTCAGATTATGGGTTTGCGACCGGTATTCATAGGAAAGCACCGTTCCGTTGGACCTGGACCGTCTGTAAGCTTGGGTGTGTCTCCTGTTTCGGCACTCAAAAGATCGCAAACGAGTGTACCCGCCGCACCAAGGTCGTATGCGAGGAGCGGCTCCGCCAAAGCAGCAAGCCACGCTTGGCTACCTCCAGTACACTCGCCTGAAAGTAGCAGGATTGAAGATTCATCTTTGCCCGCAATAGCCGCGGACCTGCTAAGAATAGAGCCAAGTGTCCCGCGAGAACCCCTTCACGAGGTCAACGCTCTTTTTGAAATGTATCGCGAGCCCAATGAATCCAGAGCTTACTTCCGGCTGACACTCGCGTTGCGTCCCGATGCCCAAATGGACGTAATCGCCAAAGATGTACTCATAGTTATTGATGTCTCGCGGAGCATTTCCAAGATAGAACTTCGCGAGACGCAGAAAGCCGTTTCCGTCGCCCTTAGGGAACTCAACAGAGGTGACCGCTTCAACGTCGCCCTTTTCAGCGAAGACATAAAGACTCTATTTCCCAGCTTTGTCGAGCCTTCGCCCGAGCGGATCAGACAGGTTGAGAGTTTCATCGTGCGCCGTGGACGTGAATTGCGGACGAACGTCTACAGAATGACTCAGACCATCATAGGCGACCTCCCGAAAAATCATCGCCCAATCAGTATCTTTCTGATCAGCGACGGTGTCTCAACCCAAGGCATCGATGATGCTCGTCAGATCATTCGCGATTTCGGGCGCGTAGTTGGAGATCACATAAGCGTTTTCACTTTCAACGCCGGTTCTCCTTCAAACCCCTACTTACTGGACCTATTGGCCTACCGCAGTCGCGGGATTTTCGTCACAACACCAAACGAACGCGATTCGTCAGGCAGATTTGCAGAACTCCACCTGGAAGTTGACCGGCCGATCCTCGTCAATCTGCAAGCGAACTACGGAAACCTGTCTGTAGACGACACCTATCCTCAGGCATTGCCAAATCTCTACGTCGACCGTCCGGTAGTGATCTACGGCCGTTGCCGTCCGCGTGAGGAGTTCGCTTTCCGCCTCATCGGTTCGGCAGCTCACACAAAAAAGGAATTCTGGTATCATCGCATCGTCCCAACAGAGTATACTAGGGATCGCTCGATAGCCCGCGAGTGGGCGCGTCGAAAGGTCCATTTCCTCGTTGCCAATATCGCGTTAGAAGGGCAACGCCCCGAATACGTGCAGGAAATCAAGCGTCTGGGCAAGGAATACGACATTCCTACACTCTATGATCGTTGAATAAAGCTTTCCATAGCATCGGCGGCCGTCAGAACAGGAAAATGATTCAAGCGGGCGTGATGTCTACCGCAGTTTCTTGAACGTTGTTGAACCGGTGAAATACCTTGAGAAAATCTGCAATCTACTTTTCGATTGTCGTCCCGGGGTTGGGACAAATGCTGTTGGGACGGCTGATTCGAGGCGTGGCGTTCATGATTGCTGTCGCCGTTTGTATCGATGGCGCACTTATCTCGTATTCCAAGTTGCCACTCGTCCTTGGCAACAATCTGATGTTCGGTTTTGTCGGTATTGGATTGATCATTTGGCTTGCCTCACTGTATGACGTAGTGCGACTTGCACGACCGGATACCGTGAAGGTCAGAGAAGCCGTGAAGCAACACTTTCGCAAGGGCATGGCGCACTTCCTGAGCAATAAGCTAGCCGACGCTGAAGCTGAGTTCACGAATGTCCTCAAGCTAGATGCAGACGATATCGATGCCCGCTACCATTTGGGTCTTACACTGAAGGCGGCAAACGAGGTCAAACGCGCTCGCAAGACATTTCGCAAGTGTGTCGATCTTGACGAAGAGAAGAAGTGGACGCGGGAGATTGAGCAGGAGTTGCGAGACTTACAGTAATGACGAAAAGCAAACGAGTCTTGCATAGAAAGGAACCGCTATGGACAGGCCTTCCGTAACGCAAAGCGTCTTCGCCCTGCTGGTAATGACAATTGTCTTTGTGATGCCGACCCAATGGTCCTTCGAGTGCTTCTCATCTCATTTGACTCTTGCCGACATTCTTCTGTTGATTGCTTTCATTCTTTGGATAGTCTGGCGCGTGATGGGATCGGGCCAATCAAAGGTTACCTGTCCACCGCTGGCTTCTCTGGCCCTTGTTGTGGTGATCGTTCTCTCCGTGACATATGCAAACAACCGTTCTGCTGCGGTCCGAGAGACCATCCAGTGGATCGAATATCTGCTGGTCGGCTACCTGGTTTTTGCCAATTGCATTCGTTCCGAGGGACACCTTCGCAGTGTCATAAATGTATTCCTGTTGATAACATCAGCAATTGCCGTCTATGCCCTTTGGCAGTATTTTACAGTTGACAATGCAATGGACGTCCGCGGAACCTTCGGCAATCGGAACGTACTTGGAAGCTTTTTTGCCATTGCACTTCCTTTTGCCTTTTCCTTTAGCTTGCATGAAAAAGGACTTATGGCCCGTCTCTCTCTGTGGCTTGCAGTGTTTGTCGGATGCCTTACAACATTGTCGGGAGGCTCTTTGCTGGCAATCGTTGTCGCCATACTTGCGATCAGTGCGATACGGGGACAAAAGGTATTGTTGCCGGTTTTGATAGTACTGGGCCTGAGCGTTCTGTTCCTACCTGTTGGATTGAAACATCTTCGTGGCTGGGTACCACAGAATCATGGCAATATCCTCGTCGACTCAGTCAGTATTCACCCCGACGGAAGCAGCCTCTTGAAAACTGCGAAAGTTATACTCAAAGCGAAAGAGCTGCACAGCGAGGGAAACTATCAGACAGCAGATACGTTGCTCAAGACCATCCCGACAGATGCCATTGATGATGAGGTGGCATCGGCAATGACAGAGGTGCGCCAGGCGCTTGATGAAAACGGAATAGCTCCCGGCCCAACACCTCCGGAAATCGCGGCTCGCTACAAAGGATGGTACGCTGCCGTGAGTCTTCTGCAGAAGAATCCTCGCGCCTTGGTCCGCGGTGTTGGGGGAGGAAACTATCAGGAAGAGGTGAACAGGGAATACGGTTCCGGCGCTCTCGCAAAACCGAGTGGTCGTGTTGATCTGGCTCCCTTCTTCAATCTACACGCAGATGAGCCAGACTCGTTCAGCCAGTACATCGTTATCGCCGTTGAGTATGGCTTACTCGGCATTTTGGCTCTCGCGTGGTGGCTGCATGTGTTCCTGGGCAAAGCAGTTCGCTCGCTTGGACATGAAAAGAACAAGCTTGGCTCAACGATTGCCCTCGGAGTTTTGGGAAGCCTGATAGGTTTTGCTGTCAACGGCGTGTTTTCCTCAGGACTTGTCCGTGGTGTGGCGCTTCCTATCGTTTTCATCCTGGCCATGGTCGCTGTGACAGAACGTGAGCCGTCGTCAAAGCAATCGTAGCAACGGCAAAATGCACTCGGCGAAAAGACGTAAAACGAATTTCTGTCGTCTGGCAATTGATGATCCGCATGTCTCTTGGTCATGTTGATTCCCTCACGGGCAGCGCAGCGCTATAATCTGTGCCTTCTTGTTCCTTAGATCAAGGGTGGAGAGAAGCTATGGTAAGAGTAGGCATTGTCGGCGCCACGGGACTCGTGGGGCAATATCTCATAAAGACGTTCATTGGACACACTGATGCTCAGTTGACTGTGCTATGCTCTGATCACGCAAGTGGACAGCAGATCGGCGATGTCTGCCCAATTCTCAAGAATGAGCTCTATGCCACGCTTGTTGCTACCGACGTTGATCGGCTAGCGAAGGAGACAGATATCGTCTTCATGGCAAAGAAGGGACCTGAAGCAATGAAGATGGCTCCGCCTCTTGTCGAGGCTGGTGTCAAAGTGGTGGACATGGGAGGAGCCTTTCGGTTCGATGATCCTGCGACATACGAAGAATGGTACAAGACAGAACACCTTTGCCCCGGTCTTCTCAAGGATGCTGTTTACGGCCTGCCTGAGACTCACCGAAAGGAAATCGTATCTGCTGAAATCATTGGCAACCCCGGTTGCTATCCCACAGGAGCCATCTTGCCGCTTACGCCGCTTCTGGAAAAGGGGGTCATAAGCAAAGACGGAATCATCATCGATTCTTTCTCCGGCATCTCTGGTACCGGCGCAACCTATTCTGCGGCAAGCCGCAATCTCTATCTTCAGTGCAATGAAAACAGCCGTGCGTATAGTGTGGCCACGCACCGTCACATGCCGGAAATCGAACAGGAACTATCCCGAGTTGCGGGCGACGGGTTGAAGGTTGTCTTTGTCCCTCACCTTATTCCTCTCGACCGCGGCCTGCTTACAAATGCATTCGCCTCGCTCACCAGTGACTACTCAACCGATGATGTCGTCGAACTCGCGCGAGAGTATTACAGAGGTGAACCTTTCATCCGCATCTTCGATGATATCTCCCGCGTCGAGCTGCTCCATGTCGCTCATACAAACTATTGCGATATAGGATACACTGTTGACAAGCGCACCCAACAACTCATTGCAGTCAGCGCAATCGACAACGTCATCAAAGGCTCCGTCGGTCTCGCCGTGCAATCAACCAACATCCTATTTGGAATCGAAGAGACCAGCGCGTTGAAGAATCGAGCGATCTGATCTATAGCTTTGAGCAAGTCTGGTGCCGTCCTTCCGTTTCTGCTAGTGCATAGCGCGTAAGAATCGTTTCACACTTCTTCTGCACAAGTTCACATATCTTTGTAAGGCAGCCAACGCGTTTGTACTAGTATGCAACCGCCAATTCTTTTGTTCTCAGCGCGAAAACGTTATTGACTTAACCATACACGTCGTTTACTTTAAACGTGTTATACCTTTTTGTGTTCTTCACAGCTGCAATACCGATGCGTTCGCGAGAGCGCCGGAAGCCATATCTTCGCTAAGAGAAGGGAGCAGTACGATGGCGAAAAAAGCCGTCAAGAAGAAAGCTGCCAAGAAGAAGGTAGCAAAGAAGAAGGTAGCAAAGAAGAAGGTCGCGAAGAAGAAAGTAGCAAAGAAAAAGGTTGCAAAGAAAAAGGTCGCAAAGAAGAAGGCCAAGAAGAAAGTAGCGAAGAAGAAGGTAGCAAAGAAAAAGGTCGCAAAGAAGAAGGCCAAGAAGAAAGTAGCGAAGAAGAAGGTAGCAAAGAAAAAGGCCAAGAAGAAAGTAGCGAAGAAAAAGGCCGCAAAGAAGAAGAAATAGCAACAGGATGGACAACAAGCGGCCGGAATCCTCTTGGCGGTTCCGGCCGCTTGTTTTTTTTGCGACAAACTCTTGATGCCTGATCTCGCTCAACCGGCAATGACCACTACGACATCGGTATTGAACTGCCGGTAGCATTCCGAGAACGCCTGCAACCAAGTGCACGCTTGCCTCCCTCCACTGGAAAAGATCTTTTCCACAGCGTTAAATTTGTTCTTGACAGCGTCCACAAAACATTGTAGAGATATTGCATGATTAAAGATAAGGGACAGTGGAACGGCTTGGACAACGAGCCTTGATCCGATATCACACTCCCTTATGAAATAACATCATGCGGCGCAAAATCGCGCGAGGTACTGGTGGATAATTGTACCTGAGACTGACTGCTCAACAGGCAAGTCAAGGAGGCTATAATGAGCAAATGGCAATGCATTGTGTGCAGTTACATCTATGACCCGATAGACGGAGATCCTGAAAACGAAATCGATCCTGGAACCGACTTCGAAGATCTCCCGGAAGACTGGGTGTGCCCTGAATGCGGCGCCGAGCAAGACCAATTCGAAGAACTTGACGAGGACGAGGAATAGCCTCTGTTCGCTCGGAATCGTCCACGCTCGCCGTCTTGGAGAACCAAACGAAACTACAGAGCAAACGCTGCAGCAATCTCTGCGGCGTTTGTTATTTTGACTGGAGAGCCTGTATTGATACGTTTCTGTCGAGAAAATCAGTTGCCGGTCAATAAGCAACAGTGCCTTAGGCCTTGGCACTTTTCTGTCATACTCGTTCGAGAATAGACGGTCCGTCGGTGCTGGTAACGCAAAACGTACTTTCAGAATGAGCGGAGTCCTGAGTGATGCCTGAACCACTTTCATACAAAGGCGCCGGTGTAGATATCGACAAAGCCTCCGAGACAAAGCGCGAAATGGCGGGTAGCCTGAAGAGCAATGACAGGCGCGTTCTGAATCAGCTTGGGGCTTTCGCATCTCTCTATGATGCATGTTTCGACGAATACGAGCACCCTGTTCTCGTGCTGAAAACGGAAGAGCCTGGCTCCAAACAGAAACTGTCCTTCAAATTCGGCCGCGTTGAACAGATCTGTTATGACATGATCAACCATCTTGTCAATGACATAATCGTCATGGGAGCCAAGCCATTGGCCGTTCAAGACGCCATCATCTGCGACAAGATCGAAAAGGACACCGTAAAGAGAATCGTTGCTACTATCGCGCAGGCCTGCAAAGATCAGGACTGCTCATTGACCGGAGGAGAAACATCCGAACAACCCGGCGTTGTCGAACCGGGCACCTACATCCTTACTTCGAGCATTGTGGGTATTGTGGAGAAGTCAAAGATCATCGATGGTTCAGCTATTGTCGAAGGGGATACTGTCCTTGCAATCGCCTCGAACGGACTTCATACGAACGGTTATACACTCGTACGAGCCTTGATGAATGATCATCCGGATATCACCGAATTGCAGGTGGACGAAGAGTCCTTCATAGATACCATCCTCCGACCACACAAGTGTTACCACCACAGTCTCAAGGGCCTGTTTCATCTGCCGCAGTTGCACGGAATGGCCCACATCACTGGCGGAGGGATCCAGGATAATCTCTGCCGGATATTGCCAGAAGACGTCCAAGCTGTCATTGATCTTGCGCGTATTCGCATTCCGCCTGTATTCAAAATCATCCGAAACAAAGGGAACGTAACTGATACTGACATGCTGAGAACGTTCAACATTGGGGTAGGAATGGTTGCCGTCATCGATGCATCGGCAGCGGAATCGGTGCAGTCCCATCTTGCCCGACACAATTGCGAAAGTTATGCCATCGGCCATATCGAAGAGGGCAACGGGAAAGTCACTTTCCGCGGAACCCTCAACTGGTAAAAGGGGCCGAAAGAACAGCTTATGACGGTATTGGTCGCGGAAATTCCCAGATCCGCCAGCGCCTACTCCTCGGACGCTTGGGTAGGCACCAGAGGGGGGGTGCCCTTGAGGTGAAGCATAAGAATGGTACCATTATCGCCGGATGAGGACGGTATATGAAGCATCAGTTTGCGTGAAGGTTTTATGTACTGGTGAGTACGCATTCGACGCTTGATTCTCGCTTCCAGGGATACGTAACCCGGATGTTCCGGCGACGGTGAACCGAGCTTGACAACCATTGGACCGTTCTGACTCAATGGAAAGACACTCGGCAATCTCGGCCTCAGTCTTCGCTCGCGGGCACTGCCAAACCGAAAACTATCATAATCAAGACGCGCTCCCTTCAGAAGCGGTATCAGTTTACCGAGGCTCTTATCGAAGAACTTCTCCCCGCCCTGCTTCGAAGCCAAAACCTCCGTTACACTGAGAAAAAGTCCATCCTTCTTGTCCTCACCAGCAAGCGATGCCGAGGCAAGAAACAAGACCAGCAGAACCGTCGCCGACAGGACAATGCCCAGGTTCAATACGGTACGCGGTTTTCTGTGTTCAAATCCAAGCATTTTGTACTACTGACCTTCATCCGGTTCTTGTTCGGAAACCAAGCTTATAACTGTCAGATCAGTGGTGGGGCAATAGTAATACATTGCCGAACTATTTTCAACGTCGCTCTCGACGAGCGTCACGATGATTCCCGGCTCCGCCATAGCCTCGGTTGACCAGGGAAGAATACCAGTGCCGACAAACACCCCCACAACAACAAGCATGACGGCAGCGGCAACTGTTGTCCAGGCTGGACGCCGAAATGTCCACAATGGAAGAAAGACCGGAGCCTTGCGAGGAGCGGGCGTTGCCAGGTTTTCCCGGACGGCTTCCCACTGCTGCTCCCATTCCTTTGAATCCACATCCGGAACATCAGCCGCTGCTTCCAGCAATTTTCTCAAGCGCCGAATCCCCTCAAGCTCGAAACGACAGCTATCACATTCTTCAAGATGTGCACTCACGAAGTCGCGCTTCTTGCCGTGAAGTTCACCGTCATCAAAAGCGTTCAGAAGTCTCATGACTTTTCTGCACACTCGCATCTTTCAATTCCTCTTCACAAATAATCGGCAAGCTTCTTCTGAAGCTTTTTTCGCGCATAAAAGAGCCGCGACATCACGGTACCAATTGAACATCCCAGTATTTCGGCAATCTCTTTATAGCTCATTTGTTCGTGTGTGTGAAGCACTACCACTGCCTTTTGCAGCTCAGGCAGTTCTTCAATCGCATTACCAAGAGCCTCTTCCAGTTCGTTGCGTTCAACAAGTTCCTCCGGCGTCGACTCGGACTGTCTTTTTGGCAATCGGCCAAGCTCGAGAGCTTCTTGGTCCCGTGTCTTCTCTGCACGACGCCCACGTTTGCGCCGCAAGTCGATCGAAGAATTCACCGCAATACGGGCGAGCCACGTGTAGAACGAAGACTGCCCGGTAAAACTCGACAGCGACGCAAAGGCATTGATGAATGCTTGCTGCAAGGCATCCATTGCATCTTCCCGGTTACCGAGATACCGGTACGCGATACGAAACACGCGATCCCTATACTTGTCAAAGAGGTACCGGCTGGCCAAGGCGTCGCCTTCCAGACTCTGCCTCACCATCCGAATGTCGTCGTCATGTGAGTCCAAATTGCTCACTCAGACCTATCCACCAGTATAGACGTGCTGCTTCACCCGACTATTCGACATTATATTGCGAAAAGCTCCCGCTCCGCGAACCTGTCACCAGAGAAAAAATATTCCTAGAATAAACTGACTCGCGCGTCGTCTAATAGCGTGAAGACTGATGAAGCAGCTCTTCGGCCGATAAGCAGCTTGAAAATCGAAACAAGAAAATCGTTCTTTGAAGAAAATGCTGTTGAGGAAAGCTCGATCAGCCTCCCAAGTCTAACGTGACCAAAAGGGCAATTCGAGCAAATGAAAAGCAAAACCAAAAAGGAGGAATGACATGAATCGTTTAATGATCGTATCAATACTGTGCTTTGCAATCGTAAGCGCACCTTGCGCAAGTGCCTTCGCTGGCAACCAAGAGTGGGCGGTGGCCGGAAAGATCCTGACCGGACTGATCGGCCTCAGAGCACTGCATAGAGCTGCCCACCATCACACACCTCCGCCGCCGGCTCATGTGCCCGTGCAGCCTCCCCCGCACCGGGGAAGGACATGGGTAGAGCCACACAACACATACCAACACACCAAAGTCTGGGTACCTGGATATTGGGAGAAGGTGTGGGTTGAGCCAGTTTATGAAACGCGCACCGTCCATCGCAGGGGCAGGACATTTGAAGAGCGTGTTCTGGTTTCAGAAGGGTACTGGAAGCAAGTCTGGACAGACGGCTATTTTCGTATGGAGCGGCAAGTAGTCCGCGTGCCTGGTCACTGGGAATAGACGGTAATACCCGCTATTCGCCAAGGTGCTTAGACGGAATATGGTAAACTTAAGAGAGAGGTGATTTTGCTCGCCTCTGACAAAAGGGGGATCCCGCTATGAAAAAAACTTGCTTGACAATCACATTGACAGGTGCGTTGCTGATGATCATAACCTCCCTGCCTGCAGATGCTGGAAACTTCTCCGGTCGCGGCTTCAGAGGTCCGCGAGGAGGTTTGCATTTTGGCCGCGGGACTTTTCGCGGAAATGATTTCGTATACGGTGCAGGTCGACTGGGCGGTCATCGCCGGGGATTTATCTACTCACCAGATACGGGACGTGGCTGGACGTTTCGACGGGGTCCCGGATATTATGGATCCGCCTTTCGAGGCTATAATGGCGGTGGTTACCGGTATTATGCACCCCGTCATGGTGGCCACAATTATAGCTACGGCTACAGCCATCCCAAAGCTTACGGCTTTGGCTTCAGCTATGGGCGCCCTTACCACTACTACCCCGGCTGCTATGGCTTCTATTACAGTAGTCCCGGGTACTATGGTGGTTCTTCTTCCTCGGCCTATTACAGTTGTGGTGGTGGCACAGGCTGCTACTCGGGTGGGTACTACTATCGCTCCTACTGAAGCATTGACTCACGGCAATCCCTCAGAGATCTACCGGGGAAAGCTTTTCACTCGTGATCGGCTTTCCCCTGTTTCTGTTCCCGCCTGTTCTGACACTTTGGCTGGAAGATACCTGGCAAGGCTGCCATTATGGCAGCCCCGTGTTCGACCAAGCTTGACTACCCTCAAGCGCATACAGCGCAATTACCTATAGCACCACACCTTAAGCGCCACACAGTAACGAACACGCCTTTGATCTCCTTTGGCATTGGTTTTGCAAAGTGTGTCGTATGGCTGAATACCAGTAGCGCAACATAAAAGTAACTCTGATCGTTCTCAGGAGAGAAGGAAAATGGCCAAAGCAAAAATCATCGGTATCGATCTAGGCACGACCAACTCAGTCGTCGCAGTCATGGAGAACGGGGAGGCAAAGGTCATCGTCAACCCCGACGGCTCACGGCTGACCCCATCGGTAGTTGCTTTCACAGAAAGCGGAGAGCGACTTGTTGGCCAGAGAGCCAAACGGCAAGCAGTAACAAATCCGCTGAATACCGTTTATTCCATCAAAAGGTTTATGGGGCGTCGCCACAGTGAAGTCAACTCTGAGGAGAAAATAGTCCCTTATAAGATCGCAGGCGCTCCCGAAGAACTCGTTCAGGTAGACGTGCGAGACAAGAGCTATACGCCGCCGGAAATTTCGGCAATGGTGCTGCAATACCTCAAGAAAGCTGCCGAAGACTATCTCGGTGAAGAGGTCAAGAAGGCAGTCATCACTGTACCTGCCTACTTCAACGACAGTCAGAGGCAGGCAACAAAGGACGCCGGACGCATCGCGGGCCTCGAGGTCGAGCGCATCATTAACGAACCGACAGCAGCCTCTCTCGCATACGGGCTCGACAAGAAGAAGAGCGAGAAGATCGCCGTATTTGATCTCGGCGGCGGCACTTTTGATATTTCGATCCTTGAAGTCGGCGAGGGTGTCTTCGAAGTCAAGAGTACAAACGGCGATACACACCTCGGTGGTGATGATTTTGACCAAACGCTCGTCGACCACATCGCCGATGAGTTCAAGAAAGATAACGGTATCGACCTTCGTGATGATCGCATGGCACTGCAGCGACTACGTGAGGCTGCCGAAAAGGCCAAGTGCGAACTCTCCTCGTCTATGGAGACCGAGGTCAATTTGCCATTCATCACGGCCGACGCATCCGGTCCAAAACACTTGCAGATGAAACTGACTCGGGCGAAGCTGGATCAGCTTACTGCGGCACTCGTACAGCGTGCACGCGGTCCCGTCGAGGCGGCACTGAGAGATGCAAAACTGCAGCCAAGTGAAATCGACGAAGTCGTTCTTGTCGGCGGTAGCACACGTATGCCGGCAGTGCAGAGCATGGTCAAGGACCTCTTTGGCAAAGACCCGCACAGAGGCGTAAACCCTGATGAGGTCGTCGCGATTGGAGCCGCAATCCAAGGAGGTGTTCTCGCAGGCACTGTTGAAGATGTTGTACTGCTCGACGTAACACCGCTGACACTCGGAATAGAAACTCTCGGCGGCGTCAGAACACCATTGATCGACCGCAACACGACCATCCCTGTCACAAAGAAACAGGTCTTCTCGACAGCAGCCGATAGCCAACCGGCAGTGGACATCCATGTGTTGCAGGGTGAGCGAGAGATGGCAATCGACTGCCGCACACTCGGTCGTTTCCAACTGACCGGTATTCCTCCGGCGCCGCGCGGACTGCCGCAGATCGAAGTTTCTTTCGATATTGACGCAAACGGCATCCTGCACGTCGGAGCAAAAGATCTCGGCACCGGCAAGGAACAGTCCATCCAGATCAAGTCCTCCTCCGGTCTGTCCGAGGACGAAATCAAGAGAATGATGAAAGAGGCTGATGAACACGCTGAGGATGACAAGAGCAAACGCGAACTGGTTGAGGCACGAAACCGCGCTGACCAGATGGTTTACGAAACAGAAAAGATGATCAAGGAACACGGCGACAAAGTCAGCGCCGAAGAAAGGCAGAAAGTCGAGGAAGCCGTTAACAAGCTCAAGGAAGTGAAGGACAGCGACGACGGCGCCGAAATTCGCCGAAGGATTGAAGCCCTCGAACAGGCCTCACAGGCTATCGGCAAAGCAATGTACGAACAAGTCGCCAAAGAACAAGCTGCGAAACAGCAGGCCCAAGCGAGTGCGGAAGGCGCTGCAGGTAGCCAGCAAGGCGACGATCAGTCTCAGGATAAAGGCGGCGATGATGTAATCGACGCTGAATACGAGGTCAAGGACTAAGCTCAGCAGTACGGTTCAATTCAACTCAATTGCTTCGCGCGTCTGCGACCTCACGTTCTGTGGCAAGAAGCAGGCGCGTCAAGCACCCCCACCGGCGACGGATCAAAGTCATCGAGCGGCTCAGGCGGTTTCGCCCGGCTGTGTCGCCTCTTGGCCAGCGATTGGCCCCTCGATGTTAAGACGTTTTGTCCAGGCTGCCATTGAAAGATAGGGAGGCGTACCGATGGATTTCAATAAACTCACAATCAAGGCCCAAGAGGCCGTTCAGGCTGCCGTTTCGTTGGCCGGATCGAAAGGACATCAGGAGATCGACTGCCTACACTTGCTCAGCTCATTGCTCGATCAGGAAGAGGGAGTTGTCCGACCGATCCTCCAGAAACTCGGCGCAAACGAACAACTGATCCGGTCGCGAATCGATGAAGAACTCACTAGGCGTCCCCAAATCAGCGGCGGCGGCTTGGCTCAACAATCGATGACTCCCGCGCTGAATACAGTCTTCAATACAGCGCTCAAGGAGGCAGAACGGCTGAAGGACGAATTCATCAGTACGGAGCACCTTTTCATCGCTTTGACCGAGTCAAAACAGTCCCCCGCAGCTGACATCCTCAAAAGAGCAGGTGTGACTCGTGATGATATTTTCAAGGTCCTCAAAGACATTCGGGGCAGCCAGCGGATCACCGACCAGAACCCTGAGGAAAAGTACCAGGCACTCCAACGATACGGTCGCGACCTGACCGATCTGGCGCGCTCCGGCAAGCTCGATCCGGTCATAGGACGGGACGCTGAGATTCGCCGAGTTGTGCAGGTTCTATCTCGCCGCACAAAGAACAACCCCGTCCTCATCGGTGAACCAGGCGTCGGCAAGACCGCCATCGTCGAAGGCCTGGCACAGAGAATCATTAACGGGGATGTTCCGGAAGGTCTGAAAAACAAACGTATCATCGCCCTCGACATGGGTGCTCTCGTGGCCGGAGCAAAGTTTCGTGGCGAATTTGAGGACCGCCTGAAGGCTGTCCTCCGCGAGGTCAGCGAAGCTGAAGGTGCGATAATCCTTTTCCTCGATGAATTGCATACTGTCGTCGGCGCCGGCGGAGCCGAGGGCGCAGTCAATGCCTCCAACATGCTCAAACCCGCGCTCGCACGAGGCGAGCTGAGGTGCGTTGGTGCAACCACGCTCAACGAGTATCGCAAGTATGTGGAAAAAGATGCAGCACTTGAAAGACGCTTTCAGCCCACCTATGTCGGCGAACCAACTGTCGAAGACACTATCGGCATTCTTCGCGGCCTGAAGGAGCGCTACGACGTTCATCACGGTGTGCGCATCCAGGATGCTGCTCTTGTTGCCGCAGCCACTCTTTCTGATAGGTACATCCGTGATCGCTTTTTGCCGGACAAAGCTATAGACCTGATCGACGAGGCCGGATCCAAGATACGCACCGAAATCGACTCAATGCCAGCCGAACTCGACGACGTGCGACGTCGCATTCTTCAACTTGAAGTCGAACAACAAGCCTTGAAAAAAGAGCGCGACAAAGCATCAAAGAAAAGGGCAGCGAAAGTCAAGGAAAAGCTCGCGTCTCTGCGCGAAGAGCAGACAACGCTCCAGGCTCATTGGGAAAATGAGAAGGGCCTCATAGATGAGTTGCGAAAAACACAAGCCGATATCGACCAAGCTCACAGTGAAGAACAGGCCGCAGAGCGGAAGGGTGAACTTGAGAAGCTCGCACAGCTCCGATACGGGACTATTCGAGAATTGGAGGCAAGGCTCGAACAGAAACATAACGAGCTGAATGAAATCCAAAAGGACCGGGCTATGCTGAAGGAAGAGGTTACCCCCGAAGACATCGCTGAGGTCGTTTCGCGCTGGACCGGAGTCCCCGTGTCCAAACTGCTCGAAGGAGAAAAGCAGAAGCTTGTTCACATGGAGGACCGAATAAAACAGCGAATCATCGGTCAGGATGAGGGAGTGGTGGCTGTATGCAACGCGGTCCGTCGCTCTCGTGCCGGACTTCAGGATCCTCGCCGTCCAATTGGCAGCTTCCTGTTTCTTGGCCCGACTGGCGTTGGCAAAACTGAGTTGTGCAAGGCTCTCGCCGAATTCCTGTTCGATGACCCAGCATCGATGGTCCGCGTCGATATGTCGGAGTACATGGAAAAGCACAGCGTTGCGCGCCTCATCGGCGCCCCGCCTGGTTACGTTGGTTACGAGGAAGGCGGACGATTGACGGAAGCTATCCGCCGACGACCGTATAGTGTCATACTCTTTGATGAAACCGAGAAGGCGCATCCAGATGTGTTCAACGTACTCCTTCAGGTGCTGGATGATGGACGATTAACCGACGGTCAGGGTAAGACGGTCGACTTCAAGAATACAGTTGTGATCATGACATCAAATATAGGAACTGACCTGATTCGGCAGCATTCTGCTCTGGGCTTCAAGAAGTCCGGCGACGAGGAAAAGCACAAGCAGATGCAGGATCAGTTGATGGAAGAGGTCCGGCGATATTTCCGTCCGGAGTTTCTGAACCGTGTAGATGAGATAGTGGTCTTCCACAGCCTCGGTCGAGAAGAGATCAAGCAGATCGTCGATCTACAGCTCAAGGAATTGGCCAAGATACTAGCCCAACATCGGCTGTGGATTGAGGTGAGTGATGGCGCAAAAGACCGTTTGGCCCAAGAAGGGTTTGACCCCATCTTCGGAGCAAGACCACTGAAGCGCGTTATCCAGCATCGAATACAAAACCCGCTCTCAATGCGTCTGTTGGAAGGCAACTACAATGAGGACAGTGCTGTTTATGTCGATGTGGATGGCGACGAGTTCACTCTCACGATAGACAAGAAGGCTCCTGACAAAGATGAAAGCAAGGCCGGGACATCCACCTCTGCTTCAACTTGACCGGTCTTGGGGGATAGACATAGAATGCGCGTGTAATGCAGAGCGCGGCAGTTATCTTGATCCCCCCCTGCGTGCTATGCTAAAATCCCACTGTCTTACCTGTGGGAGATTCTGCGCTATGATGAAAATCCTTGCCATTGCAAAATCCGCCTGGCGTGAGGTCATAAGGCAGCCTGCAATATGGATTGTTGCCGGCCTGACGTTTGTGATGATCCTGCTCTTCCGCTATTTCACGTTTTTCGGTCTCGGCGAAGAAAGAAGCATGATCCGAGAAATGGCGCTGGCGTCAATGACATTGGCTGGTCTGATTGTCGCCATTCTCGGTTCTTCCACGGTGCTAACCAATGAACAGGAAAAGCGCACTCTCCTCACTCTTCTTTCAAAACCGATCCTCCGGAACCAGATAATCACGGGCAAGTTTCTGGGTATCGCTTTCTCTGTCCTTGTTGTCTTCGTGCCTCTAACACTTGTCTACGTTGGCGCAGTATGCTGGTCGGAAGCAACAGGGCACCGGTTTAGCAGTATAACGGTATCCGAACGAGTGGTTTCATTTTTCTCGGACGGCGCCGCGTGGAATCTCGTGAAAGCGTCGGTCCTCTCCTATGCGGGTGTGGCGGTGATGGCTGCGATCTCTATCGCCATATCTACAAGAATGCCGATGATCGTAAACGCCGTCCTGTCAATCGCCGTGTTTGTATTAGGCCATCAGGCAGGCGCTATTCTCGCCTTGCTGTATCCAAAGACCTCGAACGGCACTTTGCTGATTGAACAGACAGACAGCCTCGGCTTCTTTGGAATTCTCATGCAACATCCACTGCTGTGGGCAGGAAAGATCATCTATGGGATCGTCCCTGACCTTGAAGCATTCAACGCAGGCGAGATTGTGGCCGCCAACCAACTTATCCCTGGGGTTTACGTGGCAAAAGCATTAGGGTATGCTGTCCTATACATTGCCTTTGCTCTCTTGATCGCGCAAGTCTTCTTCCGCCGACGGGAGTTTGCGTGAGTCTTCCGGAATGTCTTGTATCAGAAGCATAGAGATAAGACGTTTGTTTCCTGATTATTCAGTCACACATCCATTGTAGGAGATGGTGCCATCAAACGTGCAATACTGATAGCTATGTTGTTGGCATTGGGTTTTTCCGGCGTCGTTTTCGCCGGTGACGATATGGCGTTGCCATCATTCAAGATGAAGGACGGCAGCATAATATCATTCACGAAAACCGGAACCTGGTCAGCAAAAAGAGGACGCAAACTGCTTGCCGACGACTGCGGAGCTGCTGTCTGGGGAAAAGATGACTATCGAACACAAGCAACGGCGGAGAATATTGAGATCACGTCAACATCTCTGTCAAGCGTTCGCCTTAAGGGCACACTGTCCGTCGAAGGCATTTCCTTGAACTTTGAGGAGAGAGTGAGTCACCTCAATGGCGGCCTGGTCATTGACTATATCTTCACTGGAAAGCAACTTTCAGAGCTCAAGAGCTTCTCGGTCGTATTAAACCTGCCAGTCAGAACATATGTCGGTCTACCATTTGTATCGGCGGGCAAAGCAACGGGGACTTTCCCCATCAGGCCTGCGAAAGAACCTCACCTTGCTATGGGTGCCTCCGACCGTCTCATTGTCGCCACAAAGAAAGACGTGAAGCTTCTGGTGGAGACAGGCCAACCTTGCACGATGGTGCTTCAGG
>Ga0180433_10002214_pt1 | contig 30441 bp, 21 predicted proteins | sample SS_ome_8_FD_132980 | JGI IMG/M metagenome (GOLD analysis project Ga0180433, IMG submission 132980) | Hypersaline lake sediment archaeal communities from the Salton Sea, California, USA - SS_1_D_1 metaG | ecosystem: Environmental > Aquatic > Non-marine Saline and Alkaline > Hypersaline >... | reverse complement strand
TCTCTCTAGTGATGATTCTGGGCATAACGACTTTTCTCTTGGTCTTCATTGTGCCGAAATTCCAGGAGATCTTCGATAGTCTCAGTGTCACTCTGCCAAAAATCACCCTGTATCTCCTGGCCTTGAGTGGCTTTCTACGCTCACACTTCTTGATTGGTATTGTCTTCTGTATCACCGGCATTATAGGTTTGGTGATTTTCAAGAAGACCGAAACAGGCAAGCTTGCCTGGGACACCGTGATACTCAAAGTCCCTATCTTTGGAACGCTTTTCCAGAAAGTAGCACTCTCGAGATTTAGCAGAACATTTTCGACTCTGATAAAAAGCGGCATCCCGATTCTCGGCTGCCTGGAAATCGTGGGCGGCACGGCCGGCAACAGAGTTGTGGAACAGGCCGTTAAGAGTGCCAGCTCAAGTGTTCGTGAAGGTGAAGGATTAGCTGAGCCTCTCATGCAATACAAAGTGTTCCCGCCAATGGTTACTCGCATGGTAGCAATCGGGGAGCGCTCTGGCGCTCTGGAGACACTGCTCGAGAAGATATCGGAATTCTACGATCAGCAAGTATCAGCTACCGTTGAGAGTCTTACTTCACTTATTGAACCCTTGCTGATTGGCGTAATGGGAGCAATCGTGGGCAGCATCGTTTTGGCAATCTTCATGCCAATCTTCAAGTTGCAGGAATCTTTGGCAGCAGGAGCATAGGACAGTCGTATGCCATCCCTCGCTACGGCGATTGGCAGACCGTTGAAAGATACGGTCTGCCGCCGTGGTCCGGAGGGACAATACTGACCACCTTCTGCGGAGTATGTTTCACGACTATAGCCAGATAGCGCAGGAAACACTGATCGAACAAGAATGAACGAGCACCAGCAAAGCAAAAACGTATCTGTATTCACAACGCGACGTGAGATTGTCGCTGCAAGGTACGCACCTGTCCTTCGTCTGACGCTTGCATTGATGCTGCTGTCGATTGTCGTGCTCCAAGTTGTTGGGGTCTGGTTTGGTCTGGGCATAACCTCCATAGCTTACCAGTGTCTTATCGTCAGTTCTGTTGGGCTGCTCGCAGCTCTGCCATTTACTGCCACGCAAGAGAATCGTAAGCTTGTCGTGGCGCTGGGGATGGGACTGGACTTGGGGTTCATTGCTCTGCTCGTATACCTGACCGGTGGTACGGGAAGCTTCTTTGCGCAGTTGTATTTTCTCCCGATCCTTGCCACAGGTATGCTGATGGAACCTCGTTGGGCCGTGGCTTGCGCCGGTATTTCTTCTGCCTTGCAGACGGGTATAGCCGTGCTATACGCTGCTTCCGTATGGTTTGGCATTACCCCTCCCTTCGTGCAGTTTTCATGGTCCGAGGCCGTTGCATACACAGGTATTGATCCGACGATCACAAAGGTGTTGATTCAGGTAATGGGCTACTTCCTAGTGGCGCTATTGACGAGTCATCTTTCATCTCGGATGCGCGCAGCAAAACTTCTGAGCAACGAGATACTGGAAAACATCGCCGAAGCCGTTATTGCAACGGACAAGTCCGGACGGATTGCCTTTATCAACAGGGAGGCAATACAGCTCTTCAACTTCAACAGACAGACACAACTCGCTGGAAAGAAGATCGCGGAGGTCTTTCGGCGTGAGAGTGACAAGCCAATCCGCGAGGCTCTTGCCGGTAAAGAAACTGGCCGACAGACCATCTGGATCGAGGATCGGCAGAGTCAGACGGAGCGAGAGTTTGAGGTGACAGGCTCTCAAATCCCGGATGCCAAAGGCTCTTTTCGCGGTGTCGTCGCTGTTTTTACAGATTTGTCACTCCAGAAGCGAGCTGAAAAGGCAGAGAGACGGGCAAAGCGTCTCGACTATACGCGGCATGTCGCTGCTGCCATTGCACACGAGGTTCGCAATCCTCTCGCCTGCGTCAGGGGGGCTGTTCAGCAAGTTCTGGCAAAACAGAGACTGAGCAAAGTGGAAAAGGAACTGGTGTCAATAACAATAAGTGAGTGTGATCGACTGGAGTGCGTGATTTCGGAGTTCCTCGAGTTCGCTCGCCCCCCCAAGGTCAGCATTTCGCTTATTGACATGGCGGAAGTGTTGAGAGAAGTGGCTTTGCTTCTCGGTCAAAGGCCCGGAATAAGTGACAAGAGATTGCATATTGAAATATCCGACTCGTTGCCATGTAACGCTGACTTACGATTGATGAAACAGGTGTTCTTGAATTTGGGAGTGAATGCTTTCGAAGCCATGTCTCCGGAAGGCGTTCTAACGATCAGGGCCTCATCACAATGCAACGAAGGAATAGAGGGCGTCATTATTGAATTTGCAGATGAGGGCGAAGGAATAAGGACGGAGGTGAGCGGTCGAATATTTGAACCGTTCTTCACAACAAAACCGAAAGGAACCGGACTCGGCCTGGCCATTACCCGTCAGATTGTCGAGGCCCACGGCGGGGATGTCTCAGCGACTTCAAATCAGAATGAAGGCGCGACATTTGGTGTCTGGCTGCCAGTTGAGGGCGCAAAGGTTCCTGCGAATACGGAGGCTCTTGTAGCTGTATGACGACCAACAATCCGCGAATTCTTGTTGTTGACGATGAAGACAGTATGCGTCGACTCCTCACAATACTCCTCCAAGAAGAGCAGTACAAGGTAACAGCAGTCGCTTCGGGAGTTGAGGCTCTTGGCGTCTTTGACTCATTTCACCCTGATCTTGTGCTTCAAGACTTGCGCATGCCGGGGATGAGCGGAGTCGAGCTTCTCAGGAAGCTCAAGGAAAAGGACCCATTGGTTCCCGTGATAGTCCTTACTGCGTTTTCGACATGGCAGACAGCAGTCCAGACAATGCGTCTTGGAGCCTTCGACTACGTCAAGAAACCGTTTGACGTTGAAGATATCAAGAACTCTGTTGCCAGAGCGATTCAGGCGTCAAATGAGCTTCATCACAAAGGAAACGCGGACAACTCTCATCTCAAGAGCATTGTCGGACATTCACCCCAGATCCAAGAGCTTAACCGTCTTATAAAACGTATTGCCAGAACGGACAGTACCGTACTCGTGCAGGGTGAGAGTGGCACAGGAAAAGAACTCGTTGCCCGCGCATTACATATTCGCTCGCATAGAGCCGGACAGGCGTTTATCTCCGTCAACTGCGGAGCATTTACAGAAACATTGCTTGAGAGCGAGCTTTTCGGTCACGTCCAAGGCTCCTTTACTGGCGCGGTAGCCGACAAGAAGGGTCTCTTTGAGATTGCCGATCACGGCACACTTTTTCTCGATGAAGTAGGCGAATTGACTCCGAAGACGCAAGTCAAGTTGCTTCGTGTGCTCGAAGAACGCTCGTTCACACCGGTTGGTGGTGTCCAGGCAAAGTCGGTGGACATTCGCTTGATTGCAGCGACAAACTGCAATCTTGAAGAGGACGTCAATAATGGCACATTCCGAGAAGACCTTTTCTATAGGCTGAACGTCATTCCATTTCAGTTGTCGCCTCTTCGCGAACGAGGAGACGACATACCGCTTCTCGCGGGCCATTTCCTCGCTCGGTACGCCGACGCTATCGGAAAGCCGGTGCACAGCATTTCTTCCGAAGCCATGTCGTCTCTCCTCAACTATGACTGGCCTGGTAACATCCGAGAGTTGGAGGATGTGATTCACCGCGGGGCTGTGCTGACTGAAGGCGAACAGATCGAGCTCAGCGACATGCCCGACAAGATTGCCGGCATACGTGCCGGGGCAGTAAGACAGCACGCAACCGCTCTCCACGAAGGAATGAATCTCGACGACACCCTTGATGATGTGGAGAGAGCGTATGTGCTTGAAGCTCTGAGACGAACCAACTGGCACATCACACGCGCTGCAGAGCTTCTCGGCATTCCGTTCCGTTCGATGCGCTATCGAATCAAGAAATTGCGCATAGAACGAAAACCGCAGTTCGATGCGAGTTCTGTCACAACGGAAAAGGTCAACGGATAGGCGGTCATCGAGTTCCCCGTCCCTCCCGATTTGTCCCTGACATTGCCGTTATCCAGTGTTCGATAGCCTGCATGATTGTTCTCACCAAATTGATGCGGGGTAGGGACTCAGTAGCGGTTTGCACGAACACTTCTCAGCTGAATATTCGTCTGCCCCCTTCGCGTTTCGCGGCATTTTCCGTCGTTGACACGTCGCACAACGTTGTATAGAATCATGGACTGTAGAGATGAGTCTGGCATCGCGATCGTCTGCATAATCGATGGCGATACTTGATGGAACCTCGATATTGTGAGATCTATATCTCAAGTGTTCTGTCCGGTTTCTTTTCTTGTGGAGGTGACAATCGAGAATGGCTTACAAGATCACCGAAGATTGCGTTTCGTGTGGAGCATGTGTGGATGAGTGCCCGGTTGAGGCAATCAGCGAAGGCGACGATTGCTACATGGTCGATGCGGAAAAGTGCACGTCATGTGGAACGTGTGTTGATGCGTGTCCCAACGAGGCAATCGTAGAAGCGTAATGCCAAATTTAATTTGACCATGGGGCCGCTGCGAGAGCGGCCTCATAGTCAAATGTCGAAAAACTAAACAGAAAGAGAGCTTCTGATGAGTGATGATAAACAGGATTGCTGCTGTAGTTCGTCCGGCTGCTGTGGCGAGTCAATGAGCTTTCAGGACAAGGTCGCTAGGGAACTGGAAAGCATCCGTCCGGCCCTTCAACGTGATGGGGGTGATGTTGAACTCGTAGAAGCAAAAGACGGTGTTGTGACTGTGAGATTGACGGGCGCCTGCGGAGGATGCCCAATGGCACAGATGACACTGAAGAATGGTATCGAAGCTCGTCTGAAAGAAGCTATTCCGGAAGTTGAGAAGGTCGAGCCAGCTTAAGTTCGAAATAGACTCGGTCCAAGAAAACAATCGGGGAAGACTGTCTCTTAGCAGGGTTCCCCGTTTTCTTTTGCACCGGGATGTTACGGAGCAATGCCCTGTAATATCAAGGATGCAGCGCTTCCCGCGGTGTCAATCGAATTGATGAGGACTGGCTGGTCGCCAGTGAGCAACAACGCAGCAACTGCAGCGAGTGACGCGGAAGCTCCAGCCGTGTCGCCAATTGACTTCTTCAAGTCAACCAGTTCCGAAGGAATATCATTTCCAAAGACCCGTCGCAATGCCTCCACTTCTTGCTTTCGGCGTTGGTCCGATCCTGCAGAGTGATAGAAAACCACCGCTATATCTGCGAACTTGATCTGAGCATCAGTCACTGCGGCCTCAATAGCCGCAGTCATGCCTGAGGCCATATTGTCACCATACGCCGATCCCCAGCCTAGCAACCAGCCACATGCCTTTGATTGAGCAAGACCTTCTGACTCAAGGGCCAGCATCGCTCCGCCTTCGCTTGCCTCTCCCTCTTGCGATGCGTCTTCACGGGAGCCACTCAGTGTTTCCACCGCCCCAGCAAGGACTCTCTTCGCCTTGCCCATCCGAAGAGTATCCATCGCCTGACCGATTGCCATGGCGCCGGATACGTTTCCGGACGAAGTGCACAGGTTCACATCTCGAAGGCCAAATTCTATTGCCACGAGACTGTTCGGCGCGTTTGCATAGGCGTGAGGAAAGATCATCGGAGGAGCCAGCTTGGGGCCGGATGCTTGGTACTTCTCATAGAACAGGCGAAGGCTGTCCAAGCAACCCCATGATGTACCGAGGCTCAATCCGATGGCAGCAGGATCAATCTCTTCTGAATTCCAGCCAGCCTCCCTGATCGCAAGAGATGACGCCGCCAGAGCAAGAGCCGACGTCCGATCGACATAGGTTTTGACTGAGTCGATGTGGTTTGAGAGTTCAAAATCAGGCACTTGCCCCAACGACGACCGTCCGTCTTTCAACGCTTCTTGAAAGCTGTCCAGGCTAGTCCCAAAGGGGCTGAGAGCAGACGCACCGACAACTTTCACTCGCTTAGACATTGGTATTTTTCGTAACCTTTGCAAATGCCTTAGTTGACTGCAGACACGACGACAGCAGCATTTGTGCCGCCAATCCCGTAGGAATTGGAAAGGGCCGTTTGGATGACCATTTTTCGCGCTTCACTCGGCACGTAATCGAGGTCACACTCAGGATCAGCGGTCTCCAGTCCCACGGTCGGTGGAATGACGCTATTGCTGACGGTCATGATTGTCCCGATTGTTTCCAATGCTCCGGCGGCACCCATCGTATGCCCCATTGTTCCTTTCAAGGAAACCACTGGAATCTGCTTTGCCCTTTTGCCAAATACCGTCTTGATGGCCAGTGTCTCGCCTTTGTCATTGTAGGGAGTTCCGGTGCCGTGGGCGTTGACGTGGTCAATATCGTCCGGCGATACACCGGCGTTGGACAGAGCCATCTGCATGACACTGATGATTCCGCGAGCTGACTTGTCTGGGGCTGTCATGTGAAACGCATCGTTGTTCATCGCGCATCCCAGCACCGACACTATACAGTCAGCCGAGCGAGCTTTTGCGTGTTTCTCAGATTCTACGACGAGAGCCCCCGCTCCTTCGGCAAAGAGGGTGCCCTTTCGATTCTTGTCAAAAGGACGAACCGTGTCGGGTGTAATCGTGCGAAGAGCGTTGAGACCTGTGAGAGCAAAGTGGGATAGCTCGTCACAGCCACAGGCGATCATCACATCGGCATGACCAGAGCAGATGAAATCCATTGCTTTGCCAATGGCTGCAACTCCAGAAGCACACGAAAGCGATAAGACGACCGAAGGGCCGCCTACTCCGATGCCACCAGCGACAACATTCAACAACGACTGAAAGTTGTACTTCGCGAGCTGATTCTTTTCGCCGGAAAAATACTGTCCAAGACAATCGAGACTGCCGAAGTTGGTCCCGAGCACAAGTCCGACGCGCGAGGAGTTGTCGAAAGAACCGTCGAATCCCGAGTTACAGAGGGCCTCGCGACAGGCAGCCAGAGCGTAAGACTCGGTTAGCGATAAACCTTTCTCCGCCGGGGCGTGAGGACAATCGCCGAAGTCCTTTACCTCTCCCGCGAGATTGTTCCTAAAGGGGGAGGCATCGAAGCGGGTAATCGGGGCCAGACCGCACTGTCCGTTTCGCAACGCTGCCCAGAACTTGGCAACACCGCAACCAATGGGAGAGACTGCTCCGAGACCAGTGACAACGACCCGTTTCATTGACTGCTCGATCCTATCATACAATGTCAGCGGCTAGTAATATCGCACGATGATGGTATGCTCTATTGTATGTTTTTGGATGGGGGAAGGAAAACGACACATTCGATAGAACCGCAATTCACGTCAGCAGCTAGATTATCGGGAAAAGGCGTAAACCATGACATTCACTGTGCCGGAGCATTTTTATATGTCTATAGCATACTGAAAGCTCACTTCAGGAAGTCCTTCACAGCTTCGACCATTTCGGCCTCGGCTCCGACCGCGGGATCCTCCCAGTTCGCGTGTCCTACCCTTGAATGGTACCTACGTACGTAGAAGTTCTGCCCGTTTCCCAGTTCAGCGGTTGCGCATGCCACCATGCCGTCTCCGTCATCGTCCATCCCATAGTAGGCATGATTGACCATGCTTGCCATCGAATTGTAGTAGTCGACCGCCGACACTAGGTACCTTGAAGCATCATCCGGCAATTCGATCAGCGGCAGACGGAAGCCGTGTCCGACCACACCCATCCACCGATCACTCCATTCGGACGGTATCGGCAGAAGGATCGGCAGGTTCTCTGGCTTCAACTCCTCCACACAAGGCGGTGTCTGCACTTCGCCGAGTTGCAGCCCGCTCATAAGATTGAAGAGCAGCTCCATGTAACGCGCGAGTTCGGCGCCTTGATGCACTCCCGCAAGAAATACAACTCGGTCGATGCTGATGCTGTCTGTTTTCTGTTCCGTTGCTTCAAGATAGTACCGGACAACGACTGAGCCCATGCTCAAACAGATGACGTCGGCCGTGCCCGAATTTCCGTCAGGGAAAATGCCGTAGTCGCTGACAATCTTCAAAGCCGCTTTTAGGACCAAAGCGTTCAAAACAATAGAATCTGCATTCGGATAGTCAACAGTCCAACATTCCCGACTGTCAATGTGATCACCACTGGAGAAGTACTGGAGAGGACTTGTGTCGTCCATAAGGTCAAGATCAACAGACGAAAGGCTGTCTTCAACCCATTCTGTCAGTGATCTGAAGAATGGCCGTTCTATGGTGCTGACAGCGTAGTCGCCAATCTCCGCAGGCAGTGGCCAAACGATATCATCTGGCAAGTTAGGTGATGACCATGTTTTCTCGCTATCGGACGCAAATCCATGCAAAAAGATCAGTGGCGGATGCTTTGGCTCCAGATCCGGGCTGTGTGTTTCGATGTTACCTTTCAGAAATTTCCCAGAGGCAACTTCGATGTCTGTGCCCGTGCCATCGTCGCACCTGACGGCGTACCGATAGCGAGCGGCGGGCCACAGCAATGTATCAGACCACGGCACCACGATGCCGCTGAGAGTCTTCATGTGGTCATCAAAGACCAAGAGCGATTCCGATGTGGAAAAACGTTTCGTTCGTACAATGGACGAAGCCATGATCAACTCGAACCTTGACTCAGCCACAGCTTCGACCGTTATCTCATAAGAAGTTGCGCCTTCCACCTCTTCCCACGCAATCAACGGCGACGGCAAAACGACCGACGTCGAACTCAGAAAGCAAGGCGCAACGTCTTCAGCGGCAAGCGCTGTCCCGCACATACCGAAGGCTACGAGAACAACACCTATAGTCATATTTGAGAGTCTTCGTCTCACTGATACTCCTCTGCAGGTCTTCTCCATATATTGTAGTTTTCGGCATAAGAACAAAACTCGACACTGACAAAACATGCCCGATGCCGATGCCGGAATCATACTATGCACCTGCGTACAATGCCATAACGGTAGTCGCAGAAAACAAAAGTCTTCTGTGACGGTATTTGTGGAAAAACCAGCGGAAAGTGACTTTTCTTGACCCCGCCTCAGCAAGACGAGTGGTCATCATCATACAATGCTTTCAGGCACATGTCTCGGGTACAAGGGGGCTTGATGTCTATCGTTTTCAGAGTCGCAGCATCGGCCCACTCCAAGATATGTTGATTGTTTTCTGACTGATACTCTTGCTCCGGACCGCCAAGTCCAGGCTCTCCTGAAAACGCAGTGCACAGAAAATAGTGCTCAGTTCGGCCCTGGTTATTGATTGTGCCTATCTTCTCGAAGCTCTTCATTCTCAGACTTGTCTCTTCTGCAAGTTCTCGAACACAAGCGTCTTCCGGAGACTCTCCCTTTTCAATCCCGCCGCCCGGCAGACAGTAGTATTCCTTGCCATATTTTAGACGATGGATCACCAGCAATAAGCCGTCTCTGACTATCAGTGCTGCAGCTCGATCTTTCATCTATCCCTTCCAGTATCTGCCGAGTTGAGTCAGATTGTGTTGGATTCGACAGTATTTAATGGCAGGTTGTGCTTCGGCATGCGTGTTACCACGGCGATGCTCAATACCGCGGCCACTACGCCGAGTCCGAAGGTCCATTTGTAGCCGATGATCCACAGTGCACCGCCGATGAGTGGCATTATTACGGCGGCAACATGATTCATCGCAACCCCCATACTCAAGGTCGGTGTGTATTCGCTGGGCGGGGCAATATGCTTCACATATGTGGTCAGTGCGGTGGCAAATACAAAGAAAGCGCTGTCGACGATGAACACAGCATACAATACATACATGTTCTTGATAAAGGCATAGCCAACAAACATCGCAGTAAGACCTATATAGTAGAAAACCAACGTCTTTCTCTCGCCAATTCTGTCGATAAGACGCCCCGCTGAGGGTGAAGCCACAAAGCTTATTGCGCTAACTCCCATCCACAGGAGTAGCATTGTTGTCAGCGGAGTTCCGTACTCTCGCACTAGCAGGAAGGCTGCAAAACATATGAAAATCTGCTTTCGCCAGCCTTCGAGAAAGCTCAATACATAATAGAGCGTATAACGACGCCGAAAGACAAATCTTGGACCGGGCGTTTTGATCTTCCGGGGGATGCCCAGGCACGAAACTGCCGCTACAATCGATATCACCCCAGCCAGCACATAAAGAGGCCGAATCTTGACACCGCACAGTACGCAGACAAGAGCTACTGCCAGAGCAAGTCCGGATCCGATTGACATGGCTGAACGCACTTGCCCTAGGCGATGTCCTGCTCGACCGGGTTCGGCCAATGAAAGAGACATGGATTCTGGAAGCGGCATCCATATATGAAATCCCTGGCTCCAGATCAAGCTTGCTATTACCAGCGACCCGTAGCTCCCAACAAAAAGATAGCTGATCAGCCCCCCTGCAAGGGGAAGCAGCACCATTGAAGCTACGATTGACTCTGCCAAGCCCGCCAAAATTGCAAGAAAGACAAACGCGGTAACTCCACATGTCTCACGCAACGCCTCCAGAACGCCAAGCTGAGGCCCGGACACGCCGATAACATCCGCAACGAAGTTTGTCTTCAACCCCATTTGTATAGACATCGTGAAGCCAACTGCTGCCACCGCCAGCCTGAGAAAGAACAGCCCTCGGTATCTCTGCGCGTCGGTGATGGACAAGTCATCCATATTGGGAGAACCAGACATTTGTCGAAGAGGTTCCTCTCACATCAAGTGCAATCGACCTATCATCTCGGTTTCGCAACGCATATGCAGCAGTGCGACAACAGGAGAAGCCCGGTATTCTATGGTGTTTCTGCGAACCACTCAAGTGGACAACATAGAAAGCTGTGGATAGGTATCGGATGTGAACATCTACCACTTGTCCGCCAGCTTGTAGATGCGCCATTGTCCTATGTCTTTGTCGAGACGGTAATCCACCAAGGGCGTCTCGATGTTATAGCGGTCATATAGAACGGGGAACTTGACATGTACGTCCTCGGCAAGAGCCATGCCTGTGGGCTTTGGAACAAGGAGGTAGAATGGTCCGCGCACTCCGCGCAACACTTGCCCAGAAAAATCCAGCGTCCGTATCATTCGCTCCGCTGCCACACCGTAGTACCACATGGGGTAGGCGTAGAACCCGGCCACGACGATTTTGCCTTTCGGAACTGCTTCATCAATGCGTTCCCTCAACGCATTCATCTCGCTTCTGCAGGAGAGTGAGTGAGGCGGTTGATACTGGGCGGTAACACAGCGAAGAAAGCTGCATTTGCTTGAAGAACACCTTTCCAACGCACTCATCACAACCGGTGAAATCCACGTCGCAATCAGCACCACAGCACCAAACACACAGAGCATTACGTGATAGAGAAGCTTTCGTCCGGGAACATGCCGCCAACATATGGCGGCAACAGCGAAACCCAGGATAGCGATAAAGATCGTCGCCTCGCTCCTGGAAAAGTCAAAGTCCGGGACATATCCGTTTGGCCAGGCCACAGTGGATAACACGGCCGAGCCTGCCGCCAGAGCGCCCAAGGAAGGTTTTCCGGCTATCCAGGAGATTCCAGAAATGGTGAAACCGGCCAAGCAGAACAGAGCCTTCAGCCAGTGGCTGAAAGCAAGTGCTTCGGCCCCACTCCACAAGGCAGCGCTTCTCCAAAGGATTTTGAAGGCAAACAACGGATCCCCATGGTGACCCAATTCAAGCCAATCCATGTCGCGATCATGTAGATGAAAGGAAAGACCAGCACCCAGAGTAGCCCCTTTCGCTCTGAAGCATTCTCTCCCCGGATTATTGTTGTGACCGCGAGCGCCGTTGCGGCAATGACTCCGAGAACAAAACCGCGCCAATTCACCATCGGCGATAGTCCTGTGAGTACGGCAAAGGCCAACAAGTGTTTCACCTGCTTTTTCAGAGCCCATTCCCTGCCAAAGTACAACAGTGCGAGCGCACAGCACACCAGCATAGTTGTGCTTGTTCCACTCGCGGCATGCACGATCATCGCGGGAAATAGAAAGAAAACGACAACCAACAGATAGCGGATTGCCCGACTGCGTGTGATTGACATGCATAGAAGATCGAAAAGGGCAACGGCGAGTGCTCCAAATAGAGCGGAGATTGCAACGGCAGCAAAGCACTTTTGAAGAAGAGAATCGAAAATGCCGAGCGCTGCTACTGCGAGTGTGGGGATCGGCGTGAAGTTGATAGAACACACCACCCCCTGCCTGCCAATGACTCTGCCGCACAGCATGTCAGCAGCAACACCGGTGCGCACAAGGCCCTCGGTGCTGACAAAGTCGAGTCCGAAAGAGTACGCGTAACCCACCGCGAGATATGCTGCAAATGCGACAACAAAGATCACGCATCTCGTTGCGGAAGAGATCGAGACCGCTTTGTTCTGGTTTTCGATGCTGTCCTTCATTCAGTCATTCCGTTTGTTTCGAGGGACGGTTAGTATTCATGTTGCTGCTTCATTATTGCTTTGGGTGAACAGGCCATGCTTTGTCTTTTCCCAGTAATACGGATTCCAGAAGAGCTGAAAGACTGCTCGCCAGGAGGCAACGCTGATGAGTACCCAGTAGAAAGGCGCCACAAGCGCCAACTTCACCAAGTCATAGTTCTTTCTTGTCAGTGCACCCGCAGCCGAGGCATATATGAAGACGAAGTTGCCAACAATCAAGCAGAGCAAGCCGAGAGCCATGATCCATCCGGGAAAAACAACCGTCAGCAGAGTGGGTCTGAACGTGAGCCATAAGATCAGCAACACCCAATACAGGGGGTTGATGAGTGTACAGAATGTGGTCCCGCCAAAGATGAAATAGAAATTCACACTATTCTTTGCGCCGAACACTCGCAGCAATTTCGACTGGTTTCGCGTGTGCACAAGCAATGTCTGCATGTAACCCTTTGCCCATCTCGTTCGCTGGCGAATCCAGTACCAAAGACTGCTGCACGCTTCTTCCCAGGTAGTGGAGTCGAGCACCTGAGTGCGGTGCCCAGCCTTGTGCAATCGGATGCCCAAGTCGCAGTCTTCCGTTACATTGAAAGGATCCCATCCTCCAATTTTGCGAAGAACTTCCATCTTGAAATGGTTTGAAGTGCCGCCAAGTGGAATCGGTGCGCCGACAGCAGTCAGGCCGGGTAGATAGAGATCAAACCAGGTGGAATACTCGAGGGTGAACCAGCGAGTGAGCAGGTTTTGGTGCGGGTTGTAGAAGTTGAGCTTTGCCTGAAGACACGCCACATTGTTGGGCAGGCGCTTGAAGGCTACAACCGCCTTTTTCAGTTGATCGGGTTCCGGGCGGTCTTCGGCATCATAGATTACAAGGTACTCGCCCCTGGCTTCCTGGAGTCCGACATTGCAGGCTTTCGGCTTTGTCTTGGGAAGAGCGTCGGGAACGACAATCTTATGGAAGTGTTGTCCGAGCGAAAGGCTGTTGCTGAGACCTATGGTTGCCTCATCGTCCTCCTCCATCAAGAGCTTCACATCCAGCTTTTCCTTCGGGTAGTCAAGTCGGTTGATGGCACCAATCAACTCAGAAAAGGTCTCGGTCTCGTGATACAAGGGCACTAGAATAGTATACACCGGCAGGTCGTCGTCTTTGAGCAATGCAAGCTCTTCTGCGGACACCTCGATTTCCTGGCTTCTCATTATGGAGATGTTTATCAGGATGAACTTGTAGAACATAAACGCAACATAGAACACAATGAGAATAGCGTTAAGGAAAAGAACTGTCCGGTAGTCTAGGACAAAGCAATCATACAATATGGAGCAGAGAGTGATGACCGCCAGGATCGCGAACAGCAGCTTCTGCCGTAAGGTAAGCGTACGGTAGGCGTTCTCTTCTGGACATCCGCCCAGAACCTCTGGTAGTGAAATACTCTTTTCAGACATAAGCTCTATCGCCATGAGGAAAAGTGTTCACAGATAGCATCGCCAATCAACCTCTGTCCTTGCTCGCTCGGATGTGCCCGGTATGTCCCTTCCGAAAGGAACATATCTTGCCAATCGTTCTTCTGCCGAAAGACTGCGGCTAGATCAATCGTGTACACACCTCTGCCAATGCAGGACCGCCGGCCTTCAGCGTTCATTTTGGCTGAACTCAACGGTGACTCGGGCAACGGAGGAGGTAGCAGTACAACAGGCTCAGCCCCGTGAGCGCGGACAACATCGAGAACAAATCCGAGCATTCTCGACCAGTCTTTGCCTTCAATCGCGTTCGACACATCTACTGGGTCTAAACTCAAAAGAACCACGCTGTCTTTGGGGAAGTTCCAGGACAGGCAAGCCATCGCCAAGTCCCGCATGCGCCACTTGCGACCGCGCTCACTCATTGTCACAAGATCAAGACCCTTGATTCGGCCTGACAGTAGATCAAAAAAGCTCGGCTCAGCCGCGTCGAGCGGAAACAGGTCTGACCCGGCCAAGGCCAGGGTCCAGACAGACTTCAGTTTCTTTCGCACATCTGCAGGTTTTCGAATCTGATCGGCACGCAGCAAAACAAACGCTCCAGATGTGTCACGAAAGTGCCCGTCCTCCTGTCGCACTGATCCAAGTTGATCTCTTGGTGTCACAAGACGAACTGATTCACGAGCTATCGTTTGCCCTCCCAAACGCAACTCCACATCACACATTCTCCATCGCGGGTCTGGTTGCCCCGCTTTCACGAGCGGCATTGTCACAGTTCTCTCTTGGGAGGACGGTAGTGAAAATGACTGCTTGGCCATTGGAAGGCGCTTCTCTGGATTTTCGGCAGGAGACTTCGCAATAGCTACTACCTCAAGGTCCATTCCTTTCGTCAGGCTTTTCGCCCAGACATCAATCGATATGTCTTCGGTGTGCTGAAACACTGTTCCACTCGGCGTCATCTTCCACTCAAACCACTCCCAGCGCCGAGGCCCAGGTTCTACAACGACCTCCTGTGTCAGTGGACCACTGGTGAGTGAACTCCTCAGCGTTATCGTGTGGACACCTGTATTCTTGAAGAAATGTACGGGTTGCCATTCGTTGTCAGTACCAGTCTCGTCGCCGAATTCCCAAGTTGCGTTGCGGCCGCGCGAATCCTCGTTTGCACCGGGTTGCAGGCACCACACTGGGTAGAGGGTCAGTTCATTGTTGTTGAACACAACATGTCCAAGGTCTCTCGCTACAAAAAGGGCTTCGGGTTTTTTGCCTCTTCTCTGCCAAGTCCGCTGTTCCGCCGTGAGCTTATCAATAAAGGATTTCGGTGGTATGAAAGAATAGCCGTCCCTTGATCCGTGCACGTGTTCAAAGGAAAGAACACCCGCCTTCAAGGCCGGGATCAGTTCCTTGTATTCTCGCCCCGGTGGACTCCATCCGGCGCAGGCTACCTGCAGACCACCAATGTCCTGCATGTAATACCTCAGTCGATGAACACCCTGTTGCAGGTGTATCCTATTCTGGTGGCTCCACAGGTGTCCTACGGCGGTGCGTGAACCAGGCCATGACACGACCTCACGCCCATCGACCTCAAGGAAGGAAGCGTCGTCAGAGTATGTGGCGAATCCGTAGCTTCCATCAACGGGGGCATAAAGAAACCCGTCATATACAGCGAAGTAAGGATCGTTGCTGCCAAGGGGGTTCTCTTCGTCATCGATCTGCTCACGCCTGGCCTTGCCCATCGAACGCTTCCCCCGGAGCATTTTCTTGTATGAACTCAGACTCAGAGGAGAGCTTTGCACTTTCCCCGCGAAGGTTTCCACCGTGAGGCCGCCGAGCACCTTGTTCCACTGGTGACTGAGCTTCGGCGCTGCAGAATTTCCGAAATAGCAATAGTACGTAGATCCTCCATTGACTTCGAACTCAACAAGGAAGGTGCGCTCAGTCACGGCTTTCACGACTTCAAACCCGACAATACTTCCCGAGGTATCGGTCACTCGGATGTCGGCTCCGTCGGATGTGGCGTAACCTTTGGTGTCGACATAGACTCGTGCAACATTCAGCCCGGACTGAAGCGGTGGTGTTGTAATTTCCAGTCGCGATCTGTGTTTCCAGTTCGGGTCAAACCAATCCTCATCGGCCAGAGCGCAGACCGACAGCAGGACGAACATGCTGCAGATCACGACTCTTGAGAGTTTACTGTTTCTCATATCTTTTCGAGCTACTCTTGATTAGCTTTGTGCACAGCCGCAACGTTTTCTGAGTTTTCAATCGCCTTTACCTTGAGAGCCACATCACGATTGAACTCGGGTAGCTTCACATTCAGGTTGCCCGATGAAGACCGAGCTTCTATTGTCGTTATGATCTCACTGGGTATGGTATCCCACACTTCGACACGGTATGCTCCTTCGCGCAATCCGGAGATTGTGACTTCCGCTCCTCGGCAGATGCGTTTCGCATCTGAGACGCGGTAGACCGACAATGGATCAGCAACCCACGCTATTCGCCAGCGGTCATTGCCAAACGAGTAAGCCTCGAGCGGGAAGGACTGCGATTTGACGTTTTCCGTGCGGTCCCTATTCTCGGCACCTCGAAAATCCTCTCCCTCAAGGAAGTTTGCAAGAGCCTTGAACTCGTGATACAGATCATAGTTGTGGAGCAGGTTCCACCACCAAAACATGGGCGTCGCACCGGCTGGCTGAGTGATCGTGCGCCAGAGTCCCGCGTGGAGATCTCTCGCCATTACGTCTGGGCGGCTGCCGGTCCAATTGCCACCAAACTCTCCGCAGAAATACGGCTTCCCGTACTTCCGGCATTCACGGTCGTAGATCACCATAATCTCTTCTATCGGCTTTTGAGGCCTGTAACAGTCCGGCCAGAAAGTGGCGTGTACGAAGTCCATTTCTGGCAATCGCCAAGTCTCCGGGCTTGCGTTGAACTTGTTGAAGTGCGTGCTAGTCATGTGGTTCCACGGGTCCATCTGCCTCACTACACTGAGCATTTCCCTATGCCACAGATGCGAATAGCGAGGCAAGCTTCGCTGCCAAGTTTTTGCAAATTCAGCTTCACTCCAGAGGTCCCAGGCAAACAAATGAGTCGAGTATCCCCATCGCGCAATGATGTAGCGCAATTTCTTCTTGTGGATACGCTTTGCCTCGTTTTTTGTGAAGAATTCCTCCACTCTTCGGCATGGCCCGCCTTGACGGCGGTTGTACGGGTTGGTTTTCCAATGGTATGCACGATTTCTGTTGAACTTGACGTGGTTTTCTATGGTCAGATCGATGTAGATGCCGCTACGTTTGGCCTGCTCCAGGAGATAGTCCAACCGCCACGCGTTCTCCAAGCTGTATCGTCCAAGTCCGACAAACGGCCCGTTGCCGCGGGTCCACTCGATTTCGACCCACCAGTTTGCCATCCATATGCGAATCCAGTTGGCGCCATTTTCTTTCATGCGTCTGAAGTAATCATCGTAAGCGTATGTCTTCTTGCCACGCGGCAACTGGCGAACGTATTCATTGCCATAAGCACTATCCCATGGGCTGACGATGTTCATCCCGATCGGGTAGTAGAAGTCGCCGTTGTCGAATTCGAAATAGCGAGAGTCTTCCCTACTGACACGGACGAATCCCTTGTTGTCAGATGGCGTGGTTCTGAAGGTGCAGTTGCCAGTCTTGAGATCCGCTCCGTCTCGCACGGTAACATAGTAGGTATACTCTCCCACCTCTGTGGGGCAGAAACGGATTTTCCAGCACCGCCGTCCGTCAGGAGAGAGCTTTTCATATCCCTTTTCCATGCGCCGCTCAAACGACTGATAAAAGAACGCAGGGATCGAACTCACCTTACCCGACGGAGCTATGAAGACACCCCTGATGTCCACTTCTTCGGGATCAAACGGATTTGTATAGACCTTGTTGATATTGAAGGATAATTCGAACTTGCCGTACAAAGGCACATTCGTTCTCTCAGGGTACATTCCGGCAATCCGGGTTGGTTTGGAATGGTCAGGTGTTTCTGCCGTTGTGTAGCGAACGTTGTCCAAGTAGATGTCGGCTGTCCCACTGTTCTTGTCATAAAATCGAATGGAGAACTCTTTGATGAACTGCCTGGAATAACCGCCCCACTCTTCGCGATGACCGATCGGAAGCCACTCGGACAACCTTCCGCTGAAATCTGCGTACAAAGTTGACCACTTCTTCAGTGGCAGGTAGTTGTAATACTCGAGCTGGTACCAACGGTCTTCCCCTGTCTTGACTGAAAGCAGCACTTGCATCTTGGAAGCACCGATTCCCCGCCCGTGGACCATGACGTCGAAAAAGATCATTCCAATCTTGCCCCAATTAGTGTGGGGCGGCATTGTGATTGTCAATGTGTCTTCTGCCCCGGGCTTGCCATTGAAGCGTGCGGAGGCTTTGAGTGATTTGTTCCCGTGTGTTGCCGATGAAGACAAGACCGTTGTCCTGGCGCCATCCACTTTGAAAGCCTGCTGACCATTCTCGAAGCTGTGAAGAACGGAAGTCTTCACATCCGGCACTCGGTCGATAAAGGATGGCATAGTGTCTTTGAGAAAGGGGCTTTGCTTTGACGGATTGATAGACAGCGCAATGTAGAACACTGCGAGCAGGATTACTACTGATAGAACAACAGTCCTTTTCATACGGAAGAACCGCCGGGGGGAGGATGAGCGGACTCCGGATCGCAACTGCACCATACTGTATCGCCGCACAACCATACTTGGACGACACAACTGATTATAGATCAGTAGAGAACGTTTCGCCAATGGGCAGTGAGAGTGTGTGACAAAAGAACTGTCAAATGAGAGAGTTGTGACAAGTATAGAGAAACAGCAGGCTATTCTTGCGCGTCATGTTGGCGAAGGAGATCGGCGATGTTTGTATGTCCAAGGTCGATAGCAAGTTGGAGCGGTGTTGCGAAGCTCTTGTTCTCCAACGTTGGATCTGCTCCGTTTGCGAGGAGCAGCGCCACCGCCATTTCTCTGTTCCTTATCACTGCACAGTGCAGGGGTGTCTCCTGCTGGCCCTCCCCAAAGCCCAATGAGGAAGGCTTAGTTCGTACATTAATGTCAATTCCAGCCTTGAGCAGAATTTCGATTGTTTCTGTATTCCCCCTCTCTGCTGCAACGTGCAATGGCGTCTGTCCGCGCACTTGTTCCCACACGCCAACTTTTGCCCCATGGTCCAGGAGAAATTTCAACATGTCAACATCATTCTTCTCAGCGGCAACGTGCAAAGGCGTCGAGCCGGGCAGCAAGGGCATTAGCATCGTGAATCCCACTGTGGCATTGATGTTTGCTCCTTTATTCAACAGGAACGAAACGACTTCTTTGCTGCCTGACTCCACTGCTAGATGAACAGGTTGAATGCCAGTCTTGTCCATCAGATCAACTGGAACACCTCTATCAAGAAGGATATTGATGATTTCTATATTGCCCAATTCGGAGGCTTTGTGTATCGCTGTTTGGCCATTCTCTATTCTGGCTGTTGCAAGGTCTGGCTCTAATACCAGCAGTTGCTGGCACTTCGCCACATTCCCGTCCTTGATAGCCTTTTCAAATTCATATATTCCTTCTGTTGCACCATGTTCTTGCAGGAGTACGGTCAGCTCCGGCAATCCCAGTTCAATTGCGCGATCATACGGTGTCTGACCGTCGTTGTTCTTTGCATCTACATTGGCACCATAGAGCAACAGCAACCGTGTCTTGTCTTCGTTGTTGTCTCCTAGAGAAATTGTCAAATGCAAGGGGGTGTGTCCATTCTCTCCTGATACATTGGGGTTCGCTCCTTTATCAAGGAGCAATGCCATCATCCCGGCACTCATCGTGTCAGCATGGAGCAGAGGTGTGCGGCCGCTTTCATCCACCCCATTTGCCAGCCAGGGGTCCTCGTTAAGCAGTTGCTGAGCTTTGTCCACATCATCATTGCCAAGAGCATCGAGTAATTCTACAAACTCCCGGCCAAGTTGATTCAATCGTTGCATTCTGAGGAGGTCTGGTTGGCGTTGCCAGAATTCTGCAACTGGGTACCTTCCGTGAATGTAGACATCTACTCCGTTTAGTAGCAGATTCCTGATACCCTCTGGATCCGGTTCGAGCTCGCGGATTGATAATCTGACGCTGCGCAGTTCTCGAAGATCCACCAACGGTGTCAGGTCGGTGATATTCCTAAAACTTGACAGAGATAAGTTGCGCAGCTTCTTCATTCCTGACAAAGGTGAAAGATCACTGATTTCTATGTCGGAACGAAAGTCGATTCCTGAGACTCTTAGAGATCGGATTTCGTTGAGACCCGAGAGCGGGGACAAATCTGAGACCCTCGCGATTCCGAGACGCTTAAGCTGGCTAAGATTCTTCAATGCTGAAAAGTCAGAAAGACCTCGGCAGTCATATATCCACAGAGATTCCAGGCTGCTGGCACCTCCAAGCGGGGAGAGGTCAGTAATCTGTCTGCAGTTCTGTAGATTCAGTTCCTCAATTCTTGCCAAGTCCCCTAGCGGGGAGAAGTCTGAAATATGCGCTGAATTCTGGAGTGTAAGATGAATGAGATTTGGGAAGCCTCTGAGTGGAGACAAATCCGAAACACGTGTGCCTATCAGAGATATGCGGGACATTTCTTTTAGGCCAGCGATTGCATCCAGACTTCCAACGTTCGGACAATTCTTAAGCGTGAGTCGATTCAGTTTGGAAAGGCCTGCCAAAGGTGAAAGATCGGATATCTCCTGTCCGCTGATGTCGAGGGATACCAGGTTTGACAGCTTTGACACGGGGCGCAAATCAGATACCTTCGAATCCTTGCCAATGTTCAAAGACATCAACGTCTGATGGTTGTTTTCAACTATGATCCGAAGGTCATTGTCGGTTGCAGCTCCGGACAGCGCTAGCCGAGTCAGTCCCTTCAGCTTGTGCAGGGGTGAAAGGTCAGAAACATTTGAGCAGTAATAGAGATCGAGTTCGGTCAGATTGGCCAGTGCAGATAGTGGAGACAAATCCACTGGTCGACGGAAACATATTGTCAACTTGGACAACTTGGACAACATGGAGAGCTGAGATAGCGGACTGAGAGATTCAATGTTGCCCTGATAGAAGCCGAGGTTGAGCGATGTCAAGTTGGTGAGTTTTGCCAACACGGAAATGTCCACATTCTCTGGCCATGATCTAATCGTGAGCGATGTCAGGCCTTGTATCTCTGCCAGCGGCGAATGATCACGTAGTTGGTTGAATCTGGAAAGAGTCAACTCTTTGAGAGATGGCAATTTCGCAAGTGCAGAGATATCTCTGGCCGCTCCGCCTTCTAGGTACAGCCATGAGAGGCTCTTGAACTTCGACAAAAGTGCAATGCTGTAATCCGTCAGTGGAGGACCTTCTTCCTCTTTGACCACACTGAGAGAAACGATTTTCTCCAGATGAGGCAACGTGGATAATTGGTATATGAGCAAGCTTGAACACCCTACTGTCAGTGGCCCCGGCATTTCCTCAAGTGCAGCGCGTAGAACTTCAACATCCTCCTCTGCAACAAGACAGATTCCGACAAGTTGACGTGGGCCACCATCGATACTCAGGTGTATCCAGGGACGTTCTTGGGTGAACACCAACCTCTGTCCGCCGGGGCACGAAAGATACAGGTTCTCACCAGCCCACAGCCTCTCTTCTGCCTCATGCTTGCGGATCATGTGTGTGAGACCATACGGTGATGTGACACGGACACAACCTGTAGGGACCAGCGGTTCAGGTTTGGCAACGGTGTTGCCTTTGGGATTAGTTGACAGGACTTCTTGTGTCTCGGGTTCGGGATGAGGGGCGACTTCTCTTTTGCCTTGAACAATAGCCAGTCCGCCCGCCATTAGGCCGCCAACGACAACAGTCACAGCGATAACAGACTTCAGCGCACCGAAAGTAGCTGCTGCTGAAGCGGTGGAGCCAAGCCCAACACTTGCCCCAGCCGCAGTCGTATGTACACCAATGCCTGCCATTGCCATCTTTCCGAGTGCAGCGACAAGTGTTGCCGGAGCAGCAGTAGCCGTATTCTCTGCCAGTAGTATTGCCAAAGCTGAAGAAGTTGTGATGATACCGGCTTTCTTCAGTTCTGAGCGGAGCTTCTCCAGGCCAACCTTCTCGCGTTTTGAGATGCTTGACCGATGCACTCCCTGCTGACGGGCTACTTCTTCCTGCGTGTGACCCTGCAAGTAGCGAAGAGTGAGCAAATCGCGCAATTCGTCCGGCAACTCCTGCAGGGCTTCGTCAACACATGAAGCGACCATCGTCCAGGTAGCTTCCGCGTGTTTTGAGTCTTCTTGTGCAGCGGAGATTTCGTGTCGACGACGACGCGCATCACCACGCAACACATCAAGGGATTCGCGCGTTGCCACAACGTGCAGCCAGCCAGATAGTGAAGTCGTGATCGAGCCGGCCTTTTGCGCAAGCTTCAAGAAACACTTTTGTGCGGCATCTTCTGCATCATGCTCATTACCGGAGACCCTTCGGCATATTCCAAAGACGAAACCAGCATAGCGACGGACCAGTTCTCCGAATGCCTGCGCATCACGAGTGCTAGCATACCTACCCAGCAGTGCAAAGTCGCTTTCCACGGTCCTGTTCCTTTCTCTCTTGAGCGGTTTCAAGAGTGACTGTCATTTCACCATAAAGACGCCGCTCAGGCCAGAAAATGTGAGGAAAAACCGTTCATTAATCGGGATCCAGGCGAAATAGTCCCAGGTATTGCCCACAGTCTTGTCCGAACAGGGGTGACAATATGCCATTGAAGGCGATGGATTGTGATAATTCGATGGTGCAAAGAGGGGGTAGGAAAGACGCAAGGTCCTTGTGCAATCAACATATACGTCGTCTACACAAGGGCCTAAGAGATGGGGTGAGCGAGGGGACTTGAACCCCCGACCTCCAGAGCCACAGTCTGGCGCTCTAACCAGTTGAGCTACGCCCACCATCAATGTCCAACGGAGATATTATAGCGCCGAAACGTTTTTGTGCAAGCCTCCGTGCTGGCCGGAGTCGATACATTAATTTCGGGGTATTCCTCAGTATCCCACCATTGAGCTTGTGCAACCGGTACTCTGACGCACAGCACAACTGGGAGATTGTGACCACAACGACACGACGATCTCGAATAGAGCCGAGTCTCCCTACTACATATGCGGGTCATATCGGCGCTATGAACAAAGATGCCAAACTAATCGCGAATTCTTTCGCTCTTGTAACTGCAACCACAGATCAAATGTTGGTGCCCAACGCACGGCATGATTACTCGGTAGTCGAAAAAATGTCATTCACCGTGATGAGATTCCTTCGGTCACTGTCGTGGTCTCGCAACGAATCACATAGATGATACTTGCGTCATTGCGAGGAGTCCGCGAAGCGAACGACGCGGCAATCTCTCTTGAAATAATTCCGGTTCATTTGATGTTGCTTTGTCACCCCGAGTTTTTTGTATCGACTCTGCTGGCTCTGTCTGCCCGCAGAATCGCGAGCAGTTTCTTCATCAATCCGTCCACGCTGTAGGGCTTTTGGAGGAAGTCGGCCAGACCTTTCCCAGCGAAGCGCTGGGTGGCGTCCTGCATGTTGTAGCCGCTGCAAAGAATGACTTTGACGTCGCTGCGTATGCGCCGCATCTCGCGAAATGCCTCTTCACCATCCATATGTGGCATGGTAAGGTCGAGCAGGACGCATACGATTTCATCAGCATGTTCACGAAATACGTCAACACCTTTGCGTCCGTCGCGCGCAATCAGGACGTCGAAGCCCGCCCGTTGCAGCATCTGTTTGCCCACGACGCAGACTGTCTCCTCGTCGTCGACAATCAGGACGGTCCCTTTGCCCTGCCAGTCTTTGGCGACGCCCTCGTCCCTTTCCAAAATCGCGGCTCCTTCCCCGGACAATCCGCTCGCGGGGAAGAGGACCTTGAATGTCGTCCCTTTGCCGACCTCGCTGTAAATCTTGATTGTACCCTTGTGGCCACGCACGATTCCCAGCGTCGCAGACATACCTAGGCCGCGCCCGGTAAACTTGGTTGTGAAGAAGGGGTCAAATACCTTCTCGACTGTCTCCTTGTCCATGCCGCATCCCGTATCGGCCGCTTCGAGGTAAACGTAGATTCCCTCGGGGAGAGATTCGTCGAGTCCCGTGCTTACGGCCTCGTTGATTTCGTCAAGATACGCTCTGTCGCAGTGCATCGCGCCGGTCGAAAGAGCGATCACACCGCTCTTGTCACCGATGGCCTCTGAGGCATTGGTGATCAGGTTCATGACGATCTGGCGAATCTGAGTCGCATCGCCGTCGATCTTGGGCAGGTTGTCGGCAAAGTTGTATTTGAGCACGGCCTTCTTTGATATGGAGATCTCGAGAAGATGGGACATTTCATCGACCAACTCCCCAAGGTCGATTGGTTCGATCACAAATCGGCCCTTACCCGAGTATGCGAGCATCTGCTTGGTCAGCTCGGCAGCGCGTTTGGCTGCCTTTTCAATATCCTGGATGTTGTCGCGCGCCGGGGCGTGAGGTGATAGTTCGTCCAGCGCCAGTTCGGCGTTGCCCAGCACGGCCATCAGGAGGTTATTGAAATCGTGGGCTATGCCGCCAGCCAACACGCCTAGGCTCTCGAGCTTCTGTGCGTGCTGCACTTGGCGCTCCAGGCTCAGCCGACTCTCCTCGGTTAGCTTGCGCTCGGTGATGTCTGTAAAGACTGTCGCAAATTGCCCTTCATTCGGCCTGTATGCAACTAATGAATACCATTTCCCAAGTGGTTCTAAATAGTCCTCAAAGGACGTGCTTTCTCCTGTGGAGACAACTTTTCCAAAGATGCCTATCCAGTCGGCGGGATCATTGCTGATTCCAGGCATTACCTCAGTAGCTTTCCTTCCTATCAGGTGTTCTTTCTTAATACCCGTTTGCTTTTCAAATGCTTCGTTCACATCCAGGAAAATGCAATCGATGGGCGTTCCTGCTTCATCAAATATCATTTCATGAAGAGCAAATCCATTCTCCATGTGTTCAAACAGAGATCTATACTTTGCTTCACTCTCCCTGAGTTCCTTCTCAGCCCGCTTGCGGTCGGTGATGTCACGGACAAAACCGGCCATAGCGTATGGCTCTCCTTGCTCGTCCTTCATCATAGTGACTGTCATCATGCCCGGAAACGTGGTGCCATCGCGTCGCATGTGCCCGACTTCGCCAGAGTTATGACCGCATCTTTTGACCTTCTCGTTAAACGGGATCACAGCCGTTTTCAACTGCTCCTCAGTGTGGAAAACGCTTATATGCTTGCCCACCAGTTCGTCTCCGCTCTCATATCCGTGCAAAGTGGCCCACTCGCTGTTGGCAAACTGTATATTGCCCTCAAGGTCTGCAACGGCGATTCCTTCATAGGACTGTTCCACTATTGTTGCTAGTTCCTTCCTCTGTTTTTCGCCTTCACGTAGCGCCGCCTCCGCCCGTTCGCGCTCGGCGATGTTCTGTGCAAACGCCAGCAGATATGGCTTACCCTTTAAGAGTACTTTCCCAATCCTCATTTCAACAGGATAGAAAACACCTTTCTTGTGTTTATGATTTGCGTTGACGATTTCATATTGAAAGGGTTCCAATTGCTCCCACAAATCCGTTATGTTCTCGCGATCTCTCAGTGCGAGATCAATGTCAAAAGCGGTCATCTCCAGGAGTTCAGCTCGCGAATAACCCGAATCTCTGACTGCAGTTTCATTTACTTCAACTATCTTGCCAGCCATATCATGAAGATACAGAGCTTCTGTGGACTGTCCGACAAGTGTCCTGAACTTGTTCTCACTTTCTGCCAGGTCTTCCTCGACCCGCTTGCGTTCGGTGATGTCTATCCCCAAGCCGACGAGATGGTCTTTTCCGTCCAACACCTTGCGTAGTCCCATGAAATAGTAAGGAATTTGCTCGCCGTCTTTCGTCACCAGTTCCGCTTCAGCATCTGCAGAACCCTCGCGGAAGACTTTCAGCATCTGCTTTCCGATTAGCTCTTTGTCGTCGCCATCGAAGAAATCCGTACCGTACATGCCAGCCAGTTCTTCATCGCTGTAGCCGGTAATTCTGTTCCATTCCCTGTTCCATTTGACAAAACGCTGTTCATCGAACACATAGAACAAGCCCGGCAGGCTGTTGATGTACTCCTCAGAACGCTGCCGTTCACCTAGCAGAGCCTGCTCATATTGCTCGCGCTCGGTGATGTCCTCGCCGATGGACTGGTAGGCAACGGCTTTTCCGTTGGCATCGAAGCTCGCGCGATTGATCCAGCGTTGCCAGCGGATCTCACCATCCGGAGCAATCACCCTGTGCTCACACGATTGAGTCGGCGACTTAAACGTCAGCGCCGAGATGTTGGCTATGAAGGCTTCCCGGTCAGCTTCCGGAATCAACGAGAGAAAGGACGACCCGACCAATTTCTCAGGCGTCTTGTCAAAGATCCTGCAGAACGCTTCATTCACAAAGGTGATCTCGCCCCCGGGCAGAAAGCAGCAGATCAATACGGAGGTGTCTTCCGTCACCGCTCGGTAGCGTTCTTCGCTTTTCCGAAGCTTCTTCATGCGCCTTTCGTAGCGCCGGAATACGATTCCGATGAGCACCACCAATAGGGCGCAGAAAATGACCAACAAGACATGCAGGATATAAATCCGCCTCATGTCTTTCTCAATTGTCGCCCGGAGCGCCATTTCCACATCATCGGCTTGCTTCATAAGACCCTCGAAGACGGCGTCGAAACGCTCCTCTATGTGCGGCCCAGTGCCGGATTGCTCCTCTGCCGCCAACCTTTCTTCGACGACAGCTCGAAACTCCTTGATCTTTGTCAACACATCCTCGATCTCGCTACGAAGCACAGGATTGACAATAGGAACGAACGCACCTTCGGCAGACTCCCCGCCTTCGATCATGGTTCGGGCATACCATGCTGACCGATCAATGTGCTCAAGGGCTGTAGCGAGATCCCTGCCAGTCTCCTCGCTCACAGCTTCCTCAAACCAAAGGTGACCGATAGCTGCTTCGAGCTTGACCTCCATCGCCGCGTTCGCCAGCGGAGCATAACGCTGAAACACGCGAGTCCCCGTGATCAACAGGTGTGCGATGATCCCCACAACAAGCAGACACAGGCCAACGACAGGCAGAATCGGACTGCGGCTCGTGGTGGGGGACTGCATTGGAATCTTCTGCTCGTTTGTCATGCTATGCTACTCCTCGCCGAATTCACAGCAATATCCGTTTGCTGTAACGTCTGGGAAAGCACATATCTTCTGAGGACCGTCGGCGCGGTGGAGACACATGTCTCTTGCCATCTACTCTCTCGAAACCAGAAGCGGGCGGGCTGTGGGCTTCAATCCTGGGCTGAATTCGGGCCACGTACCTGCCGTATTTCAAGAAGGATGAACTCGCACCCAACACCCCCGTAGGCACTTGCGGCAATTCTACCGCGTTCTCAAGTTTTCGTACGCTTTTATGTTGAACTTCTGGTTAAACTGGCACTCAAGACCGTTGCAGGCATTTTGTGTGATTCTACCATGCTTTCGGACATACACAAGCTTTTTTTGACGCAAAAAGGATGCAGCCAGCATAGTGTTCTGTAATGTTCCTTCCTATTATGAATATTCATCGCAAGTAAGGCAACTTTTCCGGAAAACACTCGTGCATCCTCTCAACGGGCGAAGTACGGAGTCTTCGGTCGAAAATCTCAGGATGACAGAGAGACAAGACTCTGTATTGTGTAGGGAAGCTCCTATTTCATGGTACAGACAAATGCCCCTCATTTCAATATTAATTATATTAATGCCGCTATTGCTATCTTTAATCTTCTGGTGTATACTGAGCGTATAAGTTAATCTGGAGGTAAATGAAATGTCTTTCGAATGGAGAGAACTCACAGGGCTGACGGGCGATCAGCCCTTCTTCGTGGAGCGGGTGCGACTGGCGGGGAAGGACATTACGGTAGAGGGCGAATTTGAGCTGCCGCCGCTGGCTCGTCTGAAGGCGGAGGATCAGGTCTTTGTAGCCGCCTTCGTTCGGTGCCACGGTTCTATCAAGCAGATGGAGCGGTTCTTCGGCGTAAGCTACCCGACCATCAAGAATCGACTAAACCGGATTGCCGGTCGCCTGGACTTCGTTGAGATCGAGGAGGCTCCGCCGCCGGACGAGGACGTTCTTGAAGCCTTGGAGAGGGGGGACATCTCAGTGGATGAAGCGGTCAAGAGGTTGCAGAAATGATGCGACCTCCAGCTCTTCTGCACATCAACATTTCGAATGGTAACAGACGAAGGGTTCGCCTGTGGCTGCCGCTCTTCTTGTTGTGGCCGCTGGCTTTTGTGTTAGCACTGCTCGTCATTCCCTTCTGGCTGCTGGCGGGGTTTGTGTGGTGGATAATTGGCCGCGGCAAATACATTCTAGTTACTCCGTGGCGAGCAACTGTTCTGATCTGCTGTCTGCCAGGCCTTCTGGTGGAAGCTCAGAAGTCGAGTGATGAAGCTGTGAAAATCGAATTCCGGTAGGGAGAGTATCATGAGCGAAGAACGAAAGAAGATTCTCAATATGCTGGCTGAAGGAAAGATCAGCGTGGATGACGCTGAGCGCCTTTTGACAGCAATCAAGGAAGGCTGCAACTCTTCGTCGGAGATGCCAGCAACACGCGATAAGAAAGCCAAGTTCCTGCGGATCATCGTAGAGGACAAGTCGGAAGGGGCAAATGTCAACGTACGCGTACCTGTGTCACTCCTGCGGGCCGGTATGAAGCTGAAATCCATAATGCCGGAAGGCTCGATGGGCGAGGTCGATGCTGCACTCAAGGATAAGGGAATCAACATCGACCTGCTCAACGCGAATCCCGAAATGATGGACGAGTTGGTCAAGAGTCTGTGTGACATGACCGTTGATGTGAACAAGGATTCGGGTGAAGAGTCAAAAAGTGTCCGAATCTTCTGCGAGTAGATCACCACACGGCGCGCAGCGCAATTCGTGCTTTACGCATTTATCGCCGGATTTCTGATGAAACTGATCTACCCTTCTGCCACAAAGAGCGGATTCGTCCAGGCACGCTTCCCCTGTGCGTCTTCGATTTCAAGATACGCATAGCCCCAGTCTTCTGGCACTTCAAAGGTGACTTCCGTAAACGTCTCGCCGTCAAACGACCCCGTACGGTCGCTGTTCCAACCTGGCCCGACCACGCGTGCAAATTGGATGGGCGAAGTCGTCGCTGTTATCTGATTTCCTTCGCATTTTATGGACCTGAAATCAGGGCCACATGACGCGTAGAAATTTCCACACCGGATAGCCTCCATGATGGCTGGACGAGTGCATTCAGCGGCATTAACAACAATCCACCCGCCATTCCAGCCGGGACACACTGCATCGCAATGTGTATCATCAGAGGCCAGTGCGAAAGTATTTGGGAAATGGTCCAACATCATACTCCAGTGAAACATGGAATTGGACCTACCATTGATCCAGTGCGCAACGTGGTTATATATTTCGACGCCGTCGAAACCGTGCCTTAATGCTTCGTCGATTGAGTTGCTCAACAGAGCCGGGTGCGCGAGTATCAGAATGGCCCCCTGTTCACGGGCCAGTTCGAGGTTAGGCATGAGACCGTTTTGCCCTTCGACTCCGGACACTTTGCCGAGACACGAGATATGGTAGCTTGAGCCGTCATGGTCGGCGCCTCCGAGTTCGACTCCGTCCAGCCATAGAAGCGGGTAATCGTTTGTATCCGCTTCGACGTCCGAAGAAACTGAGTGATCCATTCGGAAAAGAAAATCGTAGCCCGCACCAGCATAGAGTTCGGATAGCTGGGTGAAATCCATCCCCCCATCGGAGGCTGTGCTGTGGACGTGTGTGTTGCCCTTATACCAGTTGTTGCTCGTGTCATAGCGAAAGCGGCGCATGCAAAACTCCTTCATGGTAAACAGAAAACAGAGCGGGCGTATGATAAGGAGTCGGGTGACCGTTGTCAAAAATGGGAGCAGCTACGAGTCGATACATGAAATTCGGGGTATTTCAAGCAAATCGACCTTTCGTTCGAAATGGCTGCCGGGGAAAAGCCGGGACACAATACTAGTTTTGTCCTGGTCAATGTTGAGCAGCGAGAAACCGTTCAGCAAAACTAGTATTGTGTCCCGGTTTTTCCAGGACGACTTGTCACCCCGAGATTCTTGTATCGACTCAGCAGCTACCTACGCGGTGGAAGGTCTTTCCTTGCCGTTGTGCGCATCCAACATTTGGTCAAACCAAGCAAAAGCGACATCGAGTCGTATCTCGTGTCCGCCATCGAAGATCTCGAAAAAGAAGCGCTCCGGCCCAGCCTTCTCGATCTCCTGTGCGAGACGCCACGAATGAGTATATGGGACAAGTTCATCATAGCGCCCGTGATGGATGGAGAGGTTGACCTTGGCAAGCTCCCTGGCATATGTGATCGGCGAGCGATCACGATATTCCTTGTCTACTTCCGGACTGTCACCGGGGCATCCGCCAGCACACGCAACGATGCGGGGGGCATATTCGGGGTTCTCGCTGTGCCACGCGACCAGGTCGGTTATAGGTACCCACGCGGAAACAGTTTTCCATAACTTCGGCGCATAAGCAGCTAACATAAGGGACATGTGCCCGCCGCCGCTCCCGCCGAGAAGCAGTAT
>Ga0180433_10002213_pt1 | contig 30465 bp, 22 predicted proteins | sample SS_ome_8_FD_132980 | JGI IMG/M metagenome (GOLD analysis project Ga0180433, IMG submission 132980) | Hypersaline lake sediment archaeal communities from the Salton Sea, California, USA - SS_1_D_1 metaG | ecosystem: Environmental > Aquatic > Non-marine Saline and Alkaline > Hypersaline >... | reverse complement strand
CAATATAAATAGTCCCATCTTCAGCAATTGCGGGAGAAGAAGCTACTCCGCCACCCACCCATGTTCTCCATTTTAATGTTCCATTTTGATTAATTGCATATAATCGTTCATCCCATGAGCCGACATAGATCGTACCATCCTCTGCAATCGCTGGGGTAGAGCCAGACATGTATCCATTTGTTTCATAGGTCCATTTCAATGACCCGTTTGGATAAATAGCATGAACATCGCTATGAGTAGTGGTAAAATATATGATGCCATTGTTATCAATAACCGGACCACATTCCACCCAAGCTTCCCACCAAAACCGCCATTTTTCAAGTTCAGTTATATTTTCAGTACTATATGGACTCCTGCTTGTGTGTTTTGAATCATGGCATTGCATAGGCCATGCAGAACTCATAAGACCATCATTTCCATAAGATATAGTTTCGAATGATGAGACCAGATTGTTTGATCCAGTCAAACACTCGCCGGAAACATAGTCAAGAAATTTCTCCTGATAAACAGATGATCCTGAAAGAAAGTGTTCATCATAATAATAAAATTTTAAATTGTCCATAAATTTGGAATCAATTGATTTTTCATTAGAACTCTCAACCATCGGAGAATAAACTAAAATTAATAAGAACATCACACCCATTATCAAAAAATATTTGTCATAAATATAATTCTTCATTTTTCTTTCCCTTATAAAAATATTGTATATCCTCTTATAAAATTTTCCCTATAATTTTTTTAATTTTGATGTTTAATAAAATTCAAGAGAAAATAAAATCAAAAATCCCGTATTTATTTTAAATTATCACATTTAACAATGAACCATAAAACTCTCTTTTGAAAAATTTAGAAATTTGTTTTTTAGAAATTTTTATGATGAAATATAATAATATGATATTAATTTATCGATTTGATATAAAAATATATTATATAAACTATTTTCTTTTTGCAAAATCTTTTCGAAAAATTTAAGTCAATGTAACTCATGTACCAAATGAGAGGAGGTAAAATGAAAACTAGAAAAGTAATGGTAATATTAGTAATTGGGCTGTTATATTTTTCAAGTTTGGCAATTATAAATACCACCTTGGTTGTGGAAGCTGAACCCGACGAGGAAATATTGATAGACGGATTGTACATTCATAATCTAACAAAAAAACTTAGTTGGACAATTTTCAATGCTCCACTTGATCATGGGATACAAAAAGCACGATATTACGGAACAGAGGGAGAATGGTACGCTGCAGACTTGCTTGCAAGGGAAATGGAAGATAATTTGAGTCTTTATGATCCAACAGAGGAATATTATATTGACCTTCCATATCAAGAAAAACTTGATGTGAATAAAAGTTATACAAATAAACTTGAGATTCTTGCAAGAAAAATGGTTATCAACAACCTAACGAACGATTCAAGCCATACCGTCGACTGTTTCATCAGCCCAAGATGGACTTTGGAAGGAGCGGGTAATGGATCATATTTCCAACCATTTAATAAAAGCAAACTAACTCAAAACTTCAGTTATAGCGGCCTGAAACTGGGACTTGCAAATTTTTTATCATTCAACTATTCCTTTCTATATGATTTTTTAAACAATACTTTTGAAGTTATATTAGATAATATATCTAATAATAATTATGAAATTAACTATGAATTTTTAGAATCTGAATTCGAGAAATATTTTAACTTTTCTTTTAAAGATATTGAACAAAATCCTGAAAACATGTCGGACCTTCCATGGTATAACGCATCAATATTAACCTGGAATGATTTCTTATTTATTGAAGAAAACAAAGGATTCAATCCGGATTATAAATCATTGCCTAATATAAACTCTTTATACAATAATATTACAGATTTTTTGGAAAAACTACTCAAGGATTCTAAAGATATAAATATTGATCTTAATGATAAGGTTGACGAACTTCGTCTTGGTGTTTTTTATGCTAAGTGGATAAAGGAATATTGTATATTAAGGATAGCGAGGATTTACCAGAACTGTAAGGGAATAATTAGATATGATTATGACAATGATGTTCATGATAATATCCCTGGTGTGGATTATCCGCTTCCAGTTTTATACATAAACGGATCTGAGGGAGAACCTCTAAAAAATAATTTGAATAACTACACTATTGATTTCTGGATAAATCAGAGTTGGAATAACTCAGTGGTTAGCTATAATGTTATCGGTCAAATGAATGGGACCAATTCTGATAAAACTGTAATTATTTCATCTCTATATGATTCGGTTTGGGCCCAGGGAACCACTGATTCTGCTATAGGGACGTCAATTGTACTTGCTATTGCAAAATATATGAAAGAACTAAAAGAAATATATGGCGTCATTCCAAAATATAATGTAAAATTTGTTGGATTTAGTGGAGAAGAACTTGGAATGATTGGGGCAAAAGATTACAATAAAGTACATAACGAGAGCATATGGGCGTTTATAGATCTTAACCAATTAGGTTTTACCCAAACTAATCCATATCAACGAACCGTATTTAATGTCGCAACGAATAGATTGTTTTTAAAGCCTTTTGTAAGTAAGATAACTAGCAAAACCAATTATGAGGAAAGAACTGGAGATGTTACAGATTTACATGTAGGTACTTATCCCCTTGGTTCTTTAAGTAACAATTTAAAATTTGCTAATCGTCGGATACTTAATCCTTATTTTAAAATTGTCATGTTTTTAGAAGATCATAACTGGACACGCCATCACAGAGACGGACTCAAGCATACAGATGGAGATTCCATGCAATATTATAACTGGACTGATGTTAATGTCACTGCAGAAATGGTGTGGAATGTCACCAAGTACCTTGCCTACAATCCCGATTGCTGGTTCGACGGCGATCCAGTATACACCACTTGGGAATCCGATGATGACAACAAAGATGCAGACACCCTTAACGTTACCTTTAACCTGGACACGATCATTCCACGGGAACCCGTTTCGGTAAGGTTAATACTTCACCCCAAGTTTAAAATTGGACAGACAGCTTATGCCATGCTTTACAGGCACAGGGCGAGGAAGAATTACAATGTTACTCCAGATGGATTAAGCGGTTATATTAATGTTTCTCTACCGGAAAATTTCCCCTCGGGTGACTATGTGGCAAAGCTTTATCTCTGCAATTCAACGGGTAATGCCCGCCTTGATGCGCTTGAATCTTTGGATGTGTTACTTGATGGTAAAATGGTTGTTAAAGGGGCATGGCTTATGGATGAACTTAGAGACATTACAGGCATTGATATCCTAGAAGACCTCGCTCCTAATCTCGATGAAATATGGGATGAATTAAGGTTAAACATCATTGATTGGATACAAAGGATTCCCGATGTAAGAAAAGAAAAAATTCGAAATTTGTTGATTGATATCATAGGTTACTACTCGTCGTTCGGGTGCGACAGTCGTTCAAGTCATTCTGACTTTACAATGGCTCCTCCCAATAACGACCCACCAGAAATACCAACAATTCTCAGCGGAACGTATAATGCAAAAGCAGGGGAGTCGTATGAATTTACAACCAGTACAACAGATGACGAAAACGATCCGATCAGGTTTCAGTGGAAATGGGGACCTTTGTCGTTTAGTAGTTGGAGCAAGACACTATATGGAAACAATGCGGTTCATAAGAAAGAACATACATGGTACATTAAAGGCTCTAGAAACGTAAAAGTTCGAGCCAAGGACCGCGGGGCAAATGGTTTCACAGATTGGTCGGAGCCTTGGGAAGTAGATGTTAGTCCAGCCTGTGTATTTAATATTCAGTCTCAGTTTAACCATCATTCACAGGGTACATCTCCTCAAAACACGGTTGTCGTATCTAATCCTGCAACATATGAAGGATGCGGCTATGAACTTGGGGAGAGACCGGTTCTTGAATACAATTTCAGTGGTTTGGAGAATTCGTCAGAAACAGAATCCGAATATACCTTCACCAAAACCGGTTTGTATTATGTGAATCTATCGTACAATGAAACAATTTTCTATAACCAGACGGTTAACGTCGTGAATATCAGCTCTGGTTTCCTTGTGAGCCGATTCGGGGCACAACCCAATCAAACTATTATTTTCAATGATACCACATTAAGTAATAATACCATCGTGAACTGGACTTGGGATATGGGTGATGGGAACATATCATATGAACGGAACATCTCCTACAGCTACACTACAGAGGGAACATACAACGTTACATTGAATGTAACGGACGAAAATAGCGAGTTTTCAACTTGCTATTATGTGTTCTATGTTGAAAGAACTCCACCTGAGATTTTTTCAGCTCCTTATTCACCGGTTCCAGGGTGTATAGGTTCCAATGTTACAGTCTATGCTGATTTCTTTGAAAATCAGAGCGGTTTGAACATGGTTAGTGTCAACATTTCCTATCCAAATGGTTCTACAGGTAATTACAGCATGTACGAGTCCTGGAACAGTACCCATGATTACGAATACGTGGTTAACGATGTTGATCAGGTCGGCTGGTATTACTACACAATCTGGGTGACCGACTGCGCGAACAACTCCAATAATTTCCCCGGTTGTGGATTCCAGGTTTTACCTGCATTTGGATATTCATCAATCGGCAATAACACCAAGAACATAATGGACAACATGTCAGGTTCTAATTTCACAGCTTTTGTTAATGGAACAGCCGAAAGCATCTCAGCTTACATTCATTCAAACCTTACATCAGCACCTAAGACAAAATGCATGATTTACAGGGTCAATGACTCCAAGTTGATCGGTACGACCGAGGAAAAAACCTATAACACCGGTGACGAACCGGAATGGGTGACCTATAACTTTTCGGAACCAAAACCCAACCTCACCACGAACACCCAGTATATTCTCGCATGCTGGAGCAACGACACCTGTAATTTGAGTTATGACAATACAACAAACAATGCAGATGGAAGATACAATGACACAATTTCCTATGGTTCACCACCCCAAGAAATCGAATGGGTGAACGAACCTCGATTGTATTCAATCTACTGCACCTATTCAACGACACCAGAGGTTACAAACGCCACTGCTTCTCCTGACCCTATTGGTTTCGGCTACAATACCACAATCACAGCAGAAGTCGAACACTATTACACACTTGTTGAAAAGAACCTGATATTACTGTTAATATAACATATCCAAACAGTACATACTTTAATTCCACGATGGAAGAAGTGGATGATGATACATTTCAATACACCTTTAATGATACCTGGACTGTAGGTCAGTACAATTATTCAATATGGGTAAAGGATAAACTGGGTGGCAACTGTACAAGTTCCGGCCATAGCTTTAATATATCATCCCAAGCAACAATTCATGTTTGTACAATCAAGGATGAATATGAGAATGATGAAATCATTAACCTGACTGATCCTCCGAATGGTTCACCATTGATCGGTTATGAGCTGCTTGATGATGACGATGTCCTGCATGTATGGAATCCGGATAACAGCTATTATTTCGACACTGACAGCGGGATTCAGCTTACAAACCATTACGATGAGTACTGGTCTCACAATGTTTTGATGCTGGGATATTACAATAATGACCAGTGGAACCTCATATACCGCACCGATGAGCTAAGTGGTTTCAGCAAGAATGTAACAACAGATAACGAAACCTATGTCAATGCTACCTTATGGAAGGATCTTTCCTTCCAGGGATATGAGTTCCGTCTCGCAATTAGATATCATCTGGAGTTAAACGATTTGGATCTCACGGTTATTCCTTATATAAAGAACCTAGGAGATGCAATTCCTTACAACCTTGGTTTCGGCTGGGAAATCAATGACATCAAGATAGCAGGTACTTATGAAAACGACTGGATCAGGTTGTACAACGAAACCAGTTGGACGCGTTATCAATTGGACCAAGCACTGGATAATTCCTACACGGACATGGATTATAACACTACTTTCGTCCTTGAAGGAGTAAACGAGAGTGGCTTTTTCAGGCGCTCATTGTATCTAAAATGGAATCACACTCTGGATTACTGTCTCCGTGTCAAAAGCAGGACCGGTGAGTACAATGCTCCTGTGGCGTTGTTCATCAAGATAGGTTCACTGGGGGTTAGTCAGGAGAAACAAACCCTGTTGAGCTGGCTTGACAGTGATAACTGGCTGGGTGTTGACCGGTGTAACTATCATTCTTGTTCTGGTTATACCGGTTCCGAATGTCCCGAGGGTGCACTGGATGGAACCGGTGTATGGCTGCATTTATGCAATGAAAACCACTGGTTGGTTTTGGACCTTGAAAAATCCTATGACATCAAGAAAATCCGGGGCCGTTCCAATATGGGGGGTGACCCGACATCCGTGGATATCTACATCAGCAATGATCCTGACAACTGGGGAACCGCCGTGACCACCGGTATTTCCACCTGGCAGGATACGACCAGCTGGGTGGAGGTTGACATCACTGATACCGTGGGAAGATTTGTAAACATCAGTATAACTTCCACTGAAAGCGGTAGCGGTCCGAATTATCTGGAATTCGGTGGAGTACCCACTCCGATGACTATCTTTGATGTCTACGGTGAGGCTTTGTCGAATTCCACGTTTTATTTCAACAGTTATGACGATAACATCGATTGGGCAACAAACCCAGGTTACATGGTTGACGGTAGTTCATCGAATTACGCGTCGACATCCATTGATAAAGATACGGAGAGATGCATTGGCAACACCTGCGATGGAAGCGATTATGGCAAGATATCCAAAGTTGAACTCAGGGTGCACGGATATCACTCTAATATCCAGCGTAATATTGTGTTGACACCATTGTTTGGCGGATACAATCCCGGCAGTGATTATTCTTACCCTGCAACCACAACACCAGGATGGTCTAATTGGTTTGATATAACAAATGACAATTCGGCTCCTAGCACCTGGACATGGGATGACATTATTAATCTTGATTGTGATGTTTGGGCTGAGCAAGCTGCGGGCGCTTTTACCCTCTACTGTTCAATGGTGGAGATAAGGGTGACTTATGATCCTTTACCAGCTATCTCCAATCCCGGTCCTGGTGATGGAAGTATTGGAATTTCAATCTCTCCAACCTTGAACATAACCGTCTCTGATTTCTATGGCGACAGCATGAATATATCATGGTTGAGCAACAGCAGTGGCAGCTGGCAGGTGTTCGGAGCTAATAACAGCGCAAGTAATGGAACATACCATCAGGTTTTCTCCAATGCAACTGAGAATGGCAAATGGTGGTACTGGAAAGTAAATGTGAGTGACGGAGATTCGTACAATGAAAGCAGCGTGTACAAGTTCTACACCGGTTATCAATCCAAGATCAACAATACAGATTCTACAAATTTCAAGGGTTATTTGTTAATGCAGGTGCAGTTTTATAATGAGACATCTGAGGAATGGGAGGTTGCAGATGATACGATCAATGAAACCAGTCCGAGAACATTGCTCTGGGCAGATCCTACCGGTGGTGAGAATCAGAACATATTTGCATTGGATAATATTTTTAACGGTTTGGTGAACACATCAAGTCTATCATCATTTGGCAATGGCACCTATCGTATCTATACTGCTTTAAGGGATCCTGATGGTAATGTCCTGATTTGCAATGATGAATCCGAGTTAGAAGCAACATATGAATTCACGATAACCTTTTGATAGGTTGAAAATCAATATTTAATAAAAAAGTCAGGCAATCAATCGCCTGATTCTTTCAATTTTTTCTTTGTTTTCCACTATTATTACGTATAATTTACTACTTTTATCCCGTTATTATTTTAAGCCATGGATTTTCTGGTTAATTACCAAAAAAGTTTTTTGGTGGGAGGTGAAGAATTGAAAGATAAAAAAGGGATTTGTGAAAATTGCAAAGCTCTAATGATATCAGGCGATTCAATCAACATGTAAAAAAGAGTTAAAAATATTACATTTTACCACTTTATTTTATGTTTTTTACCTCTAATTTACCGCTATTGTTTTAAATGACCCTTAACTTTTTAATTATGGATTTTTCATAGATCGGAGAGAGGAAAGGAGCAGAATAGCGTATGATAAGAGGGGAAAATTCCCCTCTTCCCCGTTCCATAAAAAATATGTGGGAATCAGTAAAATAATAAAAAGCATCAACAGCAGAAGTGGGATATTGCTTTCATTTCATTATTTTTTTCCTCCCTAAATGCTGATTCCCACAAGAAAAATTAATGCTGAAATATCCCAAGATTACTCACGGGTTTCCTCGATAATAATCAGATTCATAACCCTTTTAACAATATCCTTTATTGATTTGCAAATATCGGTAAAAGTAATTACCCCCTCTATTTTATCGTCTTCTACAACATACAGTTTTTTAATTTTATGTTTCTCCATCAGTTCAACCGCATTTTGTATATTTTCCAATGGATCAATGGTTATTAAATCAGTTCTCATAACTTCCAATAAAGGAGTTTCTTCAGCATTTTTATGCTTCAAGATAGTACCTTCGACAATATCCTGCTTTGTCACAATTCCAAAATTTCCTTTATTATCCTCTACCAGAACACTGCCGATTTTATGTTTCCTAAGTAAAAACGAAGCATCATAAACCGATTTATCAGCAGCTATCGTAACAACATTTTTTGTCATAATCTCTTTGACAAGCATGTTGTTATAACCAGCAAAAATATGTTTTTTAAATATTGCTGTAAAATAGTTGTAAAATAAATGGAAAATAATGGCAAAAAACAAAATTGCATCAATTTTTTTCTTTACTACTATTTTTACATCCATTTTACCTCTTTTTTCCCATAATTCTTTTAAAACGTGCATTTCTTGGTTCAATTACCAAAAGGATTTTTTTGGTGGGAGGTGAGATATGAAAATAAAAAACAGGACAATCTTATGCCTGATGATCACAGCAACTTTGTTGATGATAATGTCAGGAATCAACGCTGCAAGCGAGGAAAGGGGCCAGAAAATATATTATTTTAACAGCTACAGTCCTTTTGAAGCATGGCAAACAAATCCAGGATACATGGTTGACGGTAATGTATGGAGATATGCCTCGACAACAATCCATGGTGACGTTGAACGATGCCTCAGCAATAACTGCACGGCTGAACAGGGAACAATAACAACGGTGGAAATCAGGGCCAATGCGTTTTATGAAAGAAACTGGGTTTATCTGGTTCTACGGCCGGTTTTCGGTGGAACCACCGATGGTGATGACTATATTTTTATCCCTCAACAGGGCGGTCCTCCAGGTTCCTGGTCACAGTGGTTCGATATAACAAACGATACGAATGGACCCGGTGCAGGGCGTTGGACCTGGAACGATGTCGTTGACCTTGACTGTGATGTCGAGGCACGCTTGGGAACAGTGGATTGGCCATTTACCCTGCATTGCTCTATGGTGCAGATACGTGTAACATTTACCCCGTAGTAAAACAAATAAAGAGGAAAGGAGCGGAGATTAATCTGCTTCTTTACGTTTTTTTATCCGTCGGAAAAATCAGTTTGGACGGAGGTCAATAAGAAGTGAAAAAACAGCATATTTAGATGCAAGATATCACCTTATTTTTTTCATTTCCTCCCTGTATTATTGGCCTCCCTCCTTCACCAATTCCATATTATTTCGATTCCCATGGGAAATATTGAACAATTGCATTTTTCCATAAGGTCATCTTTTTATGTTATTTCCACTATTCTACACATGTATTTCTTCTATTTTCCCACTATCTTTTTAAATTAACAATTGTAACAAATTTATTGCTAGAATTTTTTGGCAGGAGGTGAAATATGAGAGATAGTATAGGAAAGACAATAATGTGCATGTTGATAGCAGCAACTTTTATGATGCCTCTGGTCGGAAACACTGCACGAGCAGAAGAAGTAGGCTGCACATGGGAATTCGACAGTTACCTACCAATTGATGCATGGGAAACAAATCCAGGATACATGGTCGATGAAAACCCCTTCACATATGCTTCTACAACAATAACAGGTGACACCCAATATTTGAATGGAAATGACTACGATGAGGATTACAATTATACGATAACAAAGGTATGGATAAGAATACATGCCAAATACTCCGGTAACGAAACGGACATTATCCTGACACCAATACGGAATCATAGGCCCGGGAATAATTATAGAATTGCACTGGATACTACCGGGAATTGGTCGGAATGGATAAATATCACGGGTGACTGGCCTACCCAGAGCTGGTGGACCTGGGATGACATCACGGATCTGGATTGCGTGATAATGGCTGACGGTAACAATGACCCGTTTACAGCATATTGTTCAGTGGTACAGATTCTTGTATGGTTTATTGTCCCGTAATCTAGATAAAATTTAATCCAATCTCTCTTTTATTTTTTTCTATCAAATGATAATTGTTCTAACATTATGCAACATGTGTATGATTTTTATGAAGAAATTATTTATGTATAAAAGTATTTGATTTCATTATTTCCCTCTATTTTATCTCTAATTTCCCGCTTTTATTCCATTATGTTAATAATCCTGAATTATGTTTAGTTGTTTACTAAACAGTGATTTGGTGGGAGGTGAAAAACTGAAAATTAAAAAAAGTGTAACATTTTCATTTTTAATAACAGTCGTTCTAATTATGCCGCTTATTCCGGTTGCTAGCTGTGCAAGCGAAGAGGACTGGTATAAAGATTTGATAGTATCTAATATTGATACAACACATAATCTTTATCGGACAAAACATACTGCTTGGGTAACGATAAAAAATATTGGAAACTATCCCGTAAGTGAGACGTTTACATTATCTCTGTGGTTTGCAATACACGATACCCAAGGTGGACCTGACGCTTTAGGAAAAATCAAAGAGTGGGATATTGATGGGCTGGGCATCTATCCATTTAATTTTAAAGTCAGAGTGTATACGTATTCTTGGACGAATCCTGATCCAAACCGATATGAAGCCAGATTTTCTGCAAAAGTCGACTATTACAACGATGTTGTTGAAAGTGATGAAACCAATAACTGGGGATATGGAGAATGGTTCGCTTAAGACATCTTTTTTTCTTCTTTTTTAATTTTTTCTTTTAATTGTTCAACATTCTAGAGAAGTACTAATTTGCCAAGTCAGATAGGTGTTATACTCATGGTATATTACTAACTGGTTTCGGCTATGATGTATCTACGGTTGTCTGATAATAACTAAGAATAATAATAAACAATTAAAACGGGAGTGAAGGAGCCCTTGTTATTAGGATAAAAATCCTTTAAAATTAGTGTTTAAATATTACAAATAAGATGCAAATCTTTCGACTCCTTCAAAATAGAATATTTTTGATAGTAGTTAAAATTAATCATTTTTAAAAATATTTAATAATATAAAGGAATTTTTTAGAGGGAAGATAAGGAGTCTGGTTATCGGGAAAAGGTTATATGCCACCGAGAGTGTTTTCTGCATAGTAGAAATATTAAAATGACTCCCTTGTTAATTAATATCTAATAATGATTAATATAATTAACCAAATTTTAAGAAAATCTGGTATTTCGCAATTTCTGTATAATCTTTTTTACTTACCAAATAGTTTTTCCAAATCTGTTTCAGTTAAAACATATGGTTTATCTTTTGTAGTAAATCTACATCCAGGGACGTAAAACATGTCTCTAGATGTACTAGAGCTATCCAAACATCTCATTGGCTGTTTTGATGTACCATAAACCATGCATTCAAGGTTTTCATCAAGATATTTGCACCGTATCGGGATGATTATAATATCAGTGTCTTCATAGGACTTAATCAGTACATTATGAATCTCAAGATATTTTCTGTAATCAGAAGATAATTTTCCCTTGGGTACAGAAAATGCAACTGCTCTGCAACAAAACGCTTTACATGTTCGAAGCATATTTTTACATTTGTTATCGTTCTTCATTTCCTCTCAAAGATATGAGTGAAGTAAATTCTTCCTATAAAAATCCTCGTTTTCTATACTCTGTTGAATCTGCAGGTGCCGGTTGGTTTGATTGGAAGAATTCTTGCGGGAAGACCTATTGATATTTCAATTGGGGGTCGGTTAATTGTTTATTTTAAGTTATCAGCGCTATTAACAAAAATTTTAGGTTTAAACGAATAAGATTAGATTATAGTGGTACATAATGTTACATTACAATTAAAGGAATTTGTCAATATTGAAAAATCATTTATTAGTTACGTTCCTTTGATTCAATCTAAGTTAATCAACTATTTCATTAGATATATCTATATAAATTACTTCCCATATTTGTTTTTGTGTTTGAAGTTAAGGCAAAGATTTGGTTTGAAATTGACTCTAAATGTATTATAGGTAAGGGGAGAGCGGAATTACTCCATAAAATTAAGGAATTAGGTTCACTTTCAGAAGCCGCAAAATCAATGGGCATGGCATATAGTCATGCTTGGTCTGAAATCAAAGAAATTGAAGAAGCAGTAGATAGCCCAGTTATTATAACTTCGAGAGGTGGAAAGGACGGTGGCAGCGCCTGTTTAACCGAATTGGGTGAAGATATTTTAAAGCAATTTGATGATGAAATGAAAAGATTAGAAAATTATATAGATGATCGTAACAAATCTTAAATTTAAACTATATAATCAATCCTAAAGATTGAAACAAACGACCTTTGGCTCAGTCATCTCTAAAAGAGCATGTTTTATACCCTCCCTTCCAAGACCACTATACTTAACACCGCCAAAAGGCATTAAATCAATACGATAATCCGAGGAATCATTAACCATGATGCCGCCAACATCTAATTCTTTAACAGCTTTGAATGCATTTTCAATGCTTTTAGTAAATATTCCTGCATGAAGACCATATTTGACGTCGTTTGCCTTTTTGATAGCATCATCAAGATTTCTGATTTTATACAAACAAACAACTGGACCGAAAATCTCCTCGCAATCAACTTTAACATTCTTGGGAATATTCTCAAGGAGGGTTGGATAATAAATAGTTCCAAAACGTTTTCCACCAGTTAATATCTTAGCGCCTTTTTCTACAGCTTCGTCCACCCAAGTTTCAACTCTAATTGCCTCTTTTTCAGTAATCATTGGTCCCATGTCTGTCTGTTCATCTGTTTGTTGCCCCACTTTAAGTTTCTTGGTTAAATTTACGAATTTTTTCACAAATTCATTGTAGACATTAATGTGAATGAAAATCCGTTGAACACCAATACAATTTTGTCCAGCGGCACAAAAACTCCCAGAAAAACAAAGTTTTACAGCTTTATCAATATTGGCATCATCCATTACAATGCAAGGGGAACTTGATCCTAATTCCAATCCTATCTTCTTAAGACCAGCATTTTTTAACACTTTTAGACCTGCATCCACACCGCCAGTAAAAGAAATCATCCTCACACGATTATCACTTACTAACGCATCACCTACTTCATCACCGTAACCCGTAATAATATTAAGGATATTTTTTGGAAGACCCGCTTTAAGAAATGCTTCACCAAGTTTCAATGCAGAAAGTGGTGTAACAGTAGCAGGTTTTAAAACAACAGCATTTCCCGCAGCAATAGCAGGACCAAGTTTATGCGCAACAAGATTAAGCGGGTCATTAAAAGGAGTGATTGCACCAATTACTCCAATGGGAAACCGATAATAATAGCCAACACGATTCTCTGAGCCAGGGACGCTATCAAAAGGTAATGTTTCGCCAATTATCCGTCTTGCTTCTTCAGCAGAAATACTGATTGTATTTATCGCACGATTTACCTCTTTTCTTGCTTCACGAATTGTTTTACTTCCCTCACTACAAATGGTAATGGTAAACTCTTCATGATTGTCCACTATGATTTCAGCTGCTTTCATCAAAATATTTATGCGTTCATGTACAGGCATATTCTTACTAATTTTGAACCCTATTACCGCACAACCAATTGCTTTTTTTATATCCTCTTTTGTGCCCTTAGGAACCGTATCAACTATATCGTTGTTGTAGGGGTTTCTTACTTCAATTTTTTCCTTTTTGTCTACCCAATGCTCACCTATCAACATCTTCAAGATACATCAACCCTCGATTTGAGCCTTCTGAAGTTTATTACTATAATCTATACAAACAGTTTTTATCTCTGTGAACTCATCAATTGCTGTTGTTCCAGCCTCACGCCCACCATTACCCGTGTTTTTAACACCACCAAATGGAATATGAACTTCCGCTCCTATCGTCGGAGCATTAATGTATGTAATCCCTGTCTCCAGATCATCAATTGCTCTGAAGGCAAGATTGACATCTTTCGTATAAATGGAAGAGGAAAGACCATACTCTACATCGTTAGCTATTTCTACTGCCTCTTCGAAGTTTTTGATTTTTATAACACTTAACACAGGGGCAAATATCTCTTCTTTTGTGATTCTCATACCATGCTTTGCTTCAAAAATCGTCGGTTGAACGAAAAAACCTTTGCTAAAAAACCCATCTGTTAACTGTTTACCACCATAGATTAGTTTTGCTCCTTCTTTTTTACCAATTTCTACATAATTCAAAAAAGTATTGAGCTGTTGTTGACACGACAATGGACCCATATCAATATCTGGATTCACTGGGTTTCCTATTTTCAAAGATTTTGTCCTTTCAACAAGCTTTTTCATTACTTCAACATAGACGTTCTCATGGACAAGTAATCTACTTGTAGCAGTACATCTTTGCCCCTGGCTACCAAAAGCACCAAAAATAATTCCTTCAATTGCAAGACCAATATTTGCATCGTCCATTATAATCTGAGGATTTTTACCACCAAGCTCAAGCTCAACAGATTTTAAAAGCTTGGCAGCCTTAGTATACACATCAACACCTGCATCGACACCCCCAGTAAAAGAAATTGATTTTACACGGGAATTTTTCACTATTTCATCCCCGACAACACTACCAGAGCCTGTTACAAAGTTTAAAACACCAGCTGGAAGTCCCGCTTCTTCGAATATTTCAACAAGTTTAGCAGCACAGAGAGGCGTCAAACTTGCAGGTTTAAAAACAATGGTGTTACCACTTACAAGAGCTGCTCCAATCTTCCAACACGGAATAGCTGTTGGAAAATTCCAAGGTGTAATACAGCCGACAACACCTATTGGTTGCCGAATAGTCATACAAAATTTATTGGGAAGTTCGGATGTGGTTGTTTCTCCAAGAAGTCTTCTTCCTTCACCTGCTATATATTCAAGAAAATCTATTGATTCCTGTACATCTCCCTTTCCTTCAGTGATAATTTTCCCCATTTCTTTGCTAACTATTTCACCGATTTCATCTTTTCTTTCTTTCATAATTGAGGCGGCTTTGAGAATTATATCTCCACGTTTCGGTGCGGGAGTTTTTTTCCAATTTGGAAATGCTTGTTCTGCTGCATCTATTGCTCTTATTATGTCTTCTTTTGTACCTGCTGGAAATCTTGCAAGAATCTCGCCTGTTGCTGGATTTTTTGTTTCAATTATTTTATTATTTGTTGTTTTTATCCATTTTCCGTTAATATATAATCCATATTCATTTTTCATTTTATAACACCGATATTCTTGACTGAGAATATCGATTCTAATAAAAGATTTTCCATATCTTTTATCTAAAAAAGAAAAAACCAATTGTATTTGGTTGTTAATGCTTTGCAAGCCAATATTATTTTAAATTATCTACTCTGCACTTTTATTAACATTCAACTGAAGAAAAAACAGTTTAATTAAAAGTGCATGCTAGTTAATTAAAATACACCTTTAAAATAATTATATTTGATACCAAATAAAAATTAAATGCATAATGTGCGGGAATGAACTCGAAGATGATAAAAAGGGGATTTGCGATAATTGCAAAGCATTAATGATATCAGCTGATTCAATCAACATGTAAAAAATCGTTAATAAAATTCCATTTTACCATTATATTTCATATTTTTTACCTCTATTTTTCTAATATATTTATAAAGATAACTTATTGTTCTATTAGCCGAGCTAAGCAATTTTAGAAAAAAAACATAAAGAACGATAATTTCTTAAAAGATCATATAAACAAATCAATTACATTGTGTAATAATGAAATAGAGAAGTTTAAAAAAGGATTAATTGAAAATATTTATTTACCACGATTATCGATAAAGGCTTTTTATATTAAATGTAGGATAACATAAATGGGATTTCAAATAGGAGAGAAGGATGAGGAATACAAGAATCTATCCTTTTTTACAAGATTACATGCTAATTTTTTTAAAAAATAGAATTTCTGGAGGGATTTTAATATAAATTTAACTTTAGAGTGTGTTAGCTGGCTGTTCCTTACAATTTTAGCGGTTCTATTTGGTATATGGTTTCTTAATTATTATTCAAAAGATAAGGATAAGCGAAAACTAATGTTTTCAATAGCTTTTTTATTAAGCTCACTGTCATTTATCTACGAAATAATTTTGTCATTGGAATATTACAGTACTGGATCTAATTTAGTTATGGAGAATCTTTTTTATTGGTCTAGCATACCTCTTGTGATAGCTGTTTTTATTGCTTCCATTGAGAGTTTTTTCTTAGTAAAACAATTTGATAAGATATTAAAGATATTTCTTATTGTCTGTGCTTTTTGCTTAATAATGGTTGCCATCCCGGTCTCTGTTATTTATTTACCTATTTTTATATATCAAATTGTTGCGGTTACTGCGATAACGAGTAATATTTATGTTTATCTTAGAACAAGAGATCTTTCTTCGTTATTGTTTTTATTGGCTTTGTTTTCTTTTGCATTTGCAGGATCGACTATGACAATGGATATATCTTATCTTTCTATTTTCCCCTTTCTAGCCGGATTTGTGTTTATAAGCCTAGTTTTTGTTATTTCATCAAGTTTGGATGATAAAAATAGAAGTGGCATAGGTTCTTATTTTTCTCTCAAGAGAAAATTAGAGATGGCAAAGACTGCATTGGAGGAAAGCGAGGAAAAATTACGTTCGTTGTTAGAATACACCCCGAATATCGTTATGATGGTCGATTGTAATGGTTCAATTTTGTTTGTAAATCGGGCAATATTCGGTCTTACCCCAGAAAAAATAGTCGGTATGAATGTATATGATTTTTTTGCCCCCAAATACTGTAATTTGATTAAACAGACTCTTGACCGAGTTTTTCAATCTGGTGAGCCGGGCAGATATGAAACCAGTAGATATGCAATTAATGGCGATATTTCATGGTATGATGTCCAAATAGGGCCTATCAAACATGAAAATAAAGTGGTGGCTGCGACGCTAATCAACACTGACATCACCAATCAAAAGCAAATCGAGGAAAAACTTGGAGGCTCGTTGCAGGAGAGAAATGCTGAAGTTGAAAAGCTCCTTAAACAAAAGGATGAGCTGGTCAAACAACTGGGTCACGATCTTAAGAACCCATTGAATCCGCTTCTGATTTTATTGCCTTTGGTTGAGGAAAGAGTACAGGATCCTAAATCCAAGGAGATGCTTCATATAATCAGAAAAAATGTTGATTATATGAAGAACCTTGTAACTAATACCATTCAACTGGCAAGGCTTGATACACCTAATATTAAATTTTCTTTAGAAAAAGTAAATCTATTTAAAGAGGTTAATGCCGTTATTGAGAAGAATAAGCTTATACTTGATGGAAATCAAATAAAAATAGTTAATATTATCAACAAAAAAATTACTGTAATAGTCGATAAACTTAGGCTTGAAGAGTTATTAAATAATCTTATTAATAACGCTTTTAAATACAGCCCAAAAGGCGGCATTATTACCCTCAATGCAAAGGAGGATAAAAATTTTACAACCATATCCGTAAGAGACACTGGAATCGGTATGGATAAGGAGCAACTTAATCATGTTTTTGACGAGTTTTACAAAACAGATTCAATCAACCATGATTTCGAAAGCAGCGGTCTAGGTCTTTCTATCTGTAAGCGTATTACTGAGAAACATGGTGGACGCATTTGGGCAGAAAGCCCCGGTTACAGAAAGGGAAGTATATTTTATTTTACTATTCCAAAAGAACCTGATAAAGTTAAGGACCATATTTCAGAGGCAATAGATCGAGAGTTGACTAATATTGAAGAAAAGAAGATGAAAAAACATTATATGAAAAAATATTCCCGTGAAAATTCCTATACTCTAAATGAATCAAAATAAGGGTCTGTGTAATAAATATGACGTTGGGGAAACTTCGTTGAGAATTTTAAGTTGATTAGAGATGAACATGTGAATAAATAACCTTTTGACATTTTGACACAATAAATATAAATGTTATTATTAAGACAGTATAATATAATGCAGGGAGGCAAAAAAGTATTACAAGGTTCGCCAGAGAATGACCCAGAGTGGATAAGGGAGATTTTTCATTTTACCAAAAAAGTAAAGTTAACAGATAGTGATAAGAAACTAATTCGGGAATTATTCCTTGAATATCAAAGAAATGGATTACCTCCAAAGGATGCAATAGAAAAAGCAAAAAATATCGTTTTATGTTTTAAGAATTAAAAAATTGAGTTTTTTTCCATTTTCTCCATATAGATAATTTTATATACAAAATTTAGATATTAATTTTAAAGGAGGTCAATTTTTGTTTTCTCCACCATGAAATTGGGAATAATTTTTAATAGGAATCCTCCTCTTTAACCGACCTCCTTTCCTTTCCTCAATAATGTTTTTAACTTTAAAATGTATTCGCTATTATAAAAGGGGTCGAAAATTCATCTCCATATAAATTAAAGGTTACCATTAACTTTTTGAGGATCCTCCTCAGAGCTTTCGACTCCTCTTTCCTTTTACTTAAAGTTAAATATGCCTCAGTCTTTAACAAATAGCAGTTAATTTTATAAATCATTTCTATATATTAATATTTAAGGAGGTCAATTATTAATTCTTCCATAATAGATGCTTCATATTATTATTGATGGAAATTTTAACTTCCCTATTCGACCTCCTTTACTTTTCTTAATAATTTTAAATATAATTAATTTTTATTAATATCAATAAGATTATGATTTGAAGGGATCTAAAATTGTATTCTATCGACTTTGATTAAATCATAATCCTAATCCCGACTCCTTGAGGCTAAGACCCTTTCTCTTCTTGTTATTATTCAACAATTTTTGGATTAGAACAAAAGAGGGCAGTATTTATATACCAAACCAACAATTAATATTACAGGAGGAATCAAGATATAAGGAATTTCATACCAATAATATTAACCCTGTTGATGTTTTCTACTTCGTTTGTTGGAGTTACTTTTAATATTGAGGAAACATCAGCCATATCATATAAAGGTAATACGTTATATGTGGGCGGTAGTGGACCAGGCAACTATTCAAAGATACAAGACGCAATTGATGAGGCAAATGTTTGCGATGTGGTGTTTGTATATGATGAGGCATCTCCATATTACGAGAATCTAATAATCAATAGAACGATGAGATTATTAGGGGAGAATAAAAAGACAACGATAATAGATGGAATGAAAGAAAAAGACGTTATATTTGTTTCCGCTCAAGATGTAAATATTAGCGGTTTCACCATTCAAAACAGTAAACAAGGATGTAGTGGGATACATTGTACGTCTAATTCAAATATCATTCATGATAATATTTTCACTAGTAACTTCATCGGGCTCTGCGTTGATGACTCATCTCAAAATCATATCATAACAGAAAATATTTTCGTCGAAAATTTAGATGGCATCGTATTTATTGGCAATTCAAGAAATAACCAAATCTCTCATTGCTATTTCCAAAATAACACTGGAGGTATTTGCTTTTTTGAAAAACATAGGAACTCGGAGGTCGCATACTGTCAATTTTTTGGAAATAAACATGATATTGAATTGGAAAGGCGGGTTTTTTTCAATAGAATCTCATGTAATAACTTCTTGGGAGATGGAATTATACGCCATTGGATGATATTGTTTATTTTCAATTTCTACAATTCAAACTATTGGCATGATTGGATAGGTATCGGACCATATCACATTCATGGTTTATTTTGCTGGGACTGGCATCCTGCAAAAGAACCTTATGATATTTAGAGTAACCAACATTTAAATATACTTGAATCATTGGCAAACATAAGGAGGATAAAAATGAAAAATCTTAGTAAGGAACTTGTAGTTGCTGTAATTATCATATTGATTGGGCTTAGTATCCCATCGACAGGTGCTACCGATGTTAAACAATCCGTAGTTACAACTTTCAATGATGGTAGCTTATCGGGTTATGTCAACGACACTTTTATGAATCCAATAAAAGGAGTAAAAGTGCGGGTTTATTTCCATGGAACTTATGAAGAGAGTTACAGCGATTCTTCAGGATACTATCATGTTACCAACATTCCAATATGCAACTGTACAAAGAATTGTACTGCATTCAAGTCGGGATATAAACCTGAATGGGTATGGCTTAGCATTCAGGAGGATACTTCATACAACTTTGTATTAACATCTGGAAATACATCATATGTTGGTGGTAGTGGACCTGGGAATTATAGTGAGATTCAGGATGCAATAGATAATGCAACAGCGGGAGATACAGTATTTGTTTTTAATGACTCATCGCCCTATTACGAAAATGTGATCATCGATAAAACAATTGCTCTCATCGGAGAGAACCAAGTGACTACTAGAATCGATGCAAACAAAACCGGTGATGTGATAACGATCACGGCAGATCACGTAACCATCGACGGATTTAACGTTGCAAATAGTGGCCGGGATTATGATGAAGAAAATTCTGGAATCAAGGTACTTTCCAATGAAAGCATAATAATCAATACAACCATTGTGCATTGCCTATATGGTATTTTTTTACCCTCCTCAAATCAAAATCATATATCATACAACACGATTAACTACAACAGCGTTGGAATACGAATGAAGGATGCTGCTAAATATAATATTATATCCAATAACACACTAGAGAGTTGGAGTTTTGATTACAACATTTACATCTATAAGGACTGTAATAACAACCTCTTCTCTGGAAACACGATTATAAACTATGACGGATGGGGAGTCTATTCCTTTCTTTCAGACAATAACATGTTTTATAATAATTCAATAAAAAATAGTGAGAAGGGGATATCACTTGTGTATTCCAATCACACTATTGTCAAATCAAATTTATTTCAAAATAACGAGGAAGGTTTATATCTCACATGTTCCACCGATGTCACGATCTCACAGAATACATTTGTACATGATGGTGTATTTTTTTATAAATCCTTTCAAAATATTGTAACAGATAACACTGTGAATGATAAACTTCTTGTATGTCTGGAAGATGAAAATGACCGCCTCGTTCCAGAGAACGCCGGGCAGATTATTCTTATAAACTGTAGCAATGTCACTATCCGAGACCACGAAATCAAAGATACAACGGTAGGAATTGAATTATGGAATTCTCTCAACTGCGAGATAACACATAATTCATTGATACACAATATAATAAATATCTATCTGTATAACTCAGATTTCAATAATATAAACGGAAATACGCTGCAATCCAATAAATCCTACACGTTTAGATGTTGTCTTGAGTTAAATAACTGCAAAGGAAACACCATAAAAAATAATGACATCAGCATAACTGATAGGTATACCTATATCCTTATTTCAAACTCCCGGGAGAATGTTTTTTCTGAGAATAACATTACTTGTTATGAGCAGAGCAATTGGAGATTGATTCTCACTTATTCACAGGACAACAGTATTGCTGATAACATTTTGGTGCTTGCAAGTATCCGGCTGTTTTCATGCGAGAACACAAAAGTCGTAGATAATACCATACAAAACGGCTCCATTGATCTTGATGCATCAGAACACAACACAATATCAAGAAACAGTATTTCAGAATATTCAGAAGATTACAGTATCAAATTTGAGAAATCAAATAGCAATATTGTTACAAGAAACACTATCAGTGATTGTAAAGGCGCATTTTCTTTAATCAGATCGCGATATAACTGTCTAACAAGAAATAATATTGTCCAATGTGGGCAAGATCCAGCATGGTTTAGTAATTCACTTGTAAATCTTTGGTTGAGAAACTACTGGGATGAACCCTCACTGGGGTTAAAGATTATCCGTGGGGAGTATCGAATTAGCAGAGGTTGGCCATATTCAGATATCGTTATTCCAGTGTTTACTGTTGATTTGTTTCCCCGGTTCTTTCCCCTGATATGAACATATATTGTTTTCAATAAAATTTTCTTAAAATAGGATGCACTGGTGAAATGTGGGGTGTTGGATCGCGATTATTTCGGGTGTTGAATACAGCTGGATAAATATTCAAAAAAGGTTTTTCCGTTTTTTAAATAGAAAATAAGTAGATTTTACTGTTTTGCCTGCCAATGGATTACACTCTTAGATTTTTTTTATGTATTTCTTAGATGAGGTTGATGATGGGTTTTTGAAATCCGGAATCAAATACTTTTTCAGTGAGGAGTATTTTCAAAGCGAACAAACTTTCTAGACTGAATTTGGGTGTAAATTGGGGAAAAAATATATAATTAACCGACTCCTTGTAGTTAGTTACATTGCCTAGGAAACGGGGGAATAAAAAAACTATGACATATTATCTTTTTACTATTCTTCCCTTTTTCCCCCAAAAAAATTTTTGCAAGATATATTGCTTAGAATAGATTTTTTAAACATGAGGTTGTTATTGGATTTGAGGTAAAGGAGGTTTATACTTGGTGTTAGGTTATGTCTTGGTAACAATTGCTCCTGCTAATGAACAAGAGGTTTTCAACAAACTGTCAAAGTTAAGTGAAATTGTTGAAATTCATCCGTTATTTGGAGAGTATGACATTATCGCTAAAATTGAAGCCGATGATTTTGAAAAACTCGGAGGCATTATTCTCAGCAAAATCAGGTCTATCAAGGGTGTAATAGATACTAAAACATTAACAGGAGTGAAATTTTAAAAAAAGGTGGTGATGAAGCAGATACTTCGTACTGTAGTATTGTGGTGTGTTAGAAATGAATGTTTTAAAAAGGATGATACTGGTTGTTGACGATGAACCGGACCATATCTTTACGATTAAGCAATTATTGGAGCATGGTGGTAAATATGAGGTAATTGGGGCTAAAGATGCTACTGAATGCCTTGAACTTTTAGATAATCAATTGAATCCTGATTTGATTCTTCTGGATGTTATGATGCCAAGGACCAGTGGCTGGGATTTGTTTGCAAGATTGAAGGAAAAACCTGAATGGAGAGGTATTCCGATTGTTTTCCTAACAGCACTTTCGGATGATGTCAGTAAGGGATTCGGGAGCGTTACTGCTGATGATTATATTGAAAAACCATATGAGCCAGATGATTTAAGAAGAAGAATCGATAAAATCCTAGATGGAAAATAATTGGACCAAATTGTTTGGTTTTTCTAAGTTAAATAGACGGAGGAAAGAAAAAGGGGCCAGGAATGGAGGAGGAATGCCTTTCTAGGATGCTGTTGGTTGATTGCATGTTGCCATTGACCCCTTCACTGATTACAATTGATTAAATGTTATTAAAATTAATTGATGAATATTTTCAACTATTATTCTCGTCGGAGTAATTTCCCGGATTCGGTATCAGGTTTGAACAGTACCTGGAATACTTATAAGGCTTTTCCATCTTATTTATTCATATACATGATAGCCTGTACAGACAAAGTTTGGAAGGAAAGAAAGACCAGGATGAATAATGAAGAAATTTTTATCGGGAGCCTTTCCTTCTTTCTGTTAAAAAAAAAGTTAAAAGTTTTACTTAAATTTTTCCTTGAATTTATTCGTCAATTGACGGATTTAAAATAATTATTAGCTACTTTTTGATGATGTATTGGCATATTTATAATAAATCGACGTTACTCATCTGATGTTTTTCCCAGTGGTAAAATTTTTATTTATACTCCTGGTTTTTGTTATGTTTGAACCTTCACATATCGGGCAACGGTCTTTTCCGCTGTTTTGGTCAAAACGAGGGTAGCCAAAGAGATGACCACAGTCATTGCATGTCCAGATGATTTTGTCTTTTTCCACGCAGATGTCGAAATAATCTTCCTTCATTTAGTCTTTATGCACGCTTTCTGCAATAATTTTTATTGAAATTAATCAAAGTTCACATAAAAGACAATTCTCTTGTAAGTTATTGTAATTGCAGAATTCAAGACATTCTGTATGAAAAGTTCTACCCGCCATATGGTGCACCCTTGGTTCCAAAAATGGCTAAGGAAACGGAAGAGAATAGGCAGAAGACGGAAAACGTCATGACTATATTGCTAAAGGATTTGTTGAGAGATCCGGAGATACAGCCCCGTATTGAAAGCAAACAGGAGCAATAGAAGGTTGAAAGTCACTATAACTGGTTTCAGGTCTTCAATCAAACATCCTTATATCTGTTTGTATATGTCCTTTTCACCCGTGTGATCAGGCAGTGTGCCTTCTACCTTCCTCTGTGACCATCCATTGATTCTGCCTTCCAACTCTTTTGTATTTAGCCAGTCCATACAATAATATAATATGTTATATATAATCTTATATTGCTCGCATTTTTTCCCACATTTTCCACTTATCCCACCTAAATGTTATATATATCTTATTGGTTTTTATATATTAAAACGTGAGAAAAAAGACATAAAATTTGATGGAATATAATATGAAAGAAAGATATAATCCATTCTTGGGAGTAGAACTCAGTAAGAAAAAAAAACCTTTCAAAAAAAGAGAGGAGGGACGAAAGATAGCGGGAGGGAGAGCAAGATGCAATCGAAATACACAGGGAGCACCAATAAAACAAAAGAAATTTTGGTCGAACATATCAACAATTGAATGTGTTATCAGCCCATGGGATACATATCAAAGTTCTCCAACAGTGTTATCTCAATTGTCAGTTTTAAAGAGAGACACTGGGCAGTCCATATTATTAGTTCTGTTGTCATCTTTATCTTATAAGCAAAATTTCTTATCGTCAGGGTGCCCTCCCCTAACCCCCTTTAAAGTAAGTAATATTAATTATTCTTATTTTATACAGAATACGTGTTATAAAAGTAATTATTACTTATTACTAATTATATCCCTTCTCCGTATAGAGAATTCTATTATCAGGTTTCATACCAATAGGCTCCTGACAACAACTATACCTTCTTCTATTGTCACGTTTTGTTGTGAGATGTTTGCATTGGGGTGTCATTCATGGAAATTCTAATCGGCATACTATCAAGGTATTTTAAAAAAGCATTCCCCATCTATAATATGTTATATGACACTGTTTTCAAGAAAGGGCACTCAACACATATGTGGTATTCCAACAGACACATACAGGTTGTTGTAATAAAGTTCCCGAGCAGCAAGCATTATACCACCCCAAAACAGGCTGGTACATATCTGGAGAACACCAGGAAAAATGTAATGGATATGTTATATTCAGAGAAGGCGAAAGGCGCCTACATTTTGAATATCTTGATTGACAAGCAATTTACGAAATCCTGCTACAAGCTTGTCAAACCTAGAGAAAATGAATATATGAATATGATTTTTAACCCTAAAGTAACAGACACAGATGAAATTTTAAGTACTATTACTCAGGCTTTAGTAACCAAGTTCAGAAGCTGGGCTGAAAGCTTTAAAAAAGGTTGCAACAGACCGAAAATGGTTTACCATGAAACATCAAAGGGAAGAATACGTATAGAGAAGATAATTGAGCCTTATGGTCATGTAATAAAGCTGATTTCTGACCTGGAGCGTGCTGCTGATATTTTAGAAGTTGTGCATTATTAAGTTAAGGGTAAGGCGTTAAAGGAATGATGGAAATATCAGGCTAATATAATGGAAAAAGAACGCTGGAAATTTGCACGGGAATCGGCAGAAATACTTACCGAAATAGAAAAATAGGACGTGCAGGGCGGGAACCCTGTAAATAAATCAAATGAAGAAAAAAATATGGTAAGATACGCCTTAAAACCCATAAAAACCATATTGAAAAAGCACCATGACGGTGAAGTTTCGGATGAGGCTGTAGTTTATGTACGGGATATTCTATTGGATTTTACTGAATTTTTAGCAGAAGAATCTGTTAAAGATTTCAATGAAATGAATCAGAGACGGCAAGAACATGGTCTTCCAATTTTAAAAAGATTGGATAGGTTCACATTTAAAAATGTTTTTGAGAGATTTTTTAAACAAATCAAAGATAAAAACATTGGCGAAGTAGGAAATTTAATGGTACTACTTTGTCAGGATGGTGCAAAAGATGGCTAAAAGAAGATGCACCATCAAGGACGAGGAACTCAAAAAAGAACTGAACGAGTTTAACAATTGGTTAAACAAACAAATAAATAAGACTTTGCAGAGAAAATACAGAGTAAAAAAACCTCTGAAAGCAGGTTATAAAAAAGAAATCAACAAAAAACTAATAATAATTCTGCAAACCCACATAGGAAAATTGCCAAGCGAATTGACAAAAAAGGATATTGAAAAGTGGGAGGATTACTGTTACAGCAATTATGAAAACAATGGTAATGTTGCAAGATTTCTTTCCATGAATAAACTTTTGGAGTACCTTGGAAAAAAAGATTTGAAACTAAAAAGCCCATATATAATCGAAAAAACATATGACACTCTGACCGAACAAGAAAGACAACACTATATTGAAACTGCAAATTCTCTAACAGATGGAACAAATTCTAATAACTTTGAAACACTAAAACCAAACCAAATGACAAAATTCCTTGATAAATCAATTGTACTCATGTCTGCTTTATTAGAATCAAGACCCTCTGAATTACCCGAACTAGAAACAAACTTGGTGGATTTTAATAGGCAAAGGATAACCCTAAAGACCTCAAAGACTCATGATGAAATAATATTCAAAGGAATGAAAGATGAATATCAACTTATGCCATTAGTAATAGAAGCACTTAGGGATTGGCTATACATCAGAAAAAGAATTTCAGCAAATAGGCCAGAGAATGAAAAATATCTATTCATACATCCTAGTGGGAGATACAAGGGTGAAAAAATAGGATATTCAAAAATTCTTATAACTTGTAAAGAAGTGGGTATAAAAGCAGGAATTAAAGCAGTTATTACAACTCCATATTGTCTTAAAAGAACAGAAATATCACGCGATTGTGATAGAACAAATAATCCAAGAATACCACAAATAAGAGCAAGACACACGAATATCAATTCAACAATGCGATACAACAAAAGGAAAACAAGAGACGTAATCGAATATATCAATTCAGATAGATATGGAGATACGACATTAACAGTCAAATCAAGGTTACAGAAACTAGCAGAAAAAGCAGTTACAGGAGAAATCCCATTTGAAACATGGCAACAATTGAGAACAGATCTAAGGATATCCAAAGTAGAAAAAGAGAAGGAACATGACCTGATTGGTTATGGTTAAAAAGTGAACGGGGCTAACTGTTGACCCCTCTATCGCTAACAGATAGAAAATTCAAAAGAGACAGGGGCTAGGTAAAAGTGTGCTGGGTCTAGGCCGTAAGCCTCCTTCTGTTTTAAACGGTATTCTACTATGCGTCCTACCTATGAGCAGTCTGGACAACTGATCTCAACATTTGGACTTGCTCCAGGAGCAGATTGGCCGTTTCATCAAATCCCAAAGAGACCTCATCATCAAATGAATCATCGCATTATCCTTGGACTGTGTCGTTTCTGCGCCTCTGCTAAGACTCCCGCCTTAACTGCTTGCACAGTTTCCTGGTCCAGAGCGAGGGAGGACTTTCCTCAGCGATATCCGCCGTCAACCGTCCACCTAGACCCAGCAAAGTGCAAATTATAACAAATCATTTATATACTTTTTTATCTACCCATCAACTAGTTGGCAGATGAATAACTTAGATAAAATTCCTCCAGTTGGGTTCTTACCAGGTTTTTTTGATTTAGGCGAAACCTACCCGATTCTAGAAATTGCTGAACATTATCAAAAATTAGGAGGAATTGTACATATTTATAGTCACGGTGGTGAGTACGAAAGATTAGCTAAGGCAAAAGGATTCAACGTAATTAAAATTGAACCCATTGCCAGCGGTCCAGATATTACAAGATATTTTTTAAATAAAAGCGATGAAGAAATAATTAAATCAATAAAAAAACAATCAGATATTTTTAAAAATAATAAAATCAAATCACTAGTACAAACTTGCTCATACCTTGATTGTATTCTCACATCATATTATGAAAAAATACCATTAATATCGGTAGTTTCTGGAGCTGTTTCAACTCCGTTTTTTCAGCAAAACAGGGCCACTTTTCCAGATAATATGGAAAGTTATTTTACTAAAATAATTCCACAAACGATAAAAAATCAATTAACAAACTGGCATACCTTACATTATAAAGGACCCATAACAAAAAAATTTAATAGAATCGCTTCAAAATTAAAAATTCCAGATAAATTCAATTATTTTCAAGATATAAGGATGGGAAATTATACTCTTATAGGTGATGATTTACAATTTTTGGGAATTAAACCTAGTAATGAGTTTTCTGAGGAAAATTTCATAGGTCCGATTTTATCAGATGAACTTTTTAATAAAAATAATAAACTAGAGACCGAAATCTTAAATCATCTGACTAGACCTGGAAATTCGATTCTTTTATCTATGGGTAGCTCTAAAATAATGAAAGCCTTATTTTTAGACATATTAGAGATATTAAACAATACTGATTATAATGTAATTGCAACTTATACTAATCTATTAAATGAAAGTGAACTAGTAAAATACAATGACAATATTTTACTTAAAAAATTCATAACAAATATTGCAAGATTAAACAAAATGATTGACATTGCAATAATTCATGGCGGCCGAGGAACTGTCTATAATGCAGCTTATTCAGGAAAACCTGCAGTTGGAATTCCATTAAATGGTGAGCAGCAATTTAATATCGATAATCTAGTAAGACATAAAACTGGAGTCAGAATCTCAAAGACATTTTTTAATGAAAAAAAATTATTGAAATCCTTAAATCATATTTTTGATAATTATGAATTTTATTTAGCCAATGCCAAAAAACTCTCTGAGAAATTACCTGCAATAAATTCAGGCAAAAAAGCAGCAAAGAGGATATTGGATATTGTTAAGTTAAATGATTGAAAATTTAATTACTAAAAATTATCACCTAATCAGGGAAATGTGGATACTGATTCTCTTTGATGAACCTTTTCATTATCTAAAAATATTTGGGATTTAAGTTTTGTGGATACACCTTGGGGAACATCAATTGTTAGTTCAACAATCCTTTTATTTCCTTCTGATATTGAAGGTACGTTGGTTATTTCTTGATTTATAATATTATCGTTTAAACTAAAAAATGATGTTTTAATCTCAAACGGACCAGAAGATTTGGAACCAAGATTTTCTGTGATAATCTTCATTTAATATAATCAGATCCTTCACTATCTGTAAATCGTGTAGCGTTTTTCCAACTATGAACAAGAACTGGTCTTGATTCAAGAGTATAAACAGTGATATTTGTTTTACCTTTGTGTTCTGGCGGTATCTTTCCAACAAACCATCCAGTGCTGCTTGTCTCTAAAAAGTAATATTCATCAATGAAATAATCATCAGAAACAGCCTCTGCTTCCAAATGAACACCAACTGCAACATGTTTAGGTAGTTGGATAAGAGATACATTATATCCTATTGCATGTAAAATTGTTGCAGTAAGAATTGCCTTGTCTTCACAATCACCTTCCCTATCCTTTAATGCCTCTATGGGATAACGTGGATAATCACACTCTGTTGAGTCTTCAACATATTGGATATTCTGTACAAAAGTAGCAATAAAATTAATGGTAGATGTGTCTTTATTTGAATCATAAACAGATTGTAGTCTATTTGCTAACATATCAGTAAAATAATTATCATATGGGTCAAATTCATAAGCAGCATAATCAGATGTATCCAACCTATCCAACTCACTATGATAGTCATATAAAAATCCTAAATCAGGGATTACTAGTTCTCGAGCACCAATGTATCTCCAATTGAAACTAATATCATTGACATTTTCATCTGGAAAAATAGTGTATGATTTGTGTACTAGATTTTTATCTTCTATGTCATTAACTGAAATAGTAATTTCATTATTTCCAACAGCAATATCCTCAATATCTGTACAACAAAAAACCTCTTTACTTTCAAATGGCATAATAACATTTGGAAACAAATACGATGACGAAGATTTTCCTGCGATATTTACAATTGCTTTATAGGCATATACTGGCAAATCGCCATTGTTTTTCATATTAATCTTTAATCCAACCAAGGAATATCTATCATCATCCTTCCACCAATATTCATATATATCCTGAACTGTAATATTTTTTTCAGAAAAAACCAAATTTTCTTCATATATTTTATTTCCACTTCCATCCTCTGCTTTGATTTTATAAGTCCCTTGCATTGGAGTCTGTTTAAAATCGTCAAGATAAGCATAAACAGTGTGCAAACCACGAAGGTATTCTT
>Ga0180433_10002210_pt1 | contig 30500 bp, 42 predicted proteins | sample SS_ome_8_FD_132980 | JGI IMG/M metagenome (GOLD analysis project Ga0180433, IMG submission 132980) | Hypersaline lake sediment archaeal communities from the Salton Sea, California, USA - SS_1_D_1 metaG | ecosystem: Environmental > Aquatic > Non-marine Saline and Alkaline > Hypersaline >... | reverse complement strand
ATGATCAAAACGATCAAACCCGCTGGGGGTGGAGATTATACCACCTTACAGGCATGGGAGGACTGGGCGGATGGAGAGGCTTCGGCTTATCAACACGCAGAGTGCTATACTGGTGGAGATCTTGGTGAAGTAACGATCCAAAGCTGGACAGCTACATCAACATCAGAAGCATATCCAAAAATTTATGCTGCTGATGGAGAAGAGCATCTTGGAGTAATTGATGCTGGCGCATATATCCTTGGAGCATCAACAAAGTGTATACTTGCATATATTGAGTTTACAGAGATTACAGGTATACGATTTGGTGTATCAACGGGAGAAACGGAGGATGAGGCAATAGATTGGAATACCAATCTTACACTTGGTGATACGCTATGGGTTAATCGCTGTATGTTCCTTTATCCTGGACGAGATGCTATTTATTTGACGGTTTACAATGAGGTATACGTTCGGAATTGTGTATTTGTTTTTAAAAGTGAGATTACATCAGAGCCTCTTTATTCATCAAATGATCCCACACTTCTTACAGTTCAGCATTGTACATTTTATAGTCCTGTAAATTTAGCTTCAAACGGTAACACAAGATGTATAAGCTTTATTTGTAATGATTCTAAAGATTCGTGTTTGGTTGAAAACTGTATTTTCTCTATGCGTACATCTAGCTCTTATGACGAGGTTTTGGTTGGTGGTGGATCTGGTACTGGAGTTACTATTAATAATAGTGTTTCAAATCAGGGTGGACTGAATGATTATAATGGTAGCAATAACCTAATAAGCCAAACCACAACAGATATTTTTACAGATTATCTAAACAATGATTATTCTCTTAAAACAGGCTCTCCTGCAAGAGATATGGGTAAAGATTTATCAGGTATTGTTGATGATGATATTGCAAAAACTGAGCGCCCACAAGGATCTGCATATGATGCCGGAGCATTAGAGGCATCAGCATCGGCAGATACAGGTATAACACCGCAAACATATAACAGAAACTATTTTAGAAGAAGAAGATTAAGAATAAGAGTATAAATAATGAGCACATTTTGCACAATACAAGTTATTAGAGGGGCAGGTACTTCTGGAACTGTAACACTAACACAAAATTCAACAGCAGTTGATATTACTGGTTATACTGGCACACTCGTTGCAAAAGAAAGTAAATCAGATGCAGATGCAGATGCTGTTATTAATAATGCACTTACTATATCAGATGCAAGTAATGGTATATTTGCTTATTCTATAAGCGATGAAGATACAGATGCACTTGATATAAAAACTTATGTAGCAGAAATAACCATTGTCCCAGTCACAGGATCATCAATCAAAGTACAAGGCTATATCCAAGTAACCGAAGAAGTCTTAGATGGCTGAAGGAGGCTTATATGGCTGATTACACAATTAATGTCCTATCAAATGATATTACAGTAGATATACAAACAAATGATATTACTGTAGATACTTCTCCTGCAAACTACACTATTGATATAACACAACCAGCATATACAGTTGATGTTGTATCCACAGATGTAACTGTCGATGTCCAAGGCGCAATAATGAATATTCCTTATGATCACTCTGCTCTTACAAACAAAGAATGGTCAAAAGCTGGACACACTATTGATACAAATTTAAACTTCGGTAATAATGATGCAACAAATTTATCAAAAATAGAATTTAATACTTCTTATTCTCAAAATGGAGAATCAATTGGATCACTTTTTTGGAATACAGTAAATGATACTCTAACATTAAAAACAACTAATGAAACAAATCTTGATATTGGTCAGGAAACAAGATTTTATGGTAAAGCAAGCGAAAATATATCAAATGGACAAGTTGTTCAATTTAATGGCGCTCAAGGAGATCATGTATTGTTTAAAGTGGCAAATACATCTGAAGTTATTGCAAATCCAAAATTATTAATGGGCATTGCAACAGAGGATATTAACAAAGGAAGTTTTGGTAATGTAACAAAAACAGGTTATGTAACCATGAATACAACTGGATGGAGCCAAAATGATTTATTATGGTGGGATAATAATACGGGGCAATTAACAAATGTAGAACCAAATGCGCCAAATAGAGTTGTTTTAATAGGAGTTGTTATAAAAGAAGAAACATCTATTCCAGCTTCAAATGGAATTATTTTGGTTCGTCCAACTTGGATGTGTAAAGTAACCGAACTTGAAGATGTTGATGGAACACCTTTAACAACTGATGGGCAAATATTAGTTTGGAATCAATCTAATTCGTACTTCGATCCAAATTATAATATTACAGATTATTTAAAACTTGATGCAAGTAATGATCCTATTACTGGTGATTTAAGTATTAATGCAAATTTAGCAATATATGAACAAACTGATCCAGATGCAACAAATAATGTTGGTGCTGTTATTTATGGAACATTTCCAGGTGCTGGATTTGGGAATCCATTAAAAATACAAGTATTATCTAATGGAGATGCAAGATTATTAACAACACAAGATCTTATCGTTGATTGTGGAACAAATAAAACATTAGAACTTAATGAAACTGTTTGGACAGATATGCGTACACCAGTTAATGCAATACGACTGGGCGGAGCACAACCACCATCAGAACAACCATATAGATCAAGCGTTGTCCTAGCATTCCCGGACAATGTAGATAAAACAATATTTTTCACAGTGCAATTGCCTCATGAATATAAGCTTGGATCAGATATAGAATTTCATATTCACGGTATTTTACCAACAGCAGGTGGTGGAGCAGGTGCAGAGAATCTAAAATTTGATTTTACATATTCATGGGCAGATATTGGAGATCCAATGCCAGTCGAAACACCAGTACCAAAAACAATTGATGTTCAAAATTATGATGCAGATACACATTATTTGTTTGAAATAGCAGAAACTATTGATGGATCAGCAATCTCTGGAGTATCAAGCATGTTGCTGTGCTCATTAACAAGAGATACAGGCGTTGCAAATAATTATGGAGATGATTTTTATTTAATAGAGGTAGATTTCCACTATCAAAAAGATACGATGGGATCACGACAGGAATCAGTAAAATAAAGGAAATTTAACATGCCAAACATGCCAGAAACCACGACATGCTCGACATGCGGTAACCACATATGTAAGCAAGAAGAAACAATGAATATATATAATAAAAAGATAGCATCATTAAATGCAAAGTTTTATATTATTGTAACATGTGCTGTTGTATTAGCTATTATATTTGCATTACCATTTAAAACCGCATCACATGCTGAAAGTAAATCAGATAATGCAATTACACGTGTAGAAGAATATAGTAGAGCATTTGACAACAGAATTGATTTTACAGAAAAAGAACTTATTACACTTAAAGGTACACAAAGAGTTCTTGAAGCAAAAGTTGGCGGAATATCTGATGATGTAAAAGAAATTAAATTGCTCATAAAAGATCAAGCAAAAGAACTTAAAGAATCAAGAGCACAAATTGTCGAAGAAATATCTAGATTAATAGAGGCAAAACATACAAATGATTAAATCAATAATAATAGCATTCATACTTTTATCACTTGTTGCTTGTGTAAGCGATAATAAATATAAGAAATTACCTCCAAGCACCAATACAGTTGCACAATCACTGTATACAATCGATACACAAGCAACAAATATTCTAGAAACTAAAGAATTGCCAATAGCTAAAGATTCTGCTAAAATCATTAAAGATGAAACACAAACAGCATCAAAAGCAATTACTACTCTAAAAGAAATTGAAAACAAAAATGAAGAATTAAAAGAAGAAGTTAAAGAAATCGAATCTAAGCCCATTGAAAGCACAAAACGTATGTTTGTATGGCTTGCTGGCTTAGGAGCGCTCACAATGCTCGCAGGAGCCGTTGCGCTCGCCTTACAACAAAAGGCTATAGCAGGTATCCTTTTAATATCTGGAGTAATTGGCACATGTATATGCTTACTCTTTATAACATTCGCAAAATTGATAGCAACCATAATGCTCGCACTATTTATAGCATGTTTGGCATATGCAATTTATCTTGTTTATAAACATAGAAAACAATTAGAAAACCAAATCTTTAAAGATAAAAAGATTAAAGAGGAATTGATTGAAACTGCACAATTTTTGAAAAAACACTCTTGGGATGAAGGTACTAAAAAAACAATAGATAGATTTCAAAGCGAGGATACAAAAGCAGAAGTAAGTGAATTAAAGCATAAAGAAGCAAAAGCAGTTGTAAAAGCGAGATTTAATGAAAAATAGTTCAAAAACACATATAAAGAAAAATTTACCAGTTAAACGAACAGTTGCTGTTAAGAAAACAGGTAGGCAAAAGGGTAGATGTACTAAAGCAGAGAAGGATAAACGTATTAATGATCTTATTCAATGTGTTCGTGAGGGCTGGAGCTTTACAAAAATGTTTGAAAAATATTCTAAAGAATGGGATATTGGCAAACGCGCATTTTATGATTACATAGAAACAGTACAACAAATTCTTAAAGAAGTGTGGGAGAAAGAATCCGGCGAAATGCTTACCACAACAAATGAACGTTTAAAAATGATAAGTGAATATGCATTTCGTGATGGTAAATATGATTCATCAATAAAAGCAGAAGAACTAAGATTAAAACTCGCAGGATTACTCGATAAAACTAAATTCAGATCAGAAATCAAACTGGACTTAAACCTAAGTGGAAAAGAAAGCCAAATTTAAACTTAATAAATCTCAGGAGAAAGCACTTGATGTTCTTTTAAAAAAAGATGCCACTCATGTGCTTCTTTACTCTGGTTCACGTTCAGGTAAATCTCTTCTTCTTTGCAGATTGCTAATTATAAGAGCATTAAAAGCTCCACGATCTAATCATGCAATATTGAGAAGATATTTTAATGATGTAAAAACAAAGATTGGTATGATTACTTTACCAGAAGCACTTGAATCTCTTGGTATGGCAGAAGGTGCTCACTACTCTTTAGATAGAAGCAACTGGATATTAAGCTTTCCAAATAATTCTAAGATTTGGTTAGGTGGATTAGATGATGATCAGAGAGCAAATAAAATACTTGGTTCTAAATTCTCAACATTATTTTTTGAAGAATGTGATCAAATAAGTTATGACTCTGTTCAGAAAGCATTAACACGATTAGAAGAAAAGCATATCATAAATGGTAAAGAAATGGTTAATAGAGCTTGGTATGCATGCAACCCACCATTGAAAACTCATTGGACATACAAACACTTTATAGAAAAGCCAAAAAAGAATCATTTAGCAGTAAAACTTGAACCAAAAGATAATCAAGAGAATTTGAATAGTAATTACTTCTCTGTTTTCGAAGATATGGATCTTGTTCATAAACAAAGATTTCTCTATGGTGAGTTTCAGGATCTAAAAGAAGGTGCTCTTTGGAAACATCAGTGGTTTAAACATGATAAACAACCAGAGCTTGATAAAATTGTTATTGGTGTTGATCCGGCAGTTACAAATAAAAAAGAGAGTGATGAAACTGGAATTGTAGTCGCAGGATTAAAAGATGGCATAGGTTATGTACTAGAAGATAGAACAGGTAAATACAGTGCAAATGAATGGGCAAATGAAGTTGTTAAATTATATCATAAATATGATGCAAATTATGTTGTGGCAGAAACTAATCAGGGTGGAGATTTGATAGAAACTGTTATTCAGAATTTTGACAATACAGTTCCATTAAGAAAAGTTCACGCATATAAAGGCAAATTACTTCGTGCAGAACCAATTGCTTATCAGTATGAACGTGGTAATGTTATTCATTGTACTGATCTTGAGGAACTCGAATATGAATTGATTATTTATGATGGCACTGGGAAATCTCCTAATAGAATGGATGCATGTGTATATGCTCTAACAGAATTGCTTGGTAATGCAATGATTGATTTTGATTTTGCAAAAGAAGCATTATCAACACCTGAAGATGCCATTGATCTAGGTAATGGAGTAAAACAGTTTAAAATTAAAAGAGAAACAGAGAAAAGCACTAGAGAATTAGTCGAAGATGAAGCTATTTGGACTGATATTTAAAAAAGTGTCTAAAGTGTAAACATAAAAGGTAAGTTTATGGGATTTTTAAAATTGTTATTCAATAAAAAAGATATTGGTGGTGGTTTACAACTACTTCTGCCAAAGAAATTCACATCAAATAAAATTGATCCAAGTAAATTAGCTGAAGCGTATCGCAAATGGGTATATATTTGTGTATCTAAAAATGCAGATGCAATTGCTTCACAAAATATGCGATTGGTTGCAACTACAAACCGTAATGATTCTCAAGTTAGAGCACTACATAAACAAGTAAGCAAAGAAACTTTTGCTCACGATACATCTTTAATTAAACGCCCTGAATTTAAGCAGGCAGAAAACATTGTTGAAATTATTAACCATCCATTTTTACAATTGCTTGAGAAACCTAATCAAAATGATTCACAGTATACATTCATTTATTCATTAGTAACAAACCTAGAACTATTTGGCACGGCATATCTTTATATACAAAAAGATCCATTACTGAATATCCCAGTTAATATGGAGGTTTTGCACTCTCAATTTGTTACTATCGAGAAGAATAATGGCAAAATAAAAGAATACAGATATGGTTTTGGTAAATCTCAAGTTAAATATAAGCCTGAAGATATAGTGCGAATAAAGTATTATTCACCATACTCTGATATGTATGGTTTCGCACCACTTCAGGCTGTTTATACTCAATATCAACTTGATGATTCATTTGATGCTTATCAATTAGCAATTAATGAAAACTCAGGTAATCCAAGTGGCATTATCAAGTACAATGGTGGAGTACTAAACGAGAAAGATAGAGCAATACTTGAGAAATCTTGGAATAAAACCATGAAGGGTATCTCAAATACGGGTAAAGTAAAAGTTATTGGTGGCGATTTTGACCTGATATCTATTGGTATGAATCCAAAAGATATGGATTTCAAACAGGGAAGAATTATAACCAGAGAAAGTATTCTCAGTGCCTTTGGAGTACCTGTATCCTTTGTTGCTCCACAAGAAATTAATAGAGCAAGTTTTGAAACAACCTTAATGCAATATCAAATGCAAACCGTTGAACCAAAAATCAGGCAAATTATTGATGATATAAATGCACATATTATATCAATGTATGAAGAGCCAAGATTATATCTCACTTATGATGATCCAGTTGAACAACGTAGAAAAGATAAAGTGAATGATATCATAAGATTGGTTGAAGTTGGAATACTTACAGCAGAAGATGCAAGATCAGAATTACTAAACTAAAATAGGAAACCCCTACGAATATGAAAACACAATTAAAACTCACACAAACTCTTTTAGACAAACATGGATTCGATGTTAAAATTGATGAAATTGAAGAACCTATTGTTAAGAGATTAACTACTCGTGGAGAACTATCTATTGGCAAAGATGAAGAGAGCACAGTAGTTGGCTCAATATCTACTATTGGTGTTGATATTGATAAAGATATTGTACTCCCAGAAGGTATTGATCTCTCACGTTATGAAAAGAATCCGGTTGTTTTATATCAGCACTCCATGAGTAATCCAATTGGTAAAGCTGTAAAAATCAAAGTAACTGAAGAAGGTATACTTGCTAAAACAGTGTTCGCATCAACAGCATTTGCTCAAGATATCTTCACATTGATTAAAGAAGGAATTTTGAATACCTTTTCAATTGGTTTTATACCACTGAAAGTTCTTTACAAAGGAACAAACGAATATGAAGAGAAAGCAAAAGTACTAAGAAAAGCTGGTAGAATTGAGAAAAAGCAATTGGATGAAGCCGAACGAATCATTGAGAAAGCACTTCTATTTGAATACTCTATTGTTAGTGTACCAGCAAATGAAGATGCACTTATTGAAGCGGTAAGTACCAAATCATTATCAGATGAAACATATGAAGCACTTCATATTGAAAAACCTGCTGAAGAAGAAGTTCAAGAAGAAAATGTTGAAGAAGAAGTTCAAGAAAAACCTGTTGAAGAAGTTAAAGAGATTGAAGTTGAAGTTGAAGAACAAGAAGAAACAAAAGAAGAAGAACCACAAGAAACTGGTATCAAAATCATTGGACGAGTTGATGATATCAAAGTATTGGGTAAATCTGCACAAAAAAAAGAATGTTTTAAGATAATTGGTAAAGATGCTTCTGATAAAGTATCACTAGCTTATAGATTGTTAAAGGGCAAAATAAGCTAAAAATAATATAATTTAACAAATTATCTAATAGTGAAAGGCTACGCAACGAGCGTACCCCAAAATCAGGAAACCCCTGTAATTGGACCTGCCAAGCAAGTGCCTATTGTAATATGATGCACATTCAGTGTATCAAGTAAGATTTTAACACAAGAGGAAAAAATTATGAATATTAAGTTTTTGAAAGATTATGAAAATGCAAAAGCTGGCGATATTGCTGAAGTCGAAGATTTAGTCAAGGCTAAAGGTTTGGTTGCCAGTGGTTATGCTGAAGAGTACGTCGAAGAGCCTCAGCACGTTATTGCTGATGTTGATGGCGAAGCTATTGGTAACGCTGTTGCTAAAGCACTGAAAGAGATTATGGGTACAACCAAGGTTGAAACTGTTGAAGAGGCTGGACCTCACTTCAAACATCTTGGCGAAGCTTGTAGGGCTATCTATAAAGGAACCATCAAAGAGATGAATATCACTGATGATGATAATGGTGGCTATGCTACTACAGAACTTGTTGATCAGGATCTGATGGCTGATATCCTTGCTCCTAGCGGAGTTGTTGGCGCTGTTCGTACTATTAACCTTAATGGTACAAATAACGTATACAAGTTTAATATTTTGTCCAGTACTGGTACGGCCCCAGCGATTGTAGCTGAAGGTGCTGCTATTTCTGATAGCGAACCTACACTTACGCAATTCTCGCTTACTCCTGCAAAATTGGCGTATCTTTTATATGCATCTGAAGAATCTCTTCAGGACACAGGTGCATTGCTTTCTGAGATTCAGGATTGGGTTCCACAGGAATTCAGAAAGGTTCTTGAAGATAGTGTAATTAACGGTACACTCGCTTCCTTTACAGGGATCGTAGGGCATGCACAAACTGTTACAGTTGCAAAAGAAGCTGGACAGGCAAATGCCACTATCGTTAGCGAGAACGTTGATAAAATGTATTCTGCTCTTAAAAATCCTGCACAAAGTATGTGGGTAATGAGCCGTACTGCTTACAGTGCAATCCAAGGATTGGAAGATACGAATGGTAATAACCTGTTCGTTGGTCCTAATGCTTATAGCGAAACTCCTTTCGGAACGCTTAAGGGACTAAAAATCACGATTTCGGACTACTGTAAGAGTATCGGAACTGTGGGCGATATAATTGTTGGTGATTTCAGCAAATATCGCATTGCTGTTAAAGGTGGATTAAGCGTTGCTCAATCTGATCACATCAAATTCGAAGAAGGTGCCACTGCATTCAGATGGTTACTTCGTGCTGCTGGTACGCCAGTTGGAATTCTCCAAACGGCTACTGATAGTTCAGAGATTGGTGATTTTGTTGAGCTTCAGTCTCGCGCTTCCTAATCGAAGAAAATAAAAAGTGAGTTGGCTCCCTTCTCACTTGATCATAGAGCATGAGATTTATTTCTCATGCTCTTTTTCTTTAGCTTAAAAATTAACAAAACGTCTAAAGTGTAATACCCACTAATTTTAAATTGGAGAGCTACGAATGGCACTTACAGATATTAATAAAGTAAAATCTTATCTTGGTATAACTAGCTGTGATAATGATGATATTATTCAAGCACAAATTGAAGCTGTATCAACAGCAATAGAATCCCTAACAAATAGAACATTTACAAAGCAGGATTTTGTAGAAGAAATTAATGCTCTTGATAACTCTCTAATTCTTACAAATACTCCAGTTAATAATATTTATGGAGCTTTTGTTGGTGATAAAAATGTTATAAAGATTGATTACACAGGTACTGGTATTGGTTCAGTAGAAGTATACACAGATAAAGTAACTCTTTATGAAAACTTCTCAGGCACAAGCTATGCATTCTCCACATATTCTACAATATCAACACTTGCAACTCAAATGAATACACAGAGTAATTTTACAGTTACTGTTGAAGATACAGATTATAATGGTTGGAGTCCAAAGTTGCTCTGGACAGGTAATCAGGCAATTGATGTTGATGGTGAAGATATCTATCTAGAGATGGCTTACGAGCCAAGTATTGTAACAGAGATCTATAATGGATTATATAATGTACAAACGAATAGATATCATAAAGTACTTTACAATGGTGGATATACAACTATCCCTGAAGATTTACAAGAGATAGCTACAAAAGCAGTTGTTGATCTTTATCAATCGCGTAAAGCTGATATGACACTGCAATCAGAGAAGATCGGAGATTACTCTTATACTAGAGGTTCAAGCAGTGAAGTAACGAATATTGTGAAATCTTATAAATCAATCTTGAGTATATATATGAATAAGGTAATGTAATGAGTTTAGATCAGTTATATGACAAAACGTGTACTTTGTATACAGTATCAACAACAAAAAATAGAATAGGCGAATTAAGCGAATCATTAACAAGTGTTGCAACAAGTGTACCTTGTAGAATTAATCGCAAAAACAATACTGAATTAATATTCGGTGATAATGAAGCAACAAGAATTGATGCTAGAATTTATTTGAATGTAACGAGCATTTTTGAAGAGTGGGATTACATTTATGTTGATAGCACATACTATAAAGTTATAAGTAAATATTCAGTAAGTGATTCAACGGATTCTCACCATCTTGAATGTGATTGTTATATAGATAAGCAGTTTTAATGGGTAGATTTGTTAAAAAATTTGATTTTGATTCATTTTTCAGAAATGAATCAAGAAAAATTGCAAGTGATATTGTTGATGATATCAGAAGCAGTTGGACAGGTGGTACAAATAGCCCACCTGGTAAACCGCCAGCAAAGGACACAGGAACGCTTGATAGATCAATCTACTCTCAGGTATGGGAGAATGGCAAAAGTAGCGTTATACGGGTTGGAAGTGATGAAGATTATGCTTCTGCACTAGAATTTGGAACATCTGAAATGTCACCACGCCCATTTTTGCGACCACAGCTTATGAAACAGAAATTAGAACCAAAATTTAAAGATATATTATAAAATGGAGCCAGATAAATGATTACAGAATTTTATGTTGGCTTGATAAACTATTGTGAAACCGCACTATCAGAATATGATATATATTTTGGTATTACAAAGGGTCAAACAGGTGAATACATTGCTATTAACCATGTAGGACAAAGTGAAGTATCAGGATATTTAAGTGCTGGTGTTGGAACAAACGCTTGCAGATATATAACAATTCAAGTGCAGTTTGGTTGTTATAGCATGCCAGATGGTCAAAACCGTCCAACACAATTAGATGCTATGCAAATTGCTGATAGAGTACAAGAGATCCTTTATAAGAAAACATTTGCCATTGATGGATACAGATATTTAAACAACGAAATTGATAGTGTTGTATCAGTACCACAGGATACCAAAGATGGTTATGGTTATGTTGTAACCATGAGTTATCTGATTGGCACAAGTATTGAGGCATTAGTTTCAAGTAGTTCTTCAAGCAGTTCAAGTACATCAAGTAGTAGTTCAAGCAGTTCATTAAGTTCAGAAAGTTCCAGCAGTTCATCGAGTAGCCAAAGTAGCAGTTCATCGAGTAGTGAAGATTTTTAAGCTTTCACCTCGGTAAAGAGGGAGCGTTTACAGAGTTAAACACGCTAAGAGGCACACCAAGCTGGATGATAGATTTTTATCATGAACTTGATGGTAGAGTTGTTATTACAATTGATAAACTGAATAAATTTTATCAGATAAAGTGGACTGATTATCAGTTTACATTGATCCAATGGGTTCCAATAAAATATTTGCCATTATATGTATATAATTTTGGTGTTGATGTTGGTATTCAAAGTTTTGCTATTACAATGAGAACAAATCGTGATAACTATTATTGTTATAATGCTGAATATCACTGCTTAGAATATAATAATGGGTATTTTTCAGAAATCTCCGAAGAGAACAGATGGTTAACTTTGGGAGTAAATAAACTTGATATTGATATTAACGAGTTAAACTATTTAACAAAAAATCTATAGTGTAATCATGAGAAATACAGAAAAGGGTTCTGTATTAAGAACACTAGAAGTGTAAATTAAAACAAGAGGTATATTATGAGTTGTAGCACATCAGCATTACACGGTTATGATGGAGATGTTACTGGATTAACCGGAGTAACGGAAGTTAAAGAATGGAGCATTGATGAATCGCAGGAAATTGCTGATGCAACAAGTTTTGCAAGCAATGGATATCGCGAACATGTGCTTGGATTAAAAGGGGCAACAGGTAGTTTTACTTGTGTTGGTGATACAGCACCAAGTATTGGTACAAATGCATCTGTTACTTTCAAAACTGGTTCTGGTACTGGCGATCCAAATGTTACTGGCGATATCACAATTACTAACTCCAACTGGAGTGTTGTGGTTGATGATGTTGTTGTTTGGAGCGCTGATTTCACATTCTGTGGAGAATTCACAACTACTGTGTAATATAACATAATAAGGGAGCTATTATGAAGTTAGAAAAATTATCTGCAATTTCACTCGTTGAATACTCTGAAAAACAAGTAAAAAAAGAATTCATTGAGAATTCTAAAGAGATACTTGGTGATAATCCAAAATCATTGCTTATGGCGTTAAATTCTTGCCCGAAGGGTGAAGAATTAGAGAAGCAGGCAGATGAATGGAGGCAAAGTTTTTCAGGGATGATCTCGACATTAGCTTTTGCACTTAAACAGCTTAATAAAGATAAAAGTGATGAAGATATAAAAGAATATATTGAAGCGCTTGATGCTGATGCATTAGCGGAAGCAATAAAAGTTGTTTGGGGTGCGGATGAAGTTGATGCTAAAAAAAAGTAAATATCGAGTGCTTAAGGCACATATGTAAAGTTATAAACGCTCATAACCACTGGCAACCCGGCACTTGTGAGCGTTTATCTTATTCAGAGATTTGTGAATATGTTTGGATATGGCAACATTCGTTAAAATTGAATGCTGATGGCAAATTGCAGGATTTTTGGGATGAATGTGTTTATAGTAGGAAAAGATATGCTGAGAAATTGGCAAAAGATTTTAAGAAAAATAGGAATCTAGAAAATGGCAGTTAAAGCTGGTGAAGCATATATTGAAGTACGAATTGATAGAAGTAAATTTGATAGAGAATTTCGTGCTCTTCAGAATCAAATAAGGCAACAGAGTGTTGGCGTTACTGGTGGCGCTGGAGGTAGAGGTTCTGGTAGAGGGGGTATTTCAGAAACAGCTATTGGTGCTGGTATTGGTGCTGGACTTGCATCTCAAAAAGGAACAATTTCATCAGTTGTAAAAGTATCAAAAGATAGAATCCAAGAACTTAGAAAAGAAATTAAAGGGCTTGCTCGCGGAATAAGAAATGCAGAAAGAAAAATAAGAAAGGGCGCATCTGTAGAATCAGTTTATGGTAAGTGGAGAGGATTTGCCCAAAACATGAAAGCATTCAACACTGAAAAGTTAAAAAAAATGAGGCAAGAATTTAATGCAATTAGATTTAATCAAGCATCAGAAGGTTTAAAAGAATTCGGAAATCAAATTCCTATACTTGGGAGATTAACAGCATTATTAAACCCAGCAACTGCTGCATTTACGGTTATAACCGCCTCTATAACAGCATCAGTATTCGCATTAAAACAATTTGCTGCACAGCAAAATGAAATATCTAGATTAAATAAGTTTATTAAAGCTACTGGTGGTACTGCTGGATTTACAGCAAAGGAACTTGATAAACTATCGAGAAAAATGGCTTATGGTACTGTTTTTGATGATACACAAATAAAACGTGCTATGGGTGTTATGCTAACGTTTAGAAAAGTAACAGGTAATACTTTTAAAGAAGCTGTTAGTTTATCTCTTGATATGTCTGAAGCACTTGGTACAGATGCACAACAATCTGTTATACAGCTTGGTAAGGCACTTGAAGATCCTATTGCTGGTATCAGTGCAATGTCACGTTCTGGTATCTCTTTTGCAGAGAATGAAAAAAAGAAAATAAAAGAGCTTGTTAAATCTAATAAATTGATTGAAGCACAACGAATGATATTAGATGCTGTATCTGGACAGGTAAAAGGATTGGCTACAAATGATGCAAAAAATCTAGCGAATCAATTTGCAGAGGTTAAAGATCAGGCAGGTAGCTTAACTGCTGAAGTTGGGAGATTAATTAGTGAATTTAAAAAAATACCTGAAACACTTTCAAATATTGCAAAGGATCTTAACAAATTAACATCTTGGATGGAAAAACTAAATGAAAAAATGGAAAATATTGCAAAAATACAGCAGATTATTGCTGAGAAAAATCCATTTGAAAAGAAAAAGCTACTTGGACTATATTTGATTGAAAAAGCAATGAAAAAAGCTGGAATTGAAGCTAAACCATTTTTAAGTGGTTTAGAAGGAGCAAAAGAAGATGTTGAAGAGATAAATCGCCAGCTTAACTATATGGGTGCATCAGATTTATTCAAAGAAATACAAAAAAGTGCTCTTAATGCAGAATTATCTTCAACTTCACCAACAAAAAATCTTGGTGGACCATGGGGTATGCTTATTGATTATGGAGCACAGCAAATTGCATGGCTAAAAGAAATAGCAAAACGTTTAGGTGTAACACCAGAAAGTATTGGTGGGGTTTTCCAATAAGGATTTAAATTATGGCATCAACATACCAAAAATTATATGATGGATATTCAATTAATGAGACACAAAATGGGCAATCTGCAACAATTGTTTTGTTCGAAGATAGCGGATGCCACAATACAAACTCTTCTGTTTTACTGCCAGCATTAGGCGATCCAATCAGTGATATAGCAGAATTTGTATCTGCTGATATTTATAATGCTAATAACTACGCAAATACCGTTTGCACAAGCATTAAAGGCGAAATTGTACCAAAAAATGATGGGAATACTTATCAAAAGTATACTGTAGAGTATTCCACAGATCCAGCACAAGATACATACACAGAGGAAAACTTGAGAATCTCTGCTGAATGGCTAACACTAGAACAAGAAGGACAAGAGAATGCTCTATTCTTCTCACGTTCAAATGCTAGTTTTGACGGTTTTTATAAAAGAATTATACCAACTGCTGATTATACTGTAACCAGTTTTCACGATTCTCTTGTTGATGCAACAACATATAATGGTAATGCTTCATTTTTTGATATTGTATCTACAGTATTGCATGATACATCGAGTGCATTTAATCAATCTGGTACAAATATTCGTCCAAGTGATGGTACTTCATTTGATTGGGAGGATGGATTCTGGCTATGCGAAGGTGTAGATGTTCAGCAAATTGTTGATAGGCATGGTGATAAAAAATGGCGAAGAACAGAAAGCTATAAATATCGCTTAATACAAGTAGAAAACTATGATTTATCACAAACATATCTTTGTGGATGGAACTCTTCATATGACAAGAAAACAGGATATTTTGATCAGGTTGTACCCCAACCATACAAAACAGTTAATCAGGGTGATTGGCCAAGAACAATGCCTGATATTTTATTCTAATAGGTGAATAATGAGAATAAATTATAGAGAACCATTTAGAAATCGCAAACTTGATTTTGAAACATATGCTGGTGTTGTTCAGAATACGAATAAAATTATTCGAACTGTTGGTGATACAATACCACATAACAAATTTAGATTCAGATTTGCTAAAATAACAGATAGAGATACAACAAATAATACTTACGAAGCTCAAGAAGTTACACTTGTATCTGGAACTTGGCAAAGTGTTGGAACGGGTTCATTTTGGTGGGCATCAAATTCTGATTCTTGGAATTCTGATACATATAAATATTTTAATGATTTAATACCACTTGATACAAACCAAGTTTATGCTGTTAACGATATTGTAAGTGTATTTGCAGATCCACATGATCGATCAATTTGGTATATTGGATCTTCACAAGCAAATGGCTATAAAATAATAAATATTCGCTCTGATGATTATCCTGATTTAGCTTTTGATCCTCCATCATTAATGAAATCAGATGCATTTTTTGATTATATTTGTGATGGCACAAATGACGAAGAACAAATTGAGCAGGCTATTCAGGAAATTCAAAGTTCTCCATTTGGTGGAGAGATTAACTTATATGGTGGAACATTTTATATACAAGATGGTATACAAGAAACACTGTATTCAGATACAGCAATTATTGGTAAAAGAAGTACTATCGATCTAAGCCCAATTATTCAAGTTACACCACAAATACATGTTGATACAACAGATAGAGTTATATATTTTATTGGTAATAATGAACAATATACTCCCAATATTTATTTGGGTACTCTTGATTTTTATGCAGAAGCAAATACAACATCATCTCCGGTATCAATACTGCAAATTGCCTATGCTGATAGAGTTTATTTAACAGGTGTTAATGTAAAAAGCCAAGGATTATCTTTTACAGATTCTCCATATATTATAAATTATTTTAATGATTGTACAATTACTGGGTGCGAATCCAATACCAATACAACTTCTCATTATGCTTTTGATTTACAATTTGGTGGAGATGTCACGTTTAGCAGTTGTTCAGTTAATGGTGCATCCGGCGCATTTTATTGTAATCTTTGTGATACAGTTGATATATCAAGTTTAACATTAAATAGTGCATGTACAAGTCCTGTTATTGATGTAGATACCACAAAAGAGATAAATGTAGTAAGCACAACTATTGATGGAACAACATCAACGGGAATGGTATTACAACCTATTCATTCTGTTAAAATTTATGATTGTGATGTTGTAAACTCTGGTGCTGGAATACAAATTAATGGATCAACAACCCACAAGCCATATATTGAATTTTTTAATTGCAATTGTTCTGCTAATACAGGTGATGGAATTGATGTTAATACTGGAGATAGAACAGTTATAAAAGATTGTATTACTAATGATAATGGTGGTGATGGTTTAACTGTTCAGGATTTTTATAAAATTGATTCACATACAGCAAATTATAATGGAGAAGCAGGAATATATTGTGAATTTAATGATGGTGTTGGTGGAACAATTTATAACTGTGTAGCTAATGATAATACAAGTTCAGGTATTATTCTTGACGGGGATGGTAGTGTACAACTTATTGGAGATTGTACAAGTACAGGCAATGGTGCTACTGGATTACTTGGAGCAACAACAACAGTTGTTGTTGGAAATATACTTGATTGCACTATTACAGATAATGGAGCAAAAGGTATTGGTACATGTAAAATATCTGCAATTACTGCATGTAATGTATCTGCTAATACTGGTATTGGTGTAGATGGTACTGTTGGAATGATAACAGGATCAACAATTGATAATAATGGTGGTACAGATATTGCAAGCGGATATACTTTGCTTCATGGAGTTACATATACTACAAAAGATGCTAATGTTCTTAATCTTAGTGGCGGTATCACTGGAACATCTACATTTGCTACAGATACTTCAGTATCTTACACAGATGGTATTGTTACTGGCGCTGTATAAGCCACACAATTTAGTTCTAAGAGCCTTTATGGTATTACCCTATACCTATATACAAAACAACCTTAAAATGCCTTAGAATTAATTTGTGCCTATTTTGTCATAGATTTTATACATAGGGTCATAGTTTACAGCATACTCATGTATATCTTGATTGTGGTTCCAGCTATTTACATTTACCCATACACCAAGATAATATGACAATGCTTTAAAATCAGGTTTTTGGCAATCAAAAACCAATGTTTTATGCATTTGATATACTTCATATAGCAGGTCATATTCTTTTGTAACCATTTCTGCTATTTGGTTAAGTGCTCCATTTGCTCGTTTTGCGAACGAATTAAAAACAAGTTTTGGATCTCGTTTCATAAGTATTATTGTTAATTCAGGTGAAGGCTCCATTTGTAAAAGTGCTTCTGGCATTATTTTTACACATTTAGAGTTATACTTATATACCTCAAGCACATTAAGTGGTTTATATGGTTTATATTCATATTTTTGATATTCTTTTATATGTTTATCTCTGTTATAGATTAGAGATACATCACCAAATGTATCTCTCATTATGCACATCATTGCAGAAGTGCATGAACGTTTTGTTCCTGTTATTATTATCATATTACTGCAAGCAAAATAAAATAAAGAAGTATTATTTGTGTAATAATTAAAGCTATGATTGCATCCGTTTTATTCATTTTTTATTCTTTGATTCAATTTTTTTATCTATCTCATTCATTAGTGCCTTGATTTGCCCCATTAAGCGTTCGTATTTCTCTTTAAAATGCTTCTTCTTTTCAGGAGGTAATCCTTTTAATTTGCTTATTATTTCTGGTTGTATTTGATATGCCATTAGGTTGCACTCCAGTAGCAAGCACCTTGTTTTTTTAATATTTCAAGTGCTTTATCTTTATATCTTTTTACTTCTGATCTAAGTGCTTTTTCAAAAATTTTATCACAATTAATGCCCAGTGATTTAACAAATTGTAAATCTGCAAATAGTTGATCTGTTTCTGGTATATCGAGTGTTAGTCGTATCTCTTGTTTGTTTTGCTCGTTATATATTGTTATCATAATACACTCCATAGTGTTTCATTATCTTGTATAGCCTTTTTTATTCTTGCTTCTGCTATTTTGCAATATTGCTCATCTAGTTCTATTCCAATAAAATCAAACTTTTCATAAGCACAAGCTTTACCTGTTGAACCTGAACCCATAAATGGATCTAATACTGTTCCGTTAGGTGGTGTAATTAGGCGAACAAGATAACGCATTAGATCCGTAGGTTTCACTGTTGGATGATTGTTGTTCATACCTTTTTTGCTTAATTGTTCCGCAGGTTCAAAGTTTCCACACTTACACCTTGACATTTCATGGTCTAGTCTTAGTTTTCCACAATTTTTACAACGCCCAGACCCAAGATGTGCTCCACTTTCTTTAAATTCAAGATTTTCACAACCTTCGTTACGATCACGCTTGGAAGCTTTACCACAATAAAAGAATCTTGCACAAGAACCTTCATCGCCATATTCCATACTTCCAATATGATTGGTTGGTTTTCCATAAATTTTATTATCACAATTATCTCTTTCAATAAATCCAGCTTTTGAACTTTTACTATTCGGAAACAATTCAAGAACTTCTTCTGAACCATCGTGGATGAAATTAGCTGGGAATCTGCCTTTGTCCCTTGATGATTGTTTTTCAATGGGGTAATTATTCTCAAGATTTCCACCAATATATTTTGTTTTATGACCACCAACAACACGTTTTGTATCCTCGCCATCCTGCAATCCAACTCTACACCCATCAATATTAATACCGCCAGTACCGTGTTTCAATACATTCTTGACAATTGTTTTTTCTGATAAAGGTTTACGTGCTAATATAATTGGTTCTAATGCTGGTTTTAAATTACTTCCCCAGCCTTCATGGCTTTTTTTTGCAATATCTGCCATGTATGAAATTAGGCATTCCATTGTGGATTTTGTAATAGTGGCATTTGTGACAGTAAGTAATTCCGTTTGAAACATCGTGCCTAAGTTTTGGGTATGTTTTAATTGGTTTAATATGGTGTCCTTCAAGTTTTCGATTAGAACCGCAAAGTTGGCACTTATAGTTATCCCGTTTGATAACTTCTTTTTTCCAAGCAAGATCTTCTGGACTTCTTCTTCCTTGATTTTGCCCTTTGTTTTTTCTTTTAGCCAAGCTTGAACATTTACTACTACAATAATTGTGTTCAACTTTGGATTGTATATTTTTATTTTTAGTAATTGTTTTTCCGCATTTATCACATTTTGTTTCGAAGTTTGCATATTTTGTTCTACATTCAACGCTACAAAAAGTTTTTCCTTTTGCATGTGAAGGGCTTCTTTCGAATTTTCGTCCACAATATAAACATTCGCATTGTTTCTTTTTACTTGCGCTGATTGCAAAGCATCTTCTGGAGCAATATTTCTTTTTCTTGTATTGTTCCCAACTTCTGTTAGATTCTTTTTTAATAATTGTGTGGCAGGATTCGCATTTTTTAAGATTTTCCATAATAACTCCGTATTTTTAGAACTTGTTTTCCAATCTACTTCATTATACAGTGTTTTATCAATACTTTTGGAGATATTTTTACTTATATTATGACTTTTTGGAAATCCCATGCCATGTACCCAAGCAATCATATCACGAATTTCGAATCCTGCGAATCTAAGGCTCATGGACATCCAATCTACTGTCCTTGTACCAGCAAAGCATAAAATATGTCCACCTGGCTTTAAAACCCTTATAGCTTCCTTAAAAATAGCTGGTGATGGAACAAACGAATCCCATTCTTGATTCATAAAACCTTTGCTTTTATTCTTATATATTTCTTCAGAACACCAAGCTTTCATAACTTCAACAGGATTGGGTTCTTTACTTAGTCCATAAGGTGGATCTGTAACAATACTATCAATACTATTATCTTCTAGATCTTTTAATTTATCTATGCAATCTCCATTTATTATTTTATAATTCATAATTTCTCCCTATTAAAAATATTGGTGATTCGCAGAAGTACTAGGAGAATCCGCTAAAACCAACAAACAGAACTACTCCTGCGAATCACCATTCTTCATATTTTTTAAAACATCACTAAACTCAGTTAGTGATTGTATAAATGCTTCTCTAGCTTTTTTATCAATTTTTTGCTTAAGATATGTGACATCATGATATCTCTCCGATTCACATAAAAGCTTTGTTACAAAAAACATTAATGTTGTACTGCTATATATCTCCGTATTGCAATATACATCAATAGCTTCATTTGCAATTGCATGGCATTCTTCTTTTGTGAAATTCCTAACTTGTAATTCCCATATATCGATGATTTTGCGTGTTATTAAATACTCCACTAATGCTTCAAAAATCTGCTCATTACTGTAATTTGCAACTGGCATTTGATCCGTTAAAATTTTAATTGTTTGATTTTTTATATTCATATTTTAAAAATGAAGTGTAAGACACATCAAGGAGATAACAATGATAATTAAAAACGTGCCTTACACTTCTCCATATTTACACAAAACATATTACCAACTGTTTTGCTCTCATAATTCTCAAATAACTTTATAGCATCTTGATATTCTTCTCTATTGTTATCATGCAAGTACACCATACCATTACAAACATCTTTCGCAATTGCCATACAGCGTTCTCTTTTGCGACCATCAACAATAACAATATCAAAATTTTTATTGATTTTTAGTGGTTCATTTACATATTCATCCATATTAATTTTACTTGCTCTTACCCAATGCCTACTATATATACCATAATCATAGGTTATAATGTGTAATGCTTTGCTGTTAACTCGTTTTTTTATTTTTTTTGCCCATTCAATATTATGTTCAATAGCATAATATTCAAAATCTGCGTTTAATTGCTCCAGCATTTTTACAAAGTATGTTGTGCTACCTCCGGCACCATATTCTAATATGGTAATTCTCTTCCTTTCATTGAGCAACCGTTTAATTGCTTGTTCAATTTCTTCAGATTCTGCTGTTAACATACTTGGTGTATCATGATATTGGTTATTAACGTTTTGTTTATTTTCAAGAGCCTCAATATCTTTAATAAATTGTAATGCTGTTTCTTTTGGAATCTTGTATGTATCACATATAACATCAATATCTTTATTGCAGTGTAGCCATATGCTTTTAGCAATATTGTGTAGATCTGAGTTTAATATCTTTTTTAAATTCATATTAGTGTTATTCAAATTTTATTTTAAATCTCCTGCAAGATTTTTAACTTTTTTTGCTTTTTTTATAGCTTTATCTAAATCAGGAGCACCTGGTTTTCTTAGTGCATCAAAAATATCAGATAGTTCTTCTTTTGTTGATTTTCTAATATTAAAAAAACCATCACCTGCAATTTTTTTTGCTTTTATTGGTTCACCAGCTTCAAAATCCTGTAATTTTTTATTCAACTTCTCCTGTATCTCTTCTATTGTGCAATCTTTGCCAACACGATCAATGTACCAATTCTTTTCGGCAAAATGGCAATATGCTGTGTGCTCAACTAACTTAATTTCTGCTTTTTGCCATTTAACAGGATTCTTTATTTTTTTTAGCTCTCCTTGTAGTGCTATTACATATAGTTGAGATATCGGTAGTTTGGTTTCAACGTGGATTCGTCCAGAAACTCCAGCCTCTTGAAACATATAACGAGCTTTACGTGAGTTTACTGATGTACTCATAATATTTTAATCCTTTTCCAATTTCTTCGGATTGCATTAATCGTGATAGTTTCAATCTCTTTTTTGCAATTGTGAACATATTGCTTGGCATTGTATACTGTTTTTGGACATGTACCTGTTGCTTCAGCAATTTGATCTGTTGTGTATTCTTCTGGATTGTAGCCTATATCACAGAGATGTATCATGTACATAACAATAACTTTATATGTGGCAGGGACAGATTTACTTGAGAAATCTGCTTTTAGGATATTCTCGTATAACTTTTTAATATGTGGGTACTTCTTCACTCTTATTTTTCTCCTGTTTTTATATTGCTAAAATATCCGGCATCATGCAAAGCCTCATAGAGATGCTTTTTGTCTAATGCAACTCCTCTATATGACTAATGAGCAATTCTAACATCATTAGTTTTATTTCATACCTGATTAATAATAGTACCCCAATAAATGCAAAAAATAATAGTACTCCAACAATTATAGATAAGCATATACTCATTATTCTTCTTCTTCTCCTTTAAAAATCTTTACACCTAAATCATCATAAATTTTCCAACCCATTTTAGGTTCTTGATCCACTATTAGTAATGTGCAATCTGGATCTTTAAGCTCTTTATCAATTACTTCTTCAGTAAGCTCTGGACCTTCATAATCTTCATATCCAACGATAAAGTAGTCCAGCACAGAATTTAAATCTCGCTCTTCTTGGTCAAGAGAGCAGATAAACTTTTTACCACTATCAATAACGCTGTTGTAGTATTCTTTTACTGCTTCAATTTCCTTTTGGCTAATTTCTTTCATTTTGATTATCCTATTGTTGGTTTTTGCCATTATTGGCGCGTCATATTTATATTATACCATATTTTTATGAAAATTCCTGCAAACTTTACAATTTTTTTGAAATTTTTATTTGATTTTGCAGATTTTTGGGTTATAGTAATACCATGTTTAACAAAAAAGGAGATTTACAATGGTTAATAACTTCAGAATCAGGCTCGTTGATGAATCCGGCAACATTGCAGAGAATGAATGGTTTTCTAAGGTTAAAATTTTTAGAATGTTTGATGTGATTACTGGCAAGCAGTTGTTATCTGATGGTTGTAGTGTATTGGGTTGCATTCGTTCTTATGTTCAAGTTCTTTATGATGGTGGTGGACTTTGGAACCATGTTAATGGCGAAGCATATGAAATTACAAAGGTAATTGCAAAAGGCAAAACATATGAAATTTCTGAACTCATTTGTGCGTGATACTCAGTAAATTTAACTGAGTATTGGGGTTTAGTATTTGTTTAAAAATTTTGTTACGAATTGCTCTATACCTTTTGAATAATATGCTTTTTTTCGCCAAGCATACTTATCTGCACGAAACCATCTTCCTGTTGTTGCCCAATAATTATAATCTACACCCCAAGGATCTGTTATAGCAAGCATGCCTGTTTTTTCTGAATAAACATTATATTTTATTTTATGTTTATCAAGATATTCTGTAACATCTTTAATTGTTTCTCCTGTGTAGTACTTCATTTTTGTTCTCCTTTGTTTCTCAAGTACAATTCAATTTCTTTTTTAGCATTTGAAACTGTTCGTTCGCATACACCAATATCTTTAGCTATTTTAGTTCGTTTAGCAACTGGGTTATCAAGCAGATATAGCCACACCAACTTCGCGCTTTTGCTTATCTTCGCTTCTAAAATTTGATTTCTTTTCATAATTTATACTCCTCTGTACTTTATGATATGTTGATTTTGCGTATCTGTGTTTGCCACCTAGACTTTTCCCGTTTTTCTTATTAGATCTATTTTGTATTTCTATGATACCGTGCTCAACCATATTACTTATAATTCTATCTGCTGTGCGTTCACTAATTGATTCTCCAAATAGTTTAACAACTTCCTTGTTTGTCATAGATACCCATACATTACCTATTTCACGGCTCCTTTTGCACATATCAATATATATTACGAATGCTCTTGAGTCAAGCCCTTTAGATACTAACTCAATAAACTCATCTGGAATCATAGTAAAAAATTTGTAGTACTTTTTCATTTTTAACCTCGCTTTTGGACCTTGCTTATAAAAATCAGGGGCAACCCAGCAAGGTGAAGGCTTTCAATATGGTAGCTAAACATATCTAGCCCCTGCTCTCTATTATACCATAAAAAAAATAAAAAACCTTCACAAATATGAAAAAATATTACACTAATATGAAAATAATTTTATTTATATGCTTTTTAACATTATGTTTACAAATTTAGTATTCTTTAGCAATACGACACACGTGGCGGGTTGCCTACATGAGCAATACGACACACGTGGCGCTTCTACGCGTGCGTGCGCGTTATTAAGATAATAATAAGAGAAAAATAAGAAAAAAAGTAAGAGAAAAAGAGGCCCTAAGGTAAATGGGAGCTTGCCTCCCATTTGGGTTACTGCTTTTTGTGTCGCTTGCGACCAAAAGCAGTGACACTGTTGCACACAAAAAAATAGAGTTTAAACACTAATTATACACGCGTGTGCGCGAGCGCATGCGAGCGCGTGTGTAACAGGTTCCTGTTTTTGTCGTTGCAAGCAACGCCCAAAAAACAGCAACCAAGGCAGGAGGCAAGCTCCTGCCTCCCTTGGTTCTGTGATTCTTCTTATTTTTTTTGTGTTTTACTTTTACTTTGCCTTCGGCATCCTTAGAGTATCCTTATATAGCTATTCTTTCCAGTTCTAAAGGCATTTAACAATAAAACCTATACCAATATACCAATGGCTCTTAAAATCGCTTAAAATCGCTTAAAATCGAATTATATGTAAAAAATCACAATATTCGTCTTAACTTGCGAGTTATCTGCATTCAGTGTATGTTTTTCGTCATATTTGACGATTTTATCCTGCCAAACTCATTTTTCACTATATAGTTTTTGTTAATTTTTAAATAAATTTATAAAAAACAATAAAAACATTAAATTTATTGTATAATAGAAACATAAGCCAACAAAAATGGAGGTATACAATGATAAAACTAAATGAAGTAAATTTGAATAATTTTTTGAACAAAAAGCAGGTAAGTGAGCTAAAAGATAAGATAAACAAAACGAATTTTTGGGAGGGTGATTATGTGTACTACACTATAGATAACTACATGATTGAGACACATGTTCCAACTAAGCACACTAACCCAAATGGTGATGTTTTTATAAAAAATGTTAAAAAAATAGAAATAAAAGAAGGAAATTGATTTTATTTTTAGAATAAGTGTAAAAATGGAGAATAAATAGTGAAAATTGAATTTGAAAAAGCTTTACCTCTAGGCGAATCAGGAGAAAGGTTAATTGGTGAAAAGTTAATCGCCCTTGGATATCATATCACTGCTATGTATCTATATGATCATAACTGCCCTCCAAAAGCCATTGGTCCAACTAGTAGCTATACATATCCAGATATACTATGTATGCGTGATGGCAAATCAAAGTACGTTGATGTAAAGATAAAAAGCGAATGGCTATCAAGAATATATAATGAGCACTGTACTGGTATAGATCATAAATTTTTCGAAGCTTATAGAGAATTATCTAATATTAGTGGAACACCTGTATATCTTGTATTCATACAATGCGGATTAGATAAAGTCGGAGAGAATGGATGTTACTCTGTTAATATTGATACAAGTCCAGTAATGATACGTGATCTTAATAGCAAAAAAATGGCAATCTGGGCAAAATCACAACTCCTGAAAATAAACCAATGTGATTATATAATCTCTGATTTACGTCCAAAACTTATAAAAATCAGAAATGATATACTTAAAAAGAAATCAATCACTGATAAACAAATTTTTGGAGAATAATAATGCAAGAACAAACCACAGTAATAGCAGTAACATATGATGCACGCAAACTTCTTAAAAAAATCTCATCTATTAAAGGTGAGAAAATGTCAAAATGCGCTGAAAGAATTTTCGAAAAAGAATTTGAACGAGTGTTAAGCGATATAGAATTTGAAAAAAGAGATTAAGGAGATAATAATGAGTTGGAAAGAATGGGCAAAACTTGATAAGCCAAAAAGATATGAATTTATTGTGAAAAATATTCCAATATCAAGAACATATATTATCCCAGATATAAACGAAGATATGTGTTTGTGGGATCTTATATGCTATATTAATGATCATATTATGCATGAATGCGAAATAACACCAGAAGCATTAATAAAATCACTGTTTATAAATCAAATTGTTTACACATTAGAAGATTGGTATAAGGAGGATTAAATTGAGTAAAGAAGAGAAAAACAAATTTAGCGCTATTATGGTGCTACACAACAGCAGGCATATGCTTAAGCAACTATCAGCACTGAAAGAACAAAAAATGTATGAAGTTGTTGAAGAGTTGCTTAAAAAAGAACTAAAAAAAGTAACACAAAAACTGAGAGAAGAAAATGAATGATTCTATATTTGTAAGCTATCCAATACATGATAAGTGTGAATACAGAAGCATCTCAAGTTTACACGCATCACTACAAATACTTGGAGTGAAATCCAATATTTACTCCTCAGTAGGCGAATCTCTTATACAAAGAGCACGTAATGATCACATGAGGAAGTTCCTTGAATCAGATTGTAATATTTTTTCAAGCATTGATAGCGATATAGAAGTTGCACCTGATACATTTACACATTTATACGAAGATATGAAGTATTGTGATTTTGCTGGAGGGCTATATCCATTAAAAAATGGCACAGGGATATGCTCATCAGTAATTACAAAAGAACAACATCCAGATAATGAACACTTATATAAGGCACAATGGCTATCAAGCGGGTGCTGGATGTTTAAAAGAGAAGTAGTAGAGAAAATGATAAAAAGTAACCCTGATATGTGGTATCACTCTGATTATCCAGATGAAGGGCATAAAACGTATGATTTATACTCGCTAGCAGTAATACAAAACAAAGATAATGGATTAAGAAAGTTATTAAGTGAAGATTGGGCATTTTGTATGCGAGCACAGCAATCTGGAGCAGATATATATGCAGATGATCGCATAAAGCTAAAGCATTATGGTAACTGTGGCTATACACTTAAAACAACGAACAAACCAACGAATAAATTTAATTGTCCACCTGCTGGTTTTGATATAGATCAGAATAAATAGGTGGCAAATTGATTTCGGTTCGTAGTTTATCAATATTTTTACAAACACTAATTAGTTTATATTTTGGTTTAATACCGCGCCAAATATATTTCTTCTTCACTGGATCTCGTTTTGGACGCCCACCACTGATTACTATCCTATCTTTATCAGTAATTTCAGATAATTTCTTGTCTTGGTTTCTCTCAAGAGCATCACGAATTTTCTCTAATAATGCAATTTTAGCCTCTACACATGCCTTACAAGCCATAACTATTACTCCTGTTTATAATAGATGTAAATTTAATGGAGGTGTTTATGGACGTATTTGATGCTGGCAAAATTAATCCAAAAATAACACCTTTTCAAACTGATTTAGAGTACCATAAAATTGAGGATGCTGAAACAAGCGAATATAGTGATGTTTGGACAAAATTCCTTATTGCTGTTGATAAAGAGAAGGGAGATATTGTAGATAAGTGTGTAAAAGTATTTTTAACTTGGGGAGGTAAAGTAAAAAAGAATTCAGATTACATGCATTTTATAGCATCAATAAGAATTCTATGTGGCGGTAAAAGAGAAGTATTAGAGGCCCTGGTTTCAAGAATGTGTGGACTAACATATAGAGAAATTGAAGATAAATATGGCAAAAGTTATGTTACTTACTATAACCATGTGCAAAAAGTATTTGAAAAGAAGCCTGAGCTTGAAAAATTATTAACAAGCGTCCTAAAATGTTCAAATATTGTTCGTAATGAGTGAATTGCGAATATTTTTTTTGCAAAAAATTAACAAAAAGTCTAAAGTGTAAAGTGGCAAGAAGCCTAAAAATATCTAACAAGAGGAATTATACTAATGGGAACCGAAATGTATCCAGCATCAGCACGACAAACTGTACGAGTTGTCGAGAATTTATTCCCTGCCATCTCAGTAACTGCAGCTGGTGGTAGTGCAACGAAATCAATCGCAGATTTAATTGGTAAAGCAGTGCCAACCACAGCAGGAGCAGTTTTAATTGTTCCTCTCACTAATGATGCTTATATTAGTGTAGATGGTACTGCAGCAACATCTAGCAATGCAACGTTGCTTGCAGATACACCAGTATACATCTACGGATATAAAGCAATTATAGATGAAATTGAATTATTGTCAGATGGTAATATTTCTGTTATTGTTTACTGTGACAGTGATGGATTTGAAGTTGAAGCATTCTCCACAAGTTCTTCTAGTTCTGTAGATTATTCTTCAAGTTCAAGTAGCACATTAAGTTCTTCAAGTTCTTCATCTAGCACATCACAATCTAGCTTGAGTTCACAATCTGTTGATCCAAGTTCAAGTAGCTCTTCAAGTTCAAGTTCTTCAAGTTCATCTGAAGAATATAGCTCAAGTAGTACATCAAGTTCTAGCTCTGTAGATTCAAGTTCTTCAAGTAGCTCCTCTGGTGCTTAATTATAGGAGGTAAATCATGGGTATTGAATTGTGTATATCAGTAAGATCTGGTAGAGCAGATGGCACTATTAAAAAGCGTGGAGATATTATCTGTGCTAAACTTGAAAACTCTCCTTGGGGTTCTGAAGAATTAAAAAATCAAGCAATTGTAAGATTGCCTGATAGCACTATATCTGGTATCTCAGATACTTATCTAAAAAGCAAAATTCTTGCAATTAAAGCTAAATTAGAATCTTTAAAAGCAAATGGCGAACAACATCCAGTACTTGTACTTCCAACAGCACAAAAAGCAGAGAGAGAAGTAGATAGAATAGATGGTACTAAAAGAAGAGAGTCACGAATGGTTCAGAGATCAAGAATTTTTGTTAATTTCAATTTAACCAATCCACAGTTAACATCAGATTGGCTGGATAAAGAGAAATCTGTACCAGTACAAACAATTACAGCAAATAGAGTAAATCAGGTTGTTAAATATCGTGGTAATGCAAAAATAGAAAGTGATGAAACGCTTGTTAATCAAGAGGATCAGTTCTAATGCCTACGACTCTTAGTACAATTAAGCCAGCAGGTGGTGGGGATTTTACTACTCTACAGGCATGGGAGGATTATGTTGACGGTATTGATGACTTTCCCTCCCATTGGGCTGAGTGCTATGGGGGAGGGGATTTAGGAACTGTTTTTGTATTTGGATGGGCAAGAGCAACCTCAGAAGAACATTATCCGTATATCTACGCGGCCTCAGGCGAGTCCCCATATATCACGGTTCCTGCTGGCGATACCGGAATCATAGTAGCGGCCATCAGATGGTATGAAATAAATGGGATTACCATCTCAGGTGGTACTTGTGGGTTAAGTCTGAATGCCGGAAACGGTGTTATAAAAAACTGTACTTTAGACGGTGCTCAATGGGCTATGTCATATACTCCAGACTTATCAGCCAATTCTAGTATTACAATGGTAGGGTGTATTCTTACAGGTGCTCCGGGATTTAATTCACTTTGCACCATAGATTGTAATAATGCCGGAAATACGACTCTCAGTATCGTAAATAATACTATCATCTCAGATTCCGGAGTAGCGGCTCTTAATTTGAGTGGAAGCGGAACCACTGTTACGGGGTACATTGCCAATAATATTTGCGCTGGAGCGCAATATGTTAAAGATATAAATGCGACCGCTCAATACAACGGGCTATTCTACAATAATATCACTGAGGACGCTTCAGCGGACGATTACGGAGGAAGCGGGAATATTATCAATCAAACTATGACTAACATTTTCAACGGTTATGCCACGGGGGATTATACTATAAAATCAACCGGAGCCGCTTTCGAGGCTGGAAAGGACATGAGTGTTTTAGAAACGGAGTCCGCTATCGATCCTTTTGGTATAGATAGAATTGAAAATGGGACCTATGATATTGGGGCATTAGAATATCGGGGGATGATCAAAACGATCAAACCCGCTGGGGGTGGAGATTATACCACCTTACAGGCATGGGAGGACTGGGCGGATGGAGAGGCTTCGGCTTATCAACACGCAGAGTGCTATACTGGTGGAGATCTT
>Ga0180433_10002209_pt1 | contig 30504 bp, 27 predicted proteins | sample SS_ome_8_FD_132980 | JGI IMG/M metagenome (GOLD analysis project Ga0180433, IMG submission 132980) | Hypersaline lake sediment archaeal communities from the Salton Sea, California, USA - SS_1_D_1 metaG | ecosystem: Environmental > Aquatic > Non-marine Saline and Alkaline > Hypersaline >... | reverse complement strand
TTTTGGTCCGAGGCAAGGCCGCACAAGGGTTTTCGCCGCAGGCGTAGCAGCGCTACGTTGAGGACGGAAACCCGCGGAGAACGAGGCATCGGGCCCAAAGATGCCATTTATGGATGGACACTAACTAGGCCTTGGTAACAGAGCAGTCTGTGAGGATTGGTCTCTCACAGAGGCCACAGAGGCACTAGGTCATGAAAGAAGAAATGAAAAACATTGCCGCGGATGTCAAGCTGGGCAACAACGTCAAGATCAATGACTTTGTGAACCTCTACGGCTGTGAGATTGGTGATGGGACCATGATCGGCACCTTTGTGGAGGTGCAGAAGAACGCCAAGATCGGAAAACGCTGCAAGATTCAGAGCCACACCTTCATCTGTGAGGGGGTCACCATCGAGGATGAGGTCATGGTGGCCCATGGCGTCATGTTCATCAATGATCGCGAGCCAGCGGCGGTGAATCTGGACGGCTCCAGCAAGACCGATGCGGACTGGACCTGTGAGCCCACGATCGTCAAGAAGCGGGCGGCCATTGGCTCCAATGCCACCATCATGTGCGGGGTGACCATTGGCGAAGGGGCCCTGGTCGGGGCAGGGGCTGTGGTCACCAAAGACGTGCCTGCTCACACGGTCGTGGCTGGCAATCCTGCCAGGATGATGAAAAAGCTAACAGTAAACAGTGAACGGTGAGCAGTGAATAGTGAACAGTGAACAGTGAACAGTTAGGAGAAGATAAATGTTAAAGGTGGGTGTCATCGGCTGTGGCTATTGGGGGCCGAATCTGATTCGAAATTTCATTCAGTTAAGGGAAAGCGATGTGGTCAGGGTCGCTGATTTAGATGAGTCGCGCCTGGCCCATATGAAACGGCTCTATCCAACCGTAGAAACCACTGTGGACTACAGGGACCTGCTGGCGGACCCACAGATCGACATCGTGGCCGTGGCAACGCCGGTTCGTACCCATTTCAAGCTGGCCTCAGACGCGCTCGCCGCCATGAAGCATGTGTTTGTAGAAAAACCCATCACCGCATCGGTGGCCGAAGCCCAAGCGCTGATTGAACGGGCCCGGGCAGACCATCTGAAACTGATGGTGGGCCATACTTTCCTATACACCGGTGCGGTGAGCAAGATGAAAGAGATCATCGATTCTGGTGAGCTCGGCCAAATCTACTATGTCAACACGCAGCGGCTCAACCTTGGCCTGTTTCAGCAGGACATCAATGTCATCTGGGATCTGGCGCCCCATGACATTTCGATTGCACTGTATTTGTTGGGCCAGGAACCTGAGGCGGTGTGCGCCATGGGTGCCTGTCATGTCAACCCGGCGGTGGAAGATATTGCCGTGGTGACCCTGCGTTTTGAAGGAAACCTTGTGGCCTTCATCCAGAGTAGTTGGCTCGATCCGGACAAGATCAGAAAGATGACCGTGGTGGGAAGCAAAAAAATGATGGTCTATGACGACGTACAACCGATGGAGAAGATCCGCATCTATGACAAGGGCGTGGAAAAGCCAAAATACTACGACACCTATGCCGAATTTCACTATTCGTATAAATACGGAGACACACTCATACCGAAGATAGAAGGGGCCGAGCCCCTTCGAACGCAGCTACAGCATTTTCTGGACTGTATCATCAACGATAAGGACCCGCTCACAGACGGCACCAGCGGACTGGCCGTGGTGAAGATCCTTGAAGGCGCCCAGAGGTCACTGCACGAGGGGAACGCCTGGGTGAAGATCGACTGAGCGGGATGTTGAGCCTTTTTATCCGCCTGATCGCCTCCCACCTGTGCGGCGATATCGTGAGCTATTCGCCTTTTCTGGCGAGGGTGAAAAGGTCAGAGGCCTTGCTGCAAAAAACAGGGGGCCTTGTGCTCCATGGCCTCGTCCATGGCTTGTTTGTGTGGCTTTGGTTGTGGGGCCTAGGTTGGGAGCTGAAAATATGGGCGAGCCTCTATGTATTCGTGACCCATTTCCTGATTGATTTTTCAAGGGTTTGGGTAGAATCGGCTGTCATTGACAGGCGAGAATTCGTGATCCTAAAAAGAAACAGCATCTGGCTCTATTTGATAGGACGAGGCGATGTCAAGACAGAGACATTCATGAAAAAGCACCTTCGAACATGGGCGCTGATCAACATGGCAGATCAATGCTGCCACGTCTTGGCGATAGGGGTGTTTGTGTTGCTCGCGCCGGTTTAGGTTTCAAGGGTTAGGTTTTAGGCAGGGGAGACAATATATAGATTTCTTGATAAAAAGGATAGAACGTAACACCTAAACCGACCGTAAGGAACAATACTGATGAGACCTTTGAAAAACTCATTTGAACGATCATTATGAGCTTTTTGGGGTACCCATCTGGACGAAGCGAACGTGCCCACTTGGGTGGGCAAATCCTAAACTGTTTGAGGCCCTTAGGCCGAGTTTTTAGGATTTAGAGAGCAAGCCCTTAGATGGGTCAAAGAGCTCATACGAATAAGTGAGAAAGAGTTTTTCAAAGGTCTCTGAGGAGATTGTCAACATAAGTCAAACCGCAGTCGCTGCTCAGGAGGGTCTCACTACCCCATGGTGCTTTCCCGAGCCTTCAGCGTATCCCACAGCCTCCCCCAAAGACCAACAAATGAGTCCCAATGCCACAATGGGTGATGACTTGAGAAACTGAGAAGCATAGATCCTGTTCCTCATGTTGTTGAGGGTTATCTTCAGAAAAAGCCTCAGGGGGATAAGCGGTGCGAAAGTTACATAGAGGCACCTTTTCCACCTGGAAAAACCTTGTCCCTGAACGCGGACCCTGGCAAAGCATCGGCCATGAAAGAATTCGTGTTTCAGAAACCGGTCAAGCCGGTTTATGCTCCTGTGTGAAACAAGAATTGAAGGAATAAATCGCAAACGATAGCCATCTCTTCCAAGGCGCCAATGCAAATCAGTATCCGAGCAGTAGGTTTCTTCTATAAACCCACCATATCTGTCAAAGATCTCTTTTTTGTAGGACATGTTTGCCGCGGCAATATCATCTTGCCATTGGACCCATGTCTCAGGCATCCATTGGCTGAATTCCGTGAAATAGGCAGCCCACCCGACAAAGGTCTTTGGATCGGCATTAGCGATCGCTCCTCCAATGGCTAAATACGGCGATTCATGGGCTCTTAGGATTTCATCAATCCAGTTTTTTTCAGCAACGCAATCGGCATCAATAAAAGCAATGATTCCACCTTGCGCCACCGAGATTCCAATATTTCGGGCATCCCCTGGAAATTTCCTCTCTGCGTATCGATAGACTTTGACCTCCGGAAATTCCTTCTTGATGCTTTCGCTGGTGCTGTCTGTTGAGGAATCAACAACAATGATTTCGAAGCTCCTAGTCGTGGTTTGTTCTCCTAGAGATTCAAGACAAGCGGCTATGGTCCCCCTCGAATTGTACGAGGCAATAACTACTGAGACTTCAGGCTTCTTGATTTTTCCCCCTTACAATACATCTACCGAGAGGACGAACTCCGTCTCGATACGTCTGGGTTGAAGAAATGGGCCTCGGCGATGATGTCTGTGCTGAGAGAGCCGCCCTTAAAAGCATTGGTGCACTCAGAGCAAAGACCAATTTTCAGGTAATCCTTCCGGAACTGACGGCGCAGGCTGGCGAAAGGCGCTCCCCACCATATGTCCTTGAACGTGTCCTTTCGGAGATCGCCCACGGCGTAATTGTCATGAGGGTCAAAAGTACATGGGGAGACCTTACCATCCCAGTGAATCACTGGATTATTCCACAGCCGCTTGCACGGGTTTTTCCTATGGCGGATACGGCTATGGTTCTTGGGATCATATTCAAAACGCTGATAGAGAGGATCTTCAGGAATAAATTCAGTGCCGTCTGCTTTCGTAGAGTGACACTCTCCCTGGTCATAAGGATTTAGGGTCTTCACGGTCAATACATCCACCCCAAGGGATCTGGAAAAATCTTTGAGCTTGGAGATCTCATGTTCATTATGCTTCATTGCGAGAAAGCGAAGATTGATCAAGGGCGTTTTCGAATTCAGGGCGTACTTGGCGGCGACAACCTTTTTGATCCCCGTAATAACTGCTTCTAGATCCCCACCTTTTCGGTAACGCTCGTACGTCTCCTGGCTAATTCCGTCCACGGCAAAGATGATGACATCTATGCCTGAAGCCACCAGTGCTTCCCCATTTTTTCCTTTAGAAAACACATGGCCATTTGTGCTGGACACAATCTTGATATCTCGTTTTTTGGCATATGCGATCATGTCGTATACAGAAGGATTGAGAAAAGGTTCACCCCAATCCCAAAGTAAGATGAGAAAGACAAATTCACCCATTTCATCAATGATCTTTTTGAAGATAGCCACATCCATATACCCGGTGGGACGATGCAAGCCTGTAGTGACAGGACAAAAGGCGCATTTTAGATTGCAAAGCGTGGAGGGTTCTATCTGGAGATGTGTGGGCCATCCCCATGGCCTGTCTGGCCTCAATAAAATGGACGTCTCCACAGCGATCCAGTTCAGTATCTTCTTCATCCCCACGTTCTCAAATCTGTAAGGGATACGATCACACTCGATGTTTACGGATCTCAACAACAATGCCTTGATGGCCTTAAGAGACTTTGAAATCACATTGTCTGTCATAATGCTTCCTATGTCATTATCTTCTTTGAGTGGCCAAAAGAGGTGAAAACCATCGAAAAATACGGTGAACGCGAACATTATCCTCCACATGGCAGCAGAAACCACAATCGCAGTGTTCGGCCATACGTCTCAGCCCCTCTCGGGTCATCGTCTGCCTCCGGAAGGTCCTGAAACCAGGAGCGTTCCAAATGGTTTTCAACCTTGTCTCTTTGAGATCACCCATCACCAGGTCACAGGGGTTACAGGGCAGGACCGTGCCGTCGACCTTGATGCGAGCATGGAGCCATCCGATGTAGCACGGCAGCTTTTGCCACACAGATTCACCAATGTTATATCGCAAAAGGGTCTGGTGGATGTTATTTCCCATAGAAAGTAAATCTAATCGTCCCTTCATCTGTTTCAAGATGAACATCAAACGCTTCTCTTCGTCTGGAGTGAGGGCCAATGAGTCCAGTTCATGTCGGCGAGTTTTAAAAGGAGAAAAGGACAAGCTATTGCATCCGTTTGAGTATGCCAAATCAATCGTTGAGTCGATATGCTGAAAATTGTGTCGATTGATAGGCTGATGCAAGACGACTAAAGGATACCGACTGTTCTTCTCTGTCTTAGCCCGATTCAAAAGCCGCAATGACTGCAATATCCTCTCGAAATTATCAGGATTCGCTCCTGGATAGTTATGCACATATTCCTCACGTGAAGTAGCCCAGAGACTTACCTTTAATATATCCAGTCTAGAATCTATCAGAGATTGAATCTTCGTTTCATCGAGCAAGGTACCATTGGTCAAAAGCGTGACATGCAGGCCTACTCCTTTAGCAGCAGCAATGATGTCAAAAAGGCGACGATGAAGGAAGGGTTCTCCCTCTCCGATGAGAATGATACTTCTTGTTCCCATGGTCTTGAGTTCATCGCAGAGTTGCGCAAATAAATCGTAGGCAATATCCATCTTGCTTTTGTTGCCTGGCGACGGCATGCTTATCTCAGAAGAATGATAGCGGCAGCCAGGACATCGAAGGTTGCATCGGCGCGTTACATCTACAGTCACATAAAGCGGACCCCCATGAGCAGGCCCGCCTGTGAGTAATCCTCTCAACAGCCTTGTCTTTTCAAATAATGTTGCCAATTCTGCTCTTTTCTTCAAATTTCCTACATGTGTGTGTATCACGCCTCACACATATCTCATTTCCTGAAATCGACGACCTCATGATACATCCACCTCATAGCCACTCCCTTAAGAGTGCCCGCCGCAAAAACCCTATGCAAACCCTGAGGCCTTTGCATAACGCATTTGAGCGAAGATTATGAGCTTTTTGCGGCACCCATCTCTCCCAGCCGTCGGCTGATCGAGCCAGAGGCCGGGCGAGGCGAATGGCCCTCTCTGTAAACCAAATATTCATTCTACTGAATTGTCCTCGGCCAACGAACCATGGACCGGACAAAAGCAACCTCCTTGACGCTGAATTCACCAAGAAACAGAAACGCAAGTACAATGATAAGGCCAATGGCCGGCAACTTCAGCAAAAGAAGAACACCAGGACTCTGCCACAACGCAGCGATCGCATAAGCAAGCCCACTGATTATAATACTTCGTAACAATGTCACGGCAGGCGGCACCACATGCCATATTCTATTAACGGCCCACATCGTTGCACTTGCTCCCAGCCAGGCCAAACCGGTGGTGCCGGCAGCTGCCCCGACAGCCCCATGGTGAGAGACAAGCAAGAAATACATCCCCGGAGCCATCGCCACAAATGGCCCTACCAGGACAAAAGGTAACCTGGGGCGACCGGCTGCAATGAGCGTCGTGGAAGTCACCTTGATCATAGTAATGCCCAGAGCTCCAAAGATGAGTAGCGCCAAGAGAGGTGCCGCAGGCAAAAACGGATCGCCATAAATGGCCGCAACGACCTCCGGAGCCGCACCAGCAGACATCCCTGCGAAGGGTAATAGGCAAAAGACCAGACGCATGGCCTGCCTGGTCATGGTTCGAGCAGCTTCTTGCTGGCCTTTGCTGCATAATGCGGTCAGTTTTGCCATCAGTAAAGGCGAAAACGATATGGCAAACAGTGCGGGCACAATCGTTAAATTTTTTGCTGCGCCGTAAAACCCAGCCGCCTGAGGTATTCCGCTTATCGCCTTCACAAACAGCAAATCAATGCCGGTGAATAGATTCATCCCCAGCGTGTAGAAGAAAAGGGGCCATGCATAGTCCCATAGATTGCGAAAAGGGAAATCAGAGTGTTTCAGCAGAGGTGGGCTGACAGAAAAACGTGCCCCGATGAGTACGACAACAAAAGCCCCGATAATCGCCACAATCGCGCTTGAAACAGATGGCCGCAAGCCAACAAACAGAAAAATCAACAGCATGCGGCTCAACCAAAAAGCAGCTGTAAGGAGCGCACGGCGGCCGAAGTATCCACGACCAACGAGGAACGACTGATGAATGAAGCCCAGCGTAGCGACGGGAATCGCCAAGGAAAAAAGGCGCAGGTAAGTGGACAGTTCAGCCGCCTTCAACCACGAAGCCACAACCGGGGCAACAGCTACCAGGACCGCAGCTGATCCTAAACTCACCAAGAGTTGAGATTGCAAGAACTTCGTCGCCACGGACTGCCAATCCTTGGCTACAGACACGAACTTCACAGCACCTCGACTAAACCCCATGCTGATGGTAACCTGAATCCATACGATGATGGTCACCGAAACAGATAAGAGCCCATAGCTTTCAGGGCCCAGTTTCCGGGTAAGAAAGGCTGCTGTCAGGAGCCCCGTTGGCAGGCTTATAGCTGAGGCAACAAAGCCTTGCACGGTCCCAACAGCGAGGTGGTTGGCGTGATGTGTCTCTGTCGTGGAAGTCATCCTAGTCTGAGTCAAATCAACGGACTCGGTCACTATGTAAAAGCTCCTTTTGCGCCCATTCCTGAATTACATTCAGAAAATGTTCCTGGCTCCAAAGGAGCGTAAAGGTGTGGTTGGCGCCTTGAATAACCTCTATGTTCAACCGTCCGTCTGAACGCCAATTTTTAAGCTTATCCCCGAGAATCACATGGAGGTAGTCTAGGCTAAAATCTCCCTCAGAACAAATATGGAGCAGACGAACGCCCCGTTGACTCAATGAGTTCAAAACTGCCGACACATGATTCAGTTCGGATGACGCCTTTTTTTTATGACTAAAGAGCCTTCCTATCTCGAAGCCCGTCACCATCTTTGAAATGATTTCCCATGATTCAACTTTTCCCGTGATTGCTTTCAGCCAATTCTTTGCCCGGAAGGAACTGAACAAAGCGATCCTCCAATAGTGACGTGCGAGCGTTCGATCTCTTATGGAAGAGCCGACTTCACCATGCATCCCGTGGAGATGCATACGGGCATTAATGAGAACGGCCCCTACAACACGAGGATCACAGTATGCGGTCTTAAAGGAAATAGTGGCCCCTGAACACATGCCCATGAGAACGAATCTCTCAGTGCCCGTCACCTTATTCACACAGTCCATCGCCTCCTGCGTCTCGGCTAACGCACTTTTTTCAAAGGGAAGGGCGTCCTCTCGAACTTTGCTATCCCCGACACCTGAGAAGTCAAATCTAAAAACCACCAGCCCCATGGCGGCCAAGGTCCTGGCTATTTTTACATGGAGACGATTCGGACCGACTCGGTGCATAATTCCTGCATTCAAGATAACAACAGCGGGAAGGTTGTCCGTTCCCGCTGTTTCCAGAGGATATGTCATGACCCCAACGAGAGATCTTGTTTTTCCAAAAAGCAAAGCCTCTTCTTTCACGTATAAGCCTCGCATATCCATGAGACCACGGACTGAAGTATCTCATAAGGGACAACCACCTTGCCGAAATCCTCTATCCAGGTCCACATATGAGGGGCTGGGTAATGGAGAAAGTCGATACGGGCATGCATGTTTTCAAGGTTATTTTTTAGTTGTTTTTGATCAGCCTCTTCATCGCTTTGGATGACCAGTATATTGTCTGCCGGCTTTGTCTGGATCGACAAAAGATCCAACTTTTCAACTTCCACCAACAGGGACTGTGAGAAGGGAAACCCCAATATTTCAGTGAACTTGCCGCTCTTTTTGTCGCCCTTCTGCTTCACGTGAGCAAACTTGAGCATCTTTTTGTGCAATGTTCTTAACTTCTTAACATAAGCCGTTCCGTTAACAACCGGATCCCAGAGAACCATGCCTTCAATGTCTTCCCTGCCAGCACCTTGAATCATCGCAAGGGTTCCCCCTAACCGTAGGCCCACCAGACAAACCTTTGCCACATGGCTCCTCCGCTTCATTTCGCCAATGGCGGATGATATATCGGCAAGCCATTGATCAAGCTTTCCTTCTTCACCGTTTCCGGCAGAATCGCCGCATCCAAAAAAATCAAATCGCAGTACTGGAAAACCGGCTCTGGAAAGATGGAGACCTAACTGCCGATAAGCACGGTGAAATTGCATATACTCATGCCCCATGGGATAGCACAAAACCGCGCCGCAATCTCTGCTGGGTTCAGCCCTAGGTGCGTGATAGCAGCCAAACAGTTGTTTTTCTGGCCCACAAAAATAAAATGGTTCTATTTCTCCTCCAATCTTAATAAAATTCAAAAGGCCATTGCCTCCCATGCAGTGATGAAGCCTTCTGACCCAAAGCCTGAAATCTCTTTCCCAGTAAAGCGGAGCCATCTCTCGAGCCACTCGTGGATGGGTGAGGAGTATGTCATCTGTGTGACCAAAATTGACATAAAGGCGTCATTCCTTTAAAGTCCTGGCCTTGACAAGGAAAGCTTTACCCTCATTGAGCTCAATTAGGGTCTTACAAACAATCATTGCATGAGACCTCCGTCTCTTTGGCAAGAGATACGCATATGGCATTACCTACGTTCATCGTTATTGGTGCTGTCAAGGCTGGCACGACATCACTTTACCACTATCTTGCCCAGCACCCTGACATTCGGATGAGTCAGTTGAACTGGCCTCGGTTTTTTCATGTCGATGGCCAAGGTCCGGACTTCGATGTCCTAGCAGCGAAATACGGATCCACGTATCGCTTCGAATCGGAAGAACGCTTCAAACTGATGTGTCCACCCAAGATTCCGAGAAGTGTTGCAGACTACGAGTCACTTTGGGAGCCGTACCCGGAAGAAAAAGCCCGCGGAGAAATCTCGCCCACCTATCTTTATGACCCAGCGGTCCCCTCACGCATTCGAAAACGTCTGCCGAATGCAAAGCTCATTGCCATCTTACGCAACCCAGTGGCGAGGGCCTATTCGCATTACGTCATGGATGTACGCAACGGATGGGAAAACCTCAATGATTTCGCCGAAGCCCTGGAGAGGGAACCCAGCAAGACAGATGATTTCTGGTGGGGTAAGCGGCATTACATACGTCACGGTTTCTACGTGAATACACTGCGACGATTCTCAAAACAGTTTGACAGTAAACAGATCAGAGTTTTTCTTTATGACGATTATCAGGCTTCCCCCCATGAGATGCTACGGGAGCTGTTCCGTTATTTGGGGGTAGATCCTTCATTCAAAGTGGATATGTCCATGCGTTACAATAAAGGGCTGATTCCTGTGGACACTTATGCCATACGCTTTATCCGCTTACGTCATCCTGTCAAGCATCTGCTTTTATCTCTATTTCCAAAGAGACTTGTCCTTTCCCTCAGGCAGCGTATTATCGAGAAGCAGTCCTTGATCGGAGCCCCGTCAATGACACGGGAGATAGAGCAAAGGCTCATAGAAACCTTTCGCGACGATGTCCTTTGTTTACAGGACCTTTTGAAACGAGATCTTTCAACTTTGCTCCAGCCCAGAGATCCAATGTCACAGGAATAAAGGTAAAGTCTGATTATCCAGATCTCATAGGTCTTTTAAACAGCTTCATTGAGTGACTCTGTCATTCTTTGATCCTCAATGGATGGATCAAGAAGTTTATGGAAAATCGAATATGACTTCAGTTGACACTACCCTTTCTCCAGAAAAGGGTGTTCTTGAGAGCTTTACGCAGTTTCTGTAATGCGGTCGTAGGCTCTGTCCGTGGGACAGAATCCATCTTTACTTCACAAGATGATGCCAGCTGTGCCAGGGTCTGAAATACGAGCTCTCCAGGATTTACCCCAAGGCCCAATTTCTTTTCCAATCTGCCGACAACCTGCATTGACAACAGCGAATGTCCTCCCAGATCAAAGAAGTTATCGTATCTGCCTACGCGATCAACATCCAATACATCCTGCCAAATCTCGGCAATAATTGTTTCCAGGGAGGTACGCGGGGCTACGAATGTTTCTTCAAGCCTTGGCCTGTCCAGGTCGGGGGCGGGAAGGGCCTGCCGATCTACCTTCCCGGAGGGTGTCAGGGGTAGGGCGTCCAGAAACATATAGGTCGAAGGGACCATATATCCGGGCAGCTTTTGCTTCAAGAAGCCGCGAAATTCATTGATCGTTGGGGCCGGCTCACGGTCCAGCACCACATAAGCCACGAGACCTTTTTCGCCACGGCGATCCTCCCGGGCCATGATGACTGTTTTTCGGACTGCCTCATGCTCATCCATCGCCGCCTCGATCTCTGCCGGCTCGATGCGGATACCGTGAATCTTAACCTGATCATCAATGCGGCCAAGAAACTCAACGTTGCCATCCGACAGCCACTTAGCAAGATCTCCTGTCCGATATAGCTTTTCCCCCTGTGTGAAGGGGTTGGGCACAAAACTCTCTGCGGTCAGTTCAGGGGCATTCAAATACCCTCTAGCCAAACCGACGCCCGAGATGCAAAGTTCTCCAGGGCATCCCACTGGCATGCACTCCAAATGCTTGCCCAAGATGTAGACTTTATAATTCATGAGAGGTTTTCCTATGGGAATGGTGACATCTTTTCCTAATCCTTGTGGATCAAGGTCATAAGACAACGCACAAATCGTTGTTTCAGTGGGACCATAGCCATTAGTCACCATAGTCGATTTTAGCAGTTTGTCCACATCACTGTAAGATAGCGCTTCTCCGCCACTTAGAATGAGGCGCAGTGTAGACAGATCGTGATTTCCCGCATTGAGTGTGGCTAACAAAGATGGGGCAGCTCCCATGATCGTGATACCATGCTTGGCAATGAGGCGAGTGAGTCTTCCCAAGTCCAAAACATCATTTTTGTCGGGGAGAACCACGGCCCCTCCCACACACAGTACAGGGAATATTTCATTGATAGACACATCGAATGATATGGATGTCTGCTGCAAGATCCTGTCGGCTGCACTCAAGCCATAGCTTTTTATAAAGGAGGTGAGGACATTCACGACACTCCTGTTTTCAATCATCACGCCCTTTGGTTTCCCTGTTGAACCCGAGGTATAGGTCACATAAGCCAGATTCTCTGGCCTGGCTCCGCTGGGCAGATTTTCCCGGCTTTTCCGGGCAATCATGTCCCAATCTGTATCCAAACGAATGATATGTGCACCGTCCTCCGTAAAAGACTCAACCAACCGGTCCTGGGTTAAGAGCACTGGGAACTGAGAATCCTCCAAGACAACGGTCAGTCGTTCCCTGGGGTACAATGGGTCCAGTGGAATAAAGGCACCACCAGCCTTGAGAATACCCAGCAGTCCCACCACCATTTCTAAGGATCGCTCAACGTAAATCCCCACCAAAACTTCTGGCCCCACCCCCAATGTTCTTAGATGATGCGCCAGCTGGTTGGCGCGGGCGTTCAGTTCACGATAGGTCAGTACCTGGTCTCCAGAAATCGCTGCAGTGGCCTCAGGGGTTCGCCTCACTTGCGCTTCGAACAGTTGATGGAGACATGACGCTTTAGGATAATCTCCCTGGGTATCATTCCACTCCACAAGCATCTGATGCCGTTCTGCTTCTGTCAGGATAGCCAGCGTGGAAATCGGCTGGTCTGGATCGAACACCATGCCTTCCAGTAAGACTTGGAAGTGGCCAAGCAACCGCGTAATCGTGGAGGTGTCAAACAAATCGGTGTTGTACTCCACGCACCCTGAAAGTCTATTTTTTTCATTCGTCACCCCGAGGCTCAAATCAAACCGAGCTGTCCCTAATTCGGCCCGATGACTCCTCACGCTGAGACCCGGTAACTTCAGGTTCTTCTCCAAAGAATGTTCATGAAGAACGAAGAAAATTTGAAACACCTGGTTGCGGCTCAGGTCCCGTTCTAGCTGGAGTTCCTCTATCACCTTTTCCCAAGGAAGGTCCTGATGGGCATAGGCCCCTAAAGCCACCTCACGGACCCGAGCCAGCAGATGTCGAAAAGTCGGGTTACCGAAAAAGTCGGTGCGTAATGCAACATTGTTCGAAAAAGGACCAATCAATGCCTCTGCCTCAACGCGATTTCGGTTAGAAACAGTCGTACCCACCACAATATCGTCCTGACCTGTATAGCGATTTACCAGCGCTTGAAATGCCGCCAAGAGGATCATGAACATCGTGACGCCCTCCCGTCGACTCAAAGCCTTGATCGCCTCAGACAAGGTCTCTGGGAGCTCAAAAGACTGCATCGCTCCACGATAAGTCTGAACCGCCGGTCGCTGACGGTCAGTAGGCAGCGCGGTCACGGCCGGTGCGCCGGCAAGCTGTTTTTTCCAGTATTTGCGGTGAGTCTCCACCACTTCCCCTTGAAGCCGCTGCCTCTGCCAGTAAGCAAAATCGGCACACTGAATAGGGAGCTCGGGGAGAGGCGAAGGCTTTCCAGTGGAAAAGGCTTCATAATGTGTCGAGAGCTCCCGATAAAGAACGTCCATGGACCAGCCGTCAGCAACAAAGTGGTGTGTCGTCAGGAGCAAGAAATAATCCTCGTCACCCAAACAAAGCAGGGTTGCCCGGAATACCGGACCTTTCGTCAAGTCAAAGGGCCGTCGAGCTTCTTGAGCCGCCAGCGCCATGGCCTTGTCCTCTCGCTCAGGCTTGGAAAGACCCCTCAGATCTATTACTGGCAAAACAAGGGAGACATCCGGAGAAGTAATCTGAACAGGCTGTCCATCAATGGTTGAACAGGTTGTCCGCAACACTTCATGGCGCCGTATAATCTCGTTGATGCTTTGCTCCATGGCGGCCACCTTAAGAGGCCCTGTGATTCGAACAGCGACTGGAATGTTATAGAAAGGGTTGTTTGTTTCCAGCTGGCTCACGAACCACAGCCGCTCTTGGCCAAAGGAGAGTCGCAGTCGCCCGTCTCGAGAAACAGGCTGGAGGAGAAGAGAAGTTTGACTTGCTCCTATCTTGATTCTTGTCGTCTCTTTTCGTTCTGAGACCTCAGATGCCATGCCCACTTGTTTTTTCATAAGGTGCCGCTCGAGCAGTATCCTCTTTTCCGGAGACAGATTAGCGATACGCTCGCTAAAATCACTTATCACACTTTTATCTTTCATCATTAACTCGTGACCGAACTTCTTCATTGGAAAGTCCCTCCAACTCAGCCAACATACGATCCATCTCCTCATGGCCGGCTATCTCGGCCAAATTTTGGGTAATGACAACAGCGGTGCCAGCAATGGTTGAAGCCTCGTCGAACAGGGACCGCAGGGGTAGTTCTAATTGGAACGTGTCAAGTACTCGGGAAATTACCTGAGTGGCCAGCAAAGAGTTCCCTCCCAATTCAAGAAAATTATCATGAATGCCCACTTGATCGAGAGAAAGTACCTCTTCCCAAATCCCTGACAGCGACTCCTCCACTGGCGTGCGGGGTGCCACGAAGGTGGTTTGAAGTTCGGGGCGCCTTCTGTCCGGGGCCGGCAAGGCATGTCGGTCTACTTTTCCGCTGGGCGACAGAGGAAGCGTGTCTAGAATTACAAAGGCCGAAGGCAGCATGTAGTCTGGCAATTGATCCCCGAGGAAGCGCCTCAGTTCGCTGACGCTGGGAGCCGGTTGCCTGTTCGGGACAAGATAAGCCACCAGGCGCTGATCGCCCGGCCTGTCCTCCCACCCTACCACAATGGCTTGCTTGATGGCCGAAAGGCCGAGCAAGGCCTTCTCGATCTCATTGACTTCGATCCGATAACCTCTGATTTTCGTCTGAAAGTCTTTTCTGCCTGTGTGCACCAGGCAGCCGTCTGGCATCATGTAGCCGAGATCTCCCGTCAGGTAGATACGTTCCTCTCCCCCACTTGAATCTGCCAAGAATTTGGCCTCCGTGAAGTCCGACCCTTGCCAGTAACCCGGTGAAAGGTAGAGACTCTTAACAGCGATTTGGCCAACGTGGTTGAAGCCAGCTTCCATCCCGCCATCATCATCAAGGACAGAAACTTCCATGTCTTCAAGCGCATAGCCGACAGGGACAGCGCTTCCGCTGATCGGGGTCTCTTTGTTCAAGAAGTATGCACAGACGGTCCCGGTTTCAGTCGACGACAGCGCATTGACAAAGATACAGTCCTGGGAAAAATACTTTTTGTATAACCCCAGATCTCTTGTAAAGACCGGCTCGCTCCCCAGCTTGACCAGACGAAGTTTGGGAAAGGCTTCCTTCCCAGTCAACGTGTCAACGAAATAGCGAAAGACCGTAGCGCTTGAATGGTAAATAGTGATTTCTTTTCCGATCAGCCAGGCGCCCAAATGGGCCAGCCCCTCTTCTCTGATATTAAGCGGAAAGAGTGCCGCGCCATTCAACAACGCATTGTAAATATTTGTCATGGCCTGACCTGTGCTGCAAGAAGCGAGCAGGGTCAATCGATCTTCCGCGCAGATCTGGAAGGCGTTCGTCATCCTCAAGGTTTGATGAAGTACGTTTCGATGGTTCTGAACGACTCCTATTGGCCCCCCAGTTGAACCAGAAGTATAAATGATGCAGCTGGGGGTATTGGGTGATATGGACAGACCAATATTCTCATCAGGCATGCTCGAGTCTATTTTGTCAAGGTTGATCACTTTGGATTCGTTCTTGGACAATCTCTTGGCCAGGTCAAGATTCTTGTCATCGGTTATGACGAAATCGGCATGAGAATCTTCAAGGATGGACGTATTCCTTACATGAGGCAATAAAGGATCGAGGGGTACGTAGAATTTGCCTGCCTTCAAAAGACCCAGCATAGCCGTGATGACCTGCCCTCCGTGCTCAAGCAGCAATGCAACTGGCCTTTCTCCTTCTCCACTCTTTTCCAAAATACTCCTTGCCACGCGATTGGCTGCCTGACTCAGCTCCTCATAAGTGAGTCGATGACTCCTGCCACTGATAGCCAGCCGATCGGGAAATCGGCTGACCTGCTGCTCGAACCGGTCCGGAATCGATTGTTCAACTTCTTCCTTCTTAAATGGGACAAAAGCCAACTATTCCTCCCATCTCCAACATCTAAGATCCCAGCCATGCCCTTTCACTGCAACTGCTCCCACGTAGCCGGGTTCAGGGTCCAGCTCCTTCAATGACCAATATGAAGCTTCCTTCGGGTCACCATTGATGCTGAGTAAAACAGCCGGCTCTCCTGGAACTACCGACACCTCAAACTGATCTAGGCGAAGTGTAATACCTTCACCGATAGCCTTTAGGTATGCCTCTTTGCGAGTCCAGCAGGTATAAAAGGCTGTCTGCCGCACCCCATCCGGCAGTTGGCGAAGCGCAGCAGCCTCTTGGGGGCAGAAAAAACGTTCTGCAATCTTTTCACCCGCCACATCAGGGCGGATGCGTTCCACATCCACGCCAATCTCCCTGCCATGAGTGATGGCGTACAGGGCAAGGTCGTGGGAGTGGGATACGTTAAATCGGAGCGCTCTCCTACTCGTGCCACCAACGAGTTCTGGCTTTCCCTTGGGACCGTACCGAAAACGCAGTCGCCTTGGCTCTGTCTTCAGATAACGACCCAGGATGGTCCTGAGCAACCCCCGTGCGGCAATAAAGTGACTCTGGTGCCGCTGGAAATGAAAACGTTCGGCTCTTTCTAATTCTTCTTCACTGAGGTCATGCTGGAGTGCTTGAACTCGGGGCGCAGGCAGCTCCAACGAGGCACGCCAGACATGAACCTCATTGTCTTCTAAGAGCAACGTTTTTGTTGGACGGGACCATGAGGGAGCAAAGCGCTTTGAATAACTCATTTGAACGCAAGAAGAATCTATTTTTCCTGACCGAATGATTCAAAGCCCTATTGAAGATCCCTGCAGCAATCTGCAGGGAATGCGCTTACTTTCGCGGTTCATGAATTGGTCAAGCTTCTGCCAGACCCCACGATCGCTGGGTCAAAGGCTTCAAACAATTCGGGAGCCTCTAAATGGCTCGGTGATTTATGACAAAAAACATATTCGCCTAGGACAGGAGCAAGTTTTGATACAGGGATACCGCTTGCTGTTTCAACGGTCCTTGAAAGCAAGACCAAATCCCTCAACATGACACCAGTTTCAATACCCTTGAGGTGCAACGCCAGGGCAACCTGCTCAAAACAAGCATTTCCGGCCCTATCCCCAAGACCATTAATCGTGACATCCAAGGCATCCGCCCCTGCGTAAACAGCAGACAGAGAATTTGCAGTAGCCAAGCCGAGATCGTTATGACCGTGAAAACAGAGTGGAACACTGAGTCCCTCTCTCAATCGCTTGATCAAATTGTAAATCTCAAGAGGATCTGAACTGCCATTGGTGTCATACAAGGTTATCCTCTTTGCACCAGTTTTTTCGCTCTCGTTTGCTATTTCAAATAAAAATTCAACGTCCGTCTGCGTAGAATGAGGGAAGCCCACACCCACATCTGACTGCAAGCCTAAGGCGTGAGTAAGCACATTTAGAAGACACTCGATTTTCTTGTCCTTATTATTCGGCATTCTTTTTTTGGAAACCGGCATCAAAATATCAAACCTGTCGAGGCATCTGTTCGCCTCAGCTATTTCTTGCTCACACTCACGCCTGTAAGCATATGTCAGTCCTGAGGTTCTTATTTTCAGACTTTTTTCTTTCAATCTCTCGACAAACTCCAAATCTCTAAGAAAATGACCCGGCGCCACAATCTCGATCTCTGGCACATTAGCCTGGTCAAGCAACTTTGCGATTTTCAACTTTTCTTCTATTGTGAATGTCACATGCGGTGTATCTAATCCCTCTCTGAGTGTCGAGTCTTTCAGTATGACTTTTTTAGACTGACCAACCATAATCATCACCCACCAAAAACGACTTTGCTGTATTCTCTTGTCGCCCTTTCAACATCGTCCATTCTGTATTCAGGCTTTGCCTGGCCATCGGCAGCGCTCATGCCACCCGTCAAACAGCACAATACTTTAGCCCCTTCTTGTATTTTTCCCCTCTCTATTCCCTTTAAAGTCCCTGCCAAGGCAATCAAACCCGCTTTTTCTACCACATCACCGTCTCTTAAAGTGATTTCGACCCCGTTATCTCGCAGCAAGTGAAAAACATTCTTTCCCTCAAACTCATATTCCAGGAAATCAGAAAACTCCTTATGGTTTATCGTCGTCAAGTCGCCCTTGACATCAACGAGCAACTCTCGCAAGTCTCTGTATGTACCATAGGTATGTGGCTTGACATCATACATGACCCTTGTTAATAGGTGGCTTGTGGAGTCGATCTCAGTTGGTTCTAACGATGCTCTGTTGGATTTCCAAGACTTGTACAAGGGACAGTTCACTGCCTGCTGGACTCCCAACAATCTCGGCGCCTTTCCTATGTCTTCTCGAAATTCCTGCAAAACCCTATAGATCCCTATCGGGCCAAAAGCGGCACTCACCGTTTGAACGAGCCAATCGAATCTTCCACGGCCCATAATATGCTCTAGAACAAAGAATCCTCTGAAAATAGATGCGTTATATCGCCATTCAGTCTCCGGTATGTGCTTGAGCCCGTTCATCTTTTCAAAGCGCTTGACAGCCTCTTTAACCATCCCGGGTCTTTCAACTGAAATGAGATGGGCGTGATCAGGCTCAAATGCCTTGCTGTTTAATAAAGAAAGGTTTTCCTCTGGACAGAAGAAAAAAGTCTCCAATCCCGCCCTTTGGCCGTATTCTGTGAGAGCCGTTCCTGTATTCCCGCCAGATTCGAAAACGACCCGATCATAACCTCTTAATTTGCACATGGCTATGCTTACACATCCATCAATCGACTTTAATGTCCGTGTAAACATGAGTGAGGTTTCATCGAGAATGTAAATGTCAATCCCGTGATAACGCAACAGCGGAAATATTCTTGCCCCTTCTCTTATACTCGTCTTTTGAAGCCATTCCTTATAGTCCGAATCTTCCTGAGCTGTGGGTCCAAATTGAAACGCATTTCTATATCTCAGGACGATGCTTTCCTCCGGGCTATATTTCCCATCGATGCACTTATCAAAAGACAGTTTACTCTTTGCTAAAGGTTTCATAGAAAACGACCTCATCTAAGGATCTCAGTTTCTTAGGTTGTGGCGTTTCACCAGGATAACCTAAAGGAATGATGGTAATCGGATCTACGTCTTGAGGAATGTCTAACTCTCGTCTGATCTCCTCTGAAATACTGGGATCATCCATTCGATAGGCAGACATATAGACACTTCCTAAACCCCTCCGGTATGCACCTAACATGATATTCGCCGTGGCTAAAACCGCATTTTCGACCCCTCGATTGAAGGATCTTTCCCTGTCAACACAAACCACAACCACCACGGGGGCATTCTGTAAAAAATCAGCTTTGTACATCCGCTTTTCTGCAGGACAATGCTTATTCTTGATTTCCGCCAATCGCCTTTTGGTTTCATTATTTCTGACAACGATAAAATACCATGGCTGACCATTCATAGAAGAAGGGGCATATCTCGCCAAATCAAGCAGCTCCTGAATGACAGAATCTGAGATGTCTCCCTCCCGATATCTTCTAATGGACCTTCGTTCCTTAATCGCTTTGTCTAGCTCCACTTCACTCCTCCATATCATGAAATACCAGGCTCTAACAGGTGAGTCTTTTTACAAACCTTATTCATCCATCCTAATCCAAGCGAGACCTTCCAGGCACTGTTTGTCACTTGTTCATCTTAACGCAGCCTCAGCCGACTGGCCCCAAGCGCCCCTTGGCGATCTCGTTTATCAGAGCCAAGTAGCGCTTTAGATGTGCTTCCGCCGTCCATTGCCGCTGGCAAGTTTGATAGCCACGAATGCCCAGCTCGTGTCGGTAAGCAGGATCCGCCACCAACTGGTTCATGGCCGCCACCAACTCCTTGTCGGTGTCATAAACAAGCCCGCCGCCGCTCTCGTGGATGAGCTCTGGCATCCCGCCCATATTCCTGATAATGGCGGGTGTTTGCTGCCTGAAGGCTTCAATGATCACGTTGCCGAAGATCTCGAAGCATATGGAGGGAACAATCAAAGCCACTGCCTTTCGGTACAAAGCTTGTAATTTCTGGTCAGACAAAAATCCCAAAAAGTGTATATTGACGCTGCCTTCGGCCAAGCGCCGCAACGGGGCCTCGTAGCCCCCTGTTCCGGCGATCAACAACTGCGCCTTTCGGTACTGGTGGAAAACTGGGATAAGCGTCTGCAAACCTTTTAGCTTCTCCAAGCGCCCCACGAAGAGGAAATAAGGCCCTTGGCGTATGCCGCTGACCCTTTGCTCGGATCTTTTGGAACCAGTCTCAGCCGAAGGCACAAAATTGGGCAAATAGACTGTGGGGACGTCCAATCCCATCTCATGATGGAAATCTCTGCAGAAGTGGCTTTGAGAGATAAAGGCATCCACATGCCTGACCGACTTTTCCAACAGCCTCAAATAGCGCCACCACTGTGGAGGGCGCTTGTATGTCAGGCAACAGAGAAGACAATGCGGATGAGTGCACGCCGCACGATTAAATCTGAACATCACATGCGTGGGGCAGACCAGCCAGTACTCGCGCATGGTGTATAGCTTGATACCCTTTCCATATTCCAGGATTTTTGGCCCGCCAACCAGGGAGATATTGTGATAGTGGATCACATCAAACCCTTTGTCCAGAATCTGTTGGATGCGGCTCGACTTAAAAAATGGGAGGCCCGTTTGGTGGGTGGCCAAGGGAGAAAGAAAGCTCACTAGGCTCTTAAGTCCGTGGACGGTTACGTTGGGATGATCATCATAGGCCTTGGCCGGCTCGCGGCGAGCCAAAAGGCGGTAGGAGTCGACACAGTGGATCACATCCACCTGATGTCCACGGCGCGCCAGTGCATTGGACAGTCGGTGCACAAAGATGCCGTCCCCGCCAAAATTGTACGGGGGGTAAAAGGTCGTAACCATACAGAAGCGGAGTGGTCGATCTACCATCCTGGCCTGCGTTGAAAGGCCCGGCGGGCCCGGCGAGGGATGCTGCATGCCCATATGTACCCCGGGAAGAATCTTGTCAGCATTATATTAAACAGGCGATCGGTTCGAAGATAGAAGGCGTCCACCCGTTCTAGAGCATAGAGGTCACTGCCTTGCCTGGCCAGGCCGAGCTTGTCAGAACAGGCACAAGCAAAATGCTCTCGCACTAAGTCGCGGATTTGATCGTTATAGCGACCATAGGGGTAAGCAAAGGAGGTGACCTGGGCGCTCAGGGCGTCCTCAATGATCGATTTTCCATCACAGACTTCAGCCTTGACCCGGTCGAAGGGTACGCGGGTGAGGTCAGGATGGGTGAGCGTGTGCGCGCCGAAGTCGATTCCGGATTGCTGCATTTCCTGTATCTCCTTCCAGCTCAGCACGGAGCACCCAGTTAAAGATGGTAGGCGCCCCCCAGACTTGGCTTCCCCCTTTTTTACCACAGTAAGGAAAACCGTGGCAGACATGCCGTAGCCTTCCAACACCGGGAAAGCCTCCTTATACACACTTTGGTACCCGTCATCAAAAGTGATCACAAATGAACGATCAGGAAATGGTGTACCACGTTGCAGGTAATTGGCAGCGTCCATTAGGCGAAGGGTTTGATACCTTCCCTCATGGAGTCTAGCCATGGCATTCTGGAACACTGTCGGTGAGATTGAAATGACGGATGATCGTTTATCAATAGCATGGAAGGTCAAGATAGGCAGTCTGGCGGCCATAGATCCTTATCACTCCCTGAGGGCCGCTATCTTATTGTAGATCCAGCCAACAAATGCCCCACTGAGAGTACCCACCGCAAAACCATAACCAAATCCGATAATGCTTCCCCAAAAGCTAACTTTATAACCAATGAAGTACTGGCTGAGGAGGCTTAAATGCGGACCCACCCACCTTCCCCCCTTAAGGACCAGCCAGTTGGTGGCAATAAATATGGCCAAGCCAAATAGCAAGCCAAGAACAAGCCCCAATGCCTTGGCGTTAAGCCAGAGGATACCGCTAAAAAGCTTCTCTTCCTCTCTTCTCAGCGCTTCATCACTTGTCTTCATGTGTACTTCATCTCCTGATAGATGATGCTTAACCTAAAACATCGGTTTTCGGTCGCAAACTCGAAATACGAATCAACGACAGAAATCAAAAATGTTCCAATGACAGAAAAATTGAGTTTTTTGATGGGTTCGTTTCGGTCATTTTGTCATTTGGTATTCGAATTTGTTTCGGATTTCGGATTTAGATACTCGAATTTTGCCTGAACATGACTTTTCGTTCAGGGACTAGACAACCGGGGTTACAAATGATCAAAGAAATCCTTAAAGGACAACAACTCGGCTTTCCTTTTGATACCATAGATATATAAGGCAAGGAATAGGTTGCGAAGATATGCCAACAACCAGCCGAACAAGAATCCCCAAACAAAACTATAACCAAGAGCAATGAAGGCCCCTTTGACTGTCACGGTATATCCGGAAAAATACTGCGAGAGAAGTCGAAGGTTGGGTCCAACAACATCACCGCCTTTTATGACCAGCCAAACAGTGGCCAAGAAAAGGAGCAGCCCTGAAACAGATCCCACGGCAGTCGCAAAGGCCAACTTATCCATCCTGGCAAACGTCCGTGCAAGCACCTTTTCAGAAACAACTCGTTCAAGTTTGGCCTGCTGATCTTCTTCGAGATATACTTCCTCCTCGTTGACCTCCCACAGGTCGTGCTCTGCACCCAACATATTTTCCACAGCTAGTATCCCCGTGTACATGGAGTGGTCCATGTTGTTATAGCGGTGCATGCCATTTCGGCCGATGGTTTGTAGATTGTTAATAGTCTTGAGGAAATCTCGAATCACCTCAAGATGCTTCTCATACTCATGGTCGTAGATTGGATAAGCCTTGGGCTGGCGTGTCACAAGTCCATCAATGACATCATGCGTTTTGGCAAGTCCCAATGCTGACAATTCACGACCTGCTAAATCTATGAGTTCTTCGTCAGACATGGTCCAAGTTCCGTCACCCTCGTTACAAAAATACTCCATGCCAACACTTGTATTTTTTGGATCAGGGACCATGGCAGCACTCCAATTCTTGAAATTTTGAATTCGCCCTACCCTGACCTCCGGGCTGTGGATATATATCCACTGATCCGGAAACAGATCCTTTTTGTCGATAATGAGGACCACAATAATGAAGGCGCGATAAGAAAGTCTGCGAGCAGCTTCAAGGGCTTTGTCTGATACTTTCGGTTCAAGTATGGCAACAAGCCTGCTGATAGGCATGCTGGACATGAGATGTCCCACGGGAATTTCTTCTGTTGTTTTCCCCTGGATACAAGTTATACTGGCTATACGGCCGTTTTCGTGCTTAAGGCTAATCGCCTCACAACTGCGCCGCACCTGACCACCCCCCGCCTCAACGGCTTCTCGAAAGCCCTCCCACATCATTCCAGGACCATTTCGGGGATAGTAAAACTCACCGACTAAGCTCTTCGCCTGTTGGACCCCTAAAAGGGCATTGGATACAGCCACGATGAGAGACATGCCCTTGATGCGCTGCGCGGCCCAGTCCGCCCGAATCCGGCGGCAGGGGATGCCCCACACCTTCTCTGTATATGTCTTAAAAAATGCCTCATAGAGGCGGTAGCCAAAACGATTAGACACCCATTGTTCAAAGGTCTCCTCTTCGGGGTGAGGCCAACATTGCGCCCGGAAATAGCTTAGCAGGATCAGTAAGCTCTCCATGACGCCCAAGTTGAAGGAAGCATTGAAGAAATCCAGGGGATAGGTGAAAAACCGTCCCTGATAGTAGATGCTCGACATGCGGCGGACCCTGAGCAAGTCCTCACCCAGCATCTCCTGCCAGAGCTGGTTAATCTTTTGGTTCTTGCTAAAAAAGCGGTGGCCTCCTATGTCAAAATGATAGCCTTTGTAGGTCTCGGTGCGCGCGATCCCTCCGACCTTGTCCGCTTTTTCAAGGACAACGGGCCGAATACCCCGCTTGATGCACTCATAGGCTGCACTGAGACCTGCCGGACCGGCCCCTACGATAACAACAGGTTCCTTATTCATGGCAGGTGTTTTTTCAGACGGTGTTTCACAAAGCCGATCATGAAAGCCAGGCCGCTATAAAGAAAATAGAACCAGTGCCAGGGGATTGTTTTGATAGCAAAACCGAAACCCCTTTTATCATAAAAAAATCGATAGAGGGGCCAATTGAAGGCAAGGAGAGCCACGGCAACAACCATAGCAAAGACCATAACTGACGGGACGAACCATGCCCCCAGCAACGCCAGAAGCAAAAGAAAGATCAAGATGACGCTTATGCGGTTGGAGATTTTTAGATTCAAGTCATCAATAAAGGGCCCGGCACTAAGAATTAAGGCGGTCCAAGGCAGGGCGCGGCAAAAGAAATCCGCCTTCAACAGAGACCTCACATTCCAGCGCTTCAAGTGTTTCACCTGGAGCGCCTTTAACAGCCCAATGTTATAACCAGCCTTCTTGAGCCGGTAACCTAACTCGATATCCTCGATGGAGGGGCGGCGATACCCTTCGTCAAAACCACTCATGGCCAGAAAGACCTCGCGGCGAATGGCCCCGCACGCAGCCCAAAAGGTGGAAGCCTCCCTGTTCGCAGTTTGGTGAACGTAGTGGTGAAGCAAGTTCTTGTACTGGGAGAGAAAATTAGTCTCTAACGGTTCATCATCATAAGAGCCGAAAACAGCCGCCAACTCGGGATTGCTTTGAAAGGCGGCAGCCATTTGACTCACTGCGTCCTGAGGGACTGTCACGTCAGCATCGACGAAAAACAGAATATCGCCCTTGGCTGCGCGAGCACCGAGATTCCTTGCTCGGGCAGGTCCTCCCGTCACAGGTACCTTCAATGCTTGAGCCCCAATCGCCTCGGCCATACGCCAAGCGCCGTCTGTTTCCCCGTCGGCCACCACGATGATCTCTGCGGGCGGGGACTCCAAAGCCGCCAAGCTCAACAGGCATCTGCGGAAACGCTTACCCCCATTGTGCACCGGTACGATGATTGAAAACCTTGGCTCAGATGAGACGATCATAGATCAGCAAAATCCCAAGGGAGGACCCGTTATTCGGGACCAAAAAAGATGGGGCACTAGCGGAAGGATAGGCAACCGAACGCCGATAGGCAAAGATCCGGTGGGCAAGTCTAAAAATCCTTCTTGTGTCGCGAAGACGAACGTCGCTTAGATTGCCCATGGAGGAATGTGATAGATTTTTGTCCTTTTAAAATTTGAAATACTGAACTCTCCCAGATGGATGATAAACCCCTTGGAAGGATGGTACATCCTTATGAAACTCTTGAGTCCCGGTGGAAATGATTGCTTGCGGGGGTACTTCAGTTTCACTTCAATCGGATACGGTTCGTTTATATTCTCCTGCCACACGAAATCGACTTCATTCTTGGCCTGATTTCTCCAGTATCGGACCTTTTGAGCAAAGTCATTCTCCTTGGTCAATTGGCTGAAGACGAAATTCTCCAAAATTGCGCCCCCGTCTGTTCTCTGAGTCACCACATTAAAGTCGTTGACGACACCATTTCTTAAGCCAACGTCCTCAAAGAAAACCTTTCGGGTCTTGGTAAGTTCCGTTCTCTTGTTTGTGAAATACGGTGAAACGAGCCTGAGCACATACGTATTTTCTAACAAAAACAGGTATTTCTTAACAGTTGGCCGGGAGAGTCCAGAGGACAGGGCCAACTCCTGCTCTTTGACCAGGCTTCCAACCTGAAGACTCAGGAGGGATACCAGCTTGTTGTATCCCGAAGCATCATCAATCTCTCCGATGTCTCTTATGTCCCGCCTCACATACAAGGAGTAAATCTCTTGGAGATCCCTCTGTCTTATAAGGGCGTTTTCCCTCAGCGAGACAGCCGGATATCCACCGAACATCATATAGTCCCTTACAAGATCATCGAGCCTGCGTTTTTGGCTCTCAGGAAGGTTGCTGAAAGCTTCTTCAGGCCGGTCAGCGGAAAGCCAAAAACGAAGATTGAAAACCGAAAGCGCCTTTGCCAACGCTTTCTCATTCTTAAATCCAAGAAATTCGAGAAAACTTAGGGGCTTAACCACAAATCGATAGACGCGTCCCGTTAATCGATCAGTAAATTTCTTTCTAATCTCCAGAGAAGAAGAACCTGTTACAATGAACTTAAGTCGCGGTTTGTAATGATCGTGCAGATACTTCAGGAAGGGGGACGGATTGTCCAAGTGTTGCACTTCGTCGATGAAGACAAAAACTCTCTTTTGCCGGTCAACCCCTTTGTCCTTTAAGACTTCCATGAAGAGATTGAAATCCTCTAGGCTATTCAGCAGGTTAAAGTCATGAATATTCTCTAAGTCGAAGTACACAATCTGGGAGGGACTGATGGCATGGTTCAACAAGTGCCCCATCAACAGATACAGGAGTGAGGTTTTCCCTGTTTGCCGGGCACCGGTTAGGAGAACGATGTTCTCCGGTTCCAAAAAGGGAATAATGGTTGGCAGAAGTGTTCTGGGCAACAGATTTTCAGGAAAAATAATACTCATCGCAGTTAAATGTACATTTTCTTAAAGATTTTGTAAAGTAACAAGCCAAGCCAGACAATCTGACTGCGATAGACGATATCCAAGTTCTCCTGGCTCAGAATCTCTCACCACCCAGGATCGCAACAAGAGAGCTTTGCATAACTCTTTCGAACGGCCATTGTGAGCTATTTGGGGCACCCATTCGGCTGCTGTGAGCAGCCCACGCTAGTGGGTAAATCGTGAACTGTTTGAGGCCCTTAGGCCGAGTTTTCACGATTTAGGGAACAAGGCCGAAAAAGGGTCAAATAGCTCACAGAATCAAGTGAGAAAGGGTTCTGCAAAGCTCTTAACAAACAACTTTTGTCCGGGCCAGTTTTGATTGACAATCCATTTTGACCTGGATAAATAACGTCTAAAAGATTCTTGTATCTCACAGTAGGCGCTGGGGAACAAAACAATCATGAGAGCTTCGTAGGCTAGAGCTGCAGCCATTAAAGACAGAGCCCCCCTTTTCATGACGCCTCCAGCACCGAGCGATATAGATGATCCACGTCTGCTATGAGTCGCTCTTCTGTGTGCTGCACCCTCGTGTGCCTTTTCCCTCGTTCTCCCATTTCCTTGCACAAACTTGGATGATCCAAGAGATATTGAATGGCATTTGCAAAACCTCTTGCATCTCCTGACTTTACCAACATCCCATGTTGACCGATTGCAAATGAACCAGCTTCTAATGGCGCGTTTCGTGTGCCGCAGTCTCCAATCAACTCCCTCACCCCGCCCACGTCTGTCGCCACGACCCCGACACCAGATGCCAGTGCTTCGATGACTGCCACCGGTGTGCCTTCGTTGTCAGAAGTGAGGGCGAGTATGTCCAGGTCGGCATAAAGCGGTGCCAGGTCCTTCACCCAACCAGTAAAGGTTACCCGTTTTTCGAGGTGCATCTTGTGCGCCATGCTCTCGATGGCAGAGCGCAGTTCGCCGTCCCCCACGACCAAAAATTCTGTCCTCGTGTTTGTCTTCGTTTCTATGAGCAGTTGGACCGCTTCGAGGAACATTCGGTGGTTCTTGATCGGGGTCAAACGGCCAACGATCGCCACCAAACTGATCTCATTTTTCCCAAGGCCAAGGCTTCTTAGGAACTCCCCTTTGTCCGCATGGCTTTGGTCGAAGGCTGTTAAATCAAAGCCCAGCCGAACAACGCGATACTGGTCTTGCCGGCCGATACCAAAATCGTTGCTTAGCTCTTCTCGCTGCTTTTCGCTCACAACCACAATGATGTCCGTTATTCTAGCAAGGCACTTTTCCACGCCAAGAATCAGCCGAGTCTTTAAGGGTGAGAAGTAACCTCGGAGAACATGCCCATGAAAAGTATGCACCACGTTGCATTTTTGCTTCACGACTTCACATGGCTCGCCAGCCGTCATGCCCCGAAAAATTGCCCGAACCCAGCTTTGAACTTTGGACTTCGCCTTTTGAACCTGATTGTATACAAACGCTGCCAGCCGCCCTACCGTGCCGGCTTTCGCCGTATGGGTGTGGACGATCTGGGGTCGAAACTTGAAAAGGAGGCTCAAAACGCGAAAAAAGGCAAGGAGATCATCAAGAGGTCGAACGCTTCGGCTGAGTCTGGGAATCACAACCGGCTTCACCCCGTGTGCCTCAGCCAGATAGGCCATGTCACCCTCCTCAGGCCCCACGATGCCGGTCACCAGCATGGTATCGTAGCCCAGGCTTTGCATGCTGCGGGTGAGCGTGACCGTGTGCACAGCCGGCCCCCCGATATTGAGGCGACCTATGAAACGCAGGACTCGAATATTGCCTTCACCCATTGCTTCAACACCATGGCTCAGCTTGTTCATTGCAAAATTCACCCCAACCAGCGTTCTCTCCACATCTCCCACATCAAAAGAGACCACAGATGATGCTGATGGTTCGCCTCGCCGGCAAAATGTTCCCGCATTTTCTTTTCAACCAAACCTTCATCAAATAGACCTTCATCTTTTAGACGTGCCGCGGAGAGATAGGATAAGAGCAACTCCTTCAGCTCATCCCGGAACCACCGATCAATAGGGACGCCAAAGCCCATCTTAGGCCTTTCAAACAACTTGCTCGGCACATATTGGGCTAAAAGCTTTTTCAATAAGTATTTTCCCACACCCCTTCTATATTTGAAATGCTCTGGCAGCCTTGACGTATACTCTACGACCCGGTGATCCAGCAGGGGTACACGAACCTCCAAACTAACGGCCATGCTGGCTCTATCTACTTTTGTCAGCAGGTCATCGACCAGATAGGTGCCCTGATCAATCCGCATGAGTCTCGAAATAATGGGCCACATCTGGGTCTTTCTAAACATTTCCTCATATGAACATTCTGGGATCTTCTGGCCGATCAAAGTCAGGATGTCGTCGGGTTCCCAAAGGCAGATAGTCGTCCGATAGAGTTCCATGACGTCCCTTCCACCCATGAGAGCCGCTAGCAGCTTGCGCCATTTGTCCTGAAAATTGGCCACTTGGAGCCACCCCGGAAGGTGGTCTCTCAGGGAGAGATAGGACTTGCTCACCCACCCGGACGGCACCGTAGCCAATAAGAGGCCTAACATCTTTCTAACGCCATCAGGGAGTCTATAGAAAGTGTCAGCCATGGCCCGCGTACTCCAGTAACGCACATATCCACAGAATTGTTCATCACCGCCGTCACCAGAAAGGGCCACGGTGACCTGAGACCGGGCAACGCGACTGATGAGACAGGTCGGGATAGCAGACGAATCGGCAAACGGCTCGTCATAGATCTCCGGAAGGAGAGGGATCACCTCCAGCGCATCTTTCGGCGTCACGTAAAACTCCGTGTGCTCTGTCCCGAGTTGATGGGCAACCCTTCTGGCCCACGGGGCCTCGTCAAATTTCTCATCGTTAAATCCGATACTGAAGGTTCGAACCGGGGCGCTGTTGACCTTTTGCATCAAGGCTGCGACCACAGATGAGTCGATCCCTCCGCTGAGCAGCGCCCCGAGAGGGACATCACTGACAAGGCGATCCGACACAGCCTCGGTCAGGAGACGGTCTAATTCCTCCAGGACTTCCTCTTCCTGAGGAGCCTTCATTATCGTGCCCTCATTTTTTTCGGGGAGCTCCCAAAACGGTAGGACACGGAGTCCACGTCCATCATAAACTGCGTAGTGACCGGGTAGGAGTTTGAAGGTGTCTCTAAAAATGGTTCTCGGGGCAGGAATGTACTGATAATGTAAAAATAGAGGGATTCCCGCAGGGTTCAACTCCCTTGGAAAACCCTCTAGGGCCATGAGAGCCTTGAGTTCAGAGGCAAATAGGAGGTGTCCGGACGAATAGTAATAGTATAGAGGTTTGATCCCCAAACGATCTCTTGCCAAGAAAATACATTTCTTCCTGGCATCCCATAGAGCCAGAGCAAACATGCCCACAAATTTGTAGAGACAGTCGATGCCCCATTCAACGTAAGCTTTCAGCACGACTTCCGAGTCGGTGGTACTTCGAAAAAGATGACCGCGTCCTTCAAGGGTCTTTCGGATCTGCCGAAAATTGTATACCTCCCCATTATAAACAAGGCTAACTCTGCCATCCTCACTCGTCATGGGTTGTTGGCCCGCCGTGGTCAAGTCAATAATAGCTAATCTGGCGTGACCCAAACCAATTCCGGAATCTTCATCAAGAAAAAGGCCCGTATCATCCGGGCCACGATGGTTTAGGCATAAAGCCGCTTCTGGGAGGCTGTCTCGTAGCGAAACGAAATCCCGATTCGTCTTAAAACCGACGATGCCACACATGACTTGAAAGATTTTTGCGTCTCTTTATGATGCGAGGACTTTGCATAGCCTCGTCTTGCTCTTGGGTATTAGTCTGGGCTGGAAGTGTTTGACTAAGCCAGTTTCTTTCTTTTCACCAAACTGGTGTAGAATTCTTCGTATTCTCTAACCGTATCAGCAAGTGAATAGTGTTGCCCTATGCGCTTCCTGGCTCTGCGGCCTAGTTCTTCCCTTCGCACTCCGCCCGTCTCAATCAATTTTACGAAGGCCGAAGAGAGGGCAGCAGCGTCATTGGATGGAACCACATAACCCGTGTTCCCCACTATCGCGGCGGACTCACCTGCATCT
>Ga0180433_10002208_pt1 | contig 30508 bp, 27 predicted proteins | sample SS_ome_8_FD_132980 | JGI IMG/M metagenome (GOLD analysis project Ga0180433, IMG submission 132980) | Hypersaline lake sediment archaeal communities from the Salton Sea, California, USA - SS_1_D_1 metaG | ecosystem: Environmental > Aquatic > Non-marine Saline and Alkaline > Hypersaline >... | reverse complement strand
TGGTGATGTCGATACCCAGACCGTTATGGAATATGTAGACCGCCAGAACCAGATGCAACTGACCCGTTTCATATCACAGTAATTCTGCGGCCTTCAGGCCGCAGTTGCATAGTATATTTAAAATGTCTACAAACCAACGGATAGTTATTCTTTTAAATCTAACATGCCCATTAATGTCTATGCAAAAGCCAAACAACATACACATGATATTGACCGGCTCATTGCTTCTTTTAGCGTTCCTGCTCCTGTGACAGTGCGTTCATTGGCTTTGTTTCTGAATCAGGTGTTTCAGATGAAATTTTATGATGTTTCTAATGGAAGAAGGCTGGTTTTCAATAAAGGGGAGGTGGCAGAATGGCAGAGCCAGATGTAGTAGGCACATACACGAGAGCGGACGCAGACGCCGACGGTCTTATAGAGGTGCCCGAAACAGCAGCGTGCTATGTTGTTGACGGCAACAGGATAACAGTGTATGACAGAGCACCAGAGGACGGCAGAAAGGTTTCGGCGTCTTTCAGAAGGCGAAACAATGGCGATTTCAGATTCACAAAACACATAAGGATTGATTAGGCGCCTGAAAGCCTGGAAATTAATATTAGGCCCAGGATCAATGATTATTATGGACTACAGGAAGATAGAGAGGAAATGGCAGGACAGATGGGAAAAGGCGGGAATATTCAGGGTGAAGGGGGATTCCAAAAAGAAGAAATATTTCGCGCTTGAAATGTATCCCTATCCATCAGCAGCGGGGCTGCATATGGGGCACATACGGAACTATGCCATGGGTGACTGCCTTGCGCGCTTCAGGCGCATGCAGGGCTTCAATGTGCTATATCCCATGGGCTACGATGCATTCGGCCTTCCTGCGGAGAACGCTGCGATAAAGAACAACGTGCACCCAAAAACCTATACCGAGAAGGCAATAGCCGGCATAAAGAAGAACCAGAAGGCCCTGGGGCTTAGCTACGACTGGTCAAGGGAGATAGTGACATGCCACCCGGAATACTACAAATGGAACCAGTGGTTCTTCCTTCAGATGTTCAGGAAGGGCCTTGCATACAAGAAGAAGGCGCCGGTTAACTGGTGCCCGAAATGCAGGACAGTTCTTGCCAATGAACAGGTTGAACAGGGAAAATGCTGGCGCTGCGGAAGCGAAGCCTGCGTCAAGGAACTTGAGCAGTGGTTTCTGAAGATAACAAAATATGCAGACAGGCTCCTAAAGGGCCTGGATAAAATCCACTGGCCTGAGAACGTCAAGCTCATGCAAAAGAATTGGATAGGCAGAAGTGAGGGTACGATGATAGACTTCCCTGTTGTTGGCTCAAAGAAGAAGGTGCAGGTGTTCACCACAAGGCCTGACACCTTCTACGGCATCACGTTCCTTGTCTACGCACCAGAGCACCCGGATGTTGCAGAGCTTGTCAGGGGCACGAAACAAGAAGCAAAGGTGAAGAATTTCGTAAGGAAGGTTGTCCTGGAGGACAGGTTCCAGAGGACATCAGAGGACAGCGAGAAGGAGGGCATGTTCACAGGCCGCTATGCGAAGAACCCCGTCACCGGCGAGAAGATACCGATTTACATAGCCAACTTCGTCCTGCCTGAGTACGGCACCGGAGCTATAATAGCAGTGCCTGCGCACGACCAGAGGGACTTCATGTTCGCCAAAAAGTACAAGCTTCCGGTTCGCCTTGTTATCCGGCCGCATAGTTATGACATAGATGAGAAGACCATGAGCAGGGCGTTCACCGAGCCCGGGATAATGATAAACTCCCAGAGCTTTGACAGCATGGGCAGCACGGATGCGATTGACGAGATAACGAAATTCCTTGCCAAGAAGGGTTGCGGCAGGAAGACTGTGCAATACAAGCTACGCGACTGGCTTATCTCACGGCAGCGATACTGGGGCACGCCCATACCAATAATATACTGCGATAAGTGCGGCATGCAGCCAGTGGCCGAGCGAGACCTGCCGGTGCTTCTGCCCACTAACGTCAAGTTCACAGGCCGCGGGAACCCGCTGGCCAGCCTGAAGAGCTTTGTTGAAACGAAATGCCCGAAATGCGGCGGCAAGGCTCGCAGGGAGACCGACACAATGGATACCTTTGTTGACTCAAGCTGGTACTTCCTGAGGTACTGTTCGCCCCAACACAAAGCCGGCGCATTTGACAGCAAGGCCACGAAGTACTGGATGCCTGTTGACCAGTACATTGGCGGTGTTGAGCATGCCGTCATGCACCTGATGTATGCGCGGTTCTTTACGATGGTGCTCCATGACATGAAGATGCTCGGTTTTGATGAGCCCTTCCGGAGGCTCTTCAACCAGGGGATTGTCTACAAGGACGGGCACAAGATGAGCAAGTCTTTCGGCAATGTGGTTACACAGGAGGAGATGTCAAAGAAGTATGGTATTGACACCGCAAGGGTATTCCTGCTTTTCGTTGCGAGCCCGGAGAGCCAGCTCGAATGGAGCGACAAGGGCATTGTAGGAGCACACAAGTTCATCGGCAAGGTATTTTCCATAGCAGATAAAGTGAAGAAGGCAAAGGACAGGACAGGCAGGGCAGAGACCATGGACAGGCAGATGACAAGCAGGACACACAGGACGATAAAAGCCGTCACAGAACACATTGATGGGCTCAGGTTCAACACAGCACTGGGCGAGCTGATGAGCTTCACGAACCGGCTCAACAGGTACATGAACAACCCGCACAAGACAGTGCTTGATGATTCCATGAAAAAACTGGTCACCATGTTGTCGCCATTCGCGCCGCACACGGCAGAGGAGATATGGGAGAAGCTTGGTTACAACAAAGCTGGTGGAAGCAAGTTCGTCTCAACTGCCAAGTGGCCAAAGGCGAATGAGAAGCTTATTGACAGGAAGATGGAGATGGCTGAGGAGCTTGTGGAGCAGACCCTTGCTGATGCGAGGGAGATAATGAAGCTCGTCGGCAAGAACCCCAAGGACATTGAGGAGATTAACATCTACGTTGCCCCGCAGTGGAAGCATACGGTAAGGCAGGAGATAATCAGGAAGGCAAAGGCCAAGAGCAAGAAGGGGCTTATGGCAACCCTGATGAAGAACCCTGCAATAAGGAAAGAGGGCAGGGATGCCGTGCGCTTTATAGAGTCCATCACCAAGCTGGACACGGCAAAGCTCAGGGAGATACTCAATGCCCAGGAAGAGCTCTCTGCCCTTCAGGGCTCAAGGGAGCTGCTGGAAAGCCAGCTCGGCTGCAGGGTGAACGTAATCCCGGTCATTAAATCCAAGTCGCCGCGCGCCGCGCGCGCAGAGCCCGGCAAGCCGGGTATAGAGCTCGTTTAGCTATGCCAACTGTCCAAAATCTGCACGAGCCCGGTGTCAGCGCCTTTCATCGCTTGCCTGAGTTTTCTGATTGCCTTGTCTTCAATTTGCCTTATTCTCTGCCCTGAAACGCCAAAGGCATTGCCCACTTCCTTTAACGTCTTGGCTCCTTCATCGTATCCAAAACGCAACCTCAGGATTCTTCTTTCCCTTTGGGTAAGCGAAGCAAAGGCGTCTTCAAGCGCCAGCTTCTTTGAAAACAAATATCCGGCAATCCCCTTTCCCTCACCCAGGACACTGTTCATGAAATCGGGTTTTTCAACATCATCTGGATGCCTGTCTATATAATCCCCCATGGAGCCAATCAAGGCTGGAATTACTTGATACTCGTTAAAGACCGAACGAAGAAGCCTCTCATCAGGTGTCAAATGCACGGGTTCATCAAAAACTCTCCTGCCACAATAAACATCAAACGCATACGAACGCAAAAAACGGTTCATTTTCCGATACGCCTCATTTTCCTTCGCACCCGGGCGCCCTTCCGGGGCAGTCTTTAATTCACACTCTCCACCAAACCCGTCCCTCAAATAGTCATGGACAGATTCTAAAAATTCTTGCTCCCTCCTCCTTTCGCATAAAACATCTATGACTTTGCCTCTAATCCTTCTGAACCCGCCCAGTTCCCTCACAACACCGCGGCTAAACCCCATTTTGTAAAGTTCATCTGCTCTCATTGCAGGATTTTGCATTATGGCATCAGCTATACCCTTTGCCTCCCCTTCCAGGTTTTCAACATCATAATTTGTCATTTTAATCACTTTAAGTGGATATTATGCATTTAAAAAGTTAATGCCCGGCTCCGCTCAAGGCAAGCGCCCTGCGCCGCTGAACGCAAAAAAACAACATATTAATAAAATCCACAATTCATATATTAATCATGTATAACAGAACAATATTAATAAAATCCACAATTCATATATTAATCATGTATAACAGAACAACTGTTCTGGCGCTTTTTATCGTTATGCTTTCCATGGCGGGTTCCGCTTTCGCGTTCCCTTTCCTTGATTCGGTTAATAGCTTCCAGAAGATGGGCGAAAGGATACGCGCCCAGGCCGCATACAGCAACGACAACGTAAACAAATGCACCCGGGTCACGGGTGGGAGCATAGGCATTGTCTGCTACGGCGAGGACGACTGCGACATTGAACTATACGGCTACACGACAGGCAGCATCGACACCTATTGCCCATCAAGAAAGATGTGCTCGGACTACGGCAAATGGGGAATAAGCAGCGGCGATGCGCCGGGCAAATCCGACACATGGGGGGCCGGCCTCTGCTGCGGCGACGACTCGCATGAGAACTACGTTGTTACAGCAGGAAGGGGGGCATGCTGCCCCAGCCCCGATGACACGGTTGACACAAGTTACCAATGTGTCAGCTCATCAGAGCCCGAGCCAGCATGCACTGACGGCCAGACACGTGACTGCGCAAAACAGCTTGGCGTCTGCGCCGGTTCAACAGAGACCTGCACAGGAGGGGAATGGCCCGGATGCGACGCATCAACATACATTTCACACGATTCACGCTACGAATCAACAGAATCATCCTGCGGCGACAGCCTTGACAACGACTGCGACGGTGTAGCGGACTGCGGCGACAGCAATTGCGATGGCGACAGCGCCTGTGCAACAGGCAGCTGCACAGGGACAGCAACGGCCTGCCTTGATGTCGGTAGTTCAGATTGCGGGATAACAATTAGTGACCCCCAATATGGCTGTTATCTATACACCCCTACAGGAAGCTTTTTGGTATGCGGGGGGACAGCAATACCTTGCCAGGATTTAACAACAGAAACTAAGTGCAGTAACCAACTTGGATGCTCGTGGACTGAACCGGAGCCCGAGCCAACATGCACTGACAGCGACGGCGGAACAGCAGACCAGATATACGTCTACGGCACTGTCACCGACAGCTACGGGCAAATCAGTGACAGGTGCTTTGTGAAAACCTCTGCTGGCAGCAAGGAATACAGGGACTGCACAAAAAACGAAAGCTGCTGGATAAAGGAGGGCTCCTGTGAGGGCAGCAATTACGTGCTGAAGGACCATTACTGCGACTACGGATGCACTGCCGGGCAGTGCCTGCAGGCGGAATGTGCCTTTGACACAGACTGCGCCGCAGGCGAGGTCTGCGACCTGGAACTCGGCGAATGCGTGCCGGATCAGCAGGTCGACACGACATGCACTGACACTGACGGGCACCTCACATACCATGAAAGCCTTTATGTCTCTGGAAGCTGCTCGGACAGCCTCGGGAATTCATTCGCAGACACCTGCGACACAGCTACTGTCCTGAAGGAGGCGGTCTGCCACTCTGTGACAAACGAATGCCAGTACAATGTCTATACCCATGACTGCCTTTACGGATGCGAGAACGGCAGGTGCCTGGAGCAGGAGCCAATATGCACAGGGACGGCAACGGCCTGCCTTGATGTTGACAACCCCAGCTGCGGGGCAAGCGTAAATGAGCCCCAATACGGCTGTTACCTGTACACGATGACCACTCCGTTTTGCATAGGCACAGCAACGGCCTGCCATGATTTGGCGACGGAAACTGAGTGCAATAACCAGCTTGGATGCTCATGGGGCTCCGAGCCGGAACCCGCCCCCCCGGACGGGGATGATGATGTTTCTGTGTGCTGTTCTGGGGAAAACAGGCACTGGAATGGCGTTGCCCCGCAGGGCATGGATTCTGCCTGTGTGGGGGATGGCGATGGCCTGTCCTTTGAATTCCATGGAACCGCAACAGGAAACTGCTGCGGCGACGATGCAAACGAGCATTATTTCGTCTCGCAATACAGGGATTCTGATATCCCTTTTATTCCTGAGCTGCCTGTGACAGACGCCTGCTGCAGCAACGCCTATGCATGCGTATTTAACGGGCAATGCTATGAACAGGGCTCTTTGGTTGATGTAGACGGGGACGGCGCCAATGAAAAATGCAGTTCTTTGAAATGGCAGAAAATCCCTAATGATAATAAATTTATGTGCACTGAAGTCGGGGATTTTTCCTGGGGCCTGATGAGAGAATGTAGGGGGGATATTGACTGCGACGATGCCGGGGGTTATTTTGCTGGTATCCGGTGCTTTGATAATACTGTTCCGTTGCTTTGCAACAACCACCCCGATTTCAACGGAAAATGGGGCCTGACAACAGGGGACGCCCCTTATGGAAATACCTTTTGGAAAAACAGGTGCTGCGGCGACGATACCGGCGAACACTATAACTACAGGCAGACGCAATGCAACAGGGACACGAAAGGGGAAACAGAGAGGGGCGATTGTATTGGCTGCGAATGCAATGAAAACGACTACCCGGGTTATTATGACGAACATATTATTTATGATTCAAGTGGCAATCCTTATGAGACTGGTTCAATAATTTATTATGGATTTGAAAGTGCTGCAGATGAAGCCTGCTGCGATAAGGAGTCTGACTGTGTGTATGATGGAGAATGCTATGATTCCGGCAATTATTTGGAAGCAGACCTTGGCACTTCTGGGACTGGAAGAATGTTTTGCTGGGGCCAGGACAAAGTTTCTGCAGACAGCTGGTCAATGCCCGGAACATGGTGGGACTGCGACAATTCAGAGCAGGGGTGCGAAAGCCTTTGCGGATTAAGAGAAGGGGTTGCATGCACTTGGGCAAAGGCGGGCGAGGAAGGTGTCGGGGAATATAACAATATGGACAATCCGGAATGCTGCGGCGACGATGACGGTGAGTATTTAATTACAAGTATTTATACTGATATTTCTGCCTGCTGTGATAGTCCTGATAAATGGGTTGATAAAGATGGGAACTGCCAAGAACCTGAGTGCTATTCCGACAGTGATTGCAATACAAACAATTATTGTATTAATAACCGGTGTTTTGCAAATAATGCAGATAATTTATATATTTCATTAGCTACTTTGGATTCAGAATACTTCTTAGAAGAAAGCATCGGCTTAACCGACCCGCCTGAACAAGATGTCGCAGGAACACAATCAAACCCTTCTGATATTGTCTTAAATGAAAATAATGAAATTTCAAACTCTGAGATTTATACTTTTGTCAGTGAAGGTGAAACAACAATCACTGATCAGATTAATAAGGAGGAAGTAATATATTCTGACCAGGATAGTTTAATCCAACCGAAATTTAAAGGATATATAGTTAAGTTTGAACAAGAGCCAATCATTGCTAAAAAAACAAAACTAGAGAAAGAAGCAGTTAAAATGTATAGTAACTATCCGTTTATTTTAAATCCAATTAGAGTTTATAACAGTTTAATTATTGAAAACCACAAAGAAAAAATAAACGAAGAACACGCTGAATTGAAAAACATAATCAAAACCAAAATCGCAGACGCAAGAAAACTATCTAGCCAAAAAACATTTTCAGAGCTTGATATCCTTGGAGAATATGAAAGAGTGTTTAATGGGATTGCTTTGGATGTTTCTTCAAATGAAGCACAAGAAATTGAAAAAACAGACGGCGTTAAAGGTGTTTATCCGAATTACGAAGTTAATATAAATTTGATGGATTCTGTCCCTTTGATTAATGCGGATGATGCCTGGCAATTAGATGCAGACGGAAATGATTGTGCTGAAACCGGCAAACAATGTTTGACTGGAGAAGGGGTTACAATTGCAATAATTGACACTGGAATTGATTACACTCATGGGGATTTGGGTGGATGTTTTGGGCAGGATTGCAAAGTCATCGGAGGATATGATTTTGTAAACAATGACGATGACCCAATGGATGATCATGGGCATGGAACACATTGTGCCGGGATTGCTGCGGGGAATGGTGCCTTAAAAGGGGTTGCCCCTGATGCAAAGCTTTATGCTTTTAAAGTTCTAAATTCTGACGGGAGTGGATGGAACGATGATATTATTGCTGCTATTGAAAGAAGTTATGATTTAGATGGAGACGGGTTTGTTTATGGTATTGATTTAGAGGAAGATAACCCAAATGACATTATTGACATTATCAGTTTAAGTTTGGGAGGTTCAGGAAATCCTGATGACCCTATGAGCACTGCAATTGATAATGCTGCTGATTCTGGTGTTGTAGCTGTTATTGCCGCAGGAAATAGTGGACCCGGTAAACAAACAATTAACAGTCCTGGAACTGCAAGAAAAGCAATTACTGTTGGTGCAAGTGATAAACGGGATACATCTGCATATTTTAGTTCAAGAGGTCCTGTAATCTGGGAAGATAAAGAAACTGGAGAAACTTTAGCTTTAATTAAACCAGATGTTGTTGCACCAGGTGTTAATATTTGTTCTGCTCAATGGAATAGTGCCTGGCAGGATAGACAATGTTTGGATGAGGAACATACTGCGATATCTGGAACATCTATGGCAACTCCGCATGTTGCAGGGGCTGTTGCTTTGTTGAAACAAAAAAATCCTGATTGGAGTCCTGAGGAGATAAAATTAGCTTTAAGAAATACTGCCCTTAATATTTGGGAGGGCATTTATACTCAAGGATATGGTAGATTAGATATTTTAAATGCTATTAATTTGCCCTTTAAACCTTGCATAGCAAAGATTGATTTATCTGGAGAAATTAGTGGAACATTTGATATTACAGGTAGTGCTTATTGCAAGGATTTTAGTAAATATGAATTATATTATTTATCAGAATATTCTGGAGATTTTGACCTCTATTCTGGAGATTTTGACCCCTTTTCAGGAGAATTATTTTATTCTTCAACACAGGAGATAGTTGAAGGTGATTTATATCCCGATTTTGATAGTTTAAATAAAAATGATGGGACTTATGCAATAAAATTGGTTGTAACAGATTCTCATGGTGATAAATCAGGAGATGTAGCTATTTTTGAAATAAATAATTATGAGATTACTTCTGTAGGCGATACTGGAAATTATGTTAATGAAAAAGCAACTATTCGGGGGGAGATAAAAATTGCAAATTATGAATCCTATAAAATAGATTCTATGGGAGTTTCAGAAGGCGAATGGAATGAAATTTGTTATAATCAAGGAACTCTTGATGGAGATATTTTGTGTGATTTTGATTTTAGTTCTTTTGAGAATGGAAAATATTTTCTTAAATTATCAGTTTTAAAAGATGATGTTTGGTTAGAAGAGCGTGTTTATTTTGAGGTAGCTGTGATAAAAGAATTAATGGATAACTGGCCAATTAGAACAGATTGTGAATTGCTTTCAGAAACAATAAGTGACTTAGATAAAGATGGAAATAGTGAAATTATCGGTGTTTCTAGGAGTGAATGCGGGGTTGGATGGTTTTCGGGTGAAAATAATATAGATATATATAAAAGTGATGGTAGTTATAGAAGTTTCAATGAATTATATAAAGATGAAGATTTTATAAATCCCCTTATATATGTAGAAGATCCGGCGATATTGAATGAAAACATTGCATTAAAAGGGAGCAATGGTTATCTAGGCATTATTGATTCTTATGGGAATTATCAGAATAATTGGCCATATATTTTTGGTGGAAATCTTGAGCCAGCGGGTCCTTGGACAATTGATAAAGAAACTGGAAAAATGTTTATTATTTTAGTAGATTTTTGGAGTGATGAGAATAATCCCGAGGCTTATTTATATGGGTTTGATGTGCAAGGAAATACTCTTAATAATTTCCCTATAAAAATTGAAAAAGAAGATGGTTTTGAATACCTTTTTGTTGTAAATCAGATAGGATTGATTAAAAATAATGAAGAAAATTATTTAGGTGTGCTTCTGGGAAATTTTAATCGTAATTCTAAGGGCGATGGTTCTTATCCTACTTTATATTTTGATATTTACTCTACAGCAGGGGAAAGGGTTAGTAGAACATATATATATGAGAATAATAAAAGATCAGGTATTAATAATGGAGTAGGATTAACTTATTTTGTTTCTGGGGATTTAAATAATGATGGCAATGACGAAATTGTTATTTCATACTACTTTATTGACAGTGAGATGTTTTTTGAGGATATGCATAATTTAGAGGCGTATAACACTTATGTAGATGTTATTGGAAGTCAGGGAGGAAAAATTTCAACACTTTCTTTAGATGAAATGAAAGGATACAAACCAATGAATGTTGTGATTGGAAATCTTGGGAGAGAAAAATTAGACATCATTATATCTTTTAGTGATACATTTCCAACAACTTATGATGGACAAAAAATAATTGCATTTGATTATTTAGGAGATGAACTATTTACAATAACTCTTGATGATTATAACAAACTAATTTATGGTTTATCTGTAGGAGATGTTGATGGAGCAGGAGAATCAGAAATTGTCATTAATCATAGGCCTCGATGGTGGGAGGGGGATTCTTCTGGTATTTTGATTTACAACAATCAAGGAATTCTTCAAAAAGAAATAGAAATACCAACATTTGGAAGTGTCAATACAATGCAATCAACAAGTCCAATTTTATTTGATTTTGATAATGATGGGAAAACTGAAATTTTTCAAAATACTCTTTATTTAGCTGAAAATCCTAATAGCGAACCTTGGAAATCCGATCTTTTTGTTTTTGAATTAGATGCACCTTACAACCCCGACGATATGGACTGGCCAATGTTTCAGCATGACCCACAACACACAGGATGTTATGATTGTGATGAATTACCTCAATCAAAGGTAGTTAATAATGGCGGGGAAGATATTGCTGGAACTTTGGTGTTTCAGATACAGAAAAAAGATGCAAGTTTGGATTGGCAGGATATGCCAGATAAAAGATATGTTTTTAGAGACCAAATTATTCCTGCAAGAGATTTGATTAAATTGGATTTAATATTTAATCCGCTTGAAGCCACTGTTCAGGAAGAAGGGGAATACAGGGTTTGTGCTCTTTTTAATAGTGAGAATGTAGGAGTTGCAGATTGCTGGGAGTTTGATGTTGAATCTCAATCCCCGCAATAAACCTTCCCGGTGCTTTTAGAGCATAAAGCTACTAATTTATCTCTACCGGAATTTTTTGCTTTATACATTGCTTTGTCTGCTCTCTTCATCATTTTTTTTATTGTATCTCCTTTGATATATTCTGTTAATCCTCCTGAAATACTTATATTATATTTTTTTAATGTGTTTTCTGATTTTATTTTTTTTCTTATCCTTGAAGTAAGTTTTTTTTGCTTTTGATATATTTGTTTCTGGAAGAAGGATCACAAACTCTTCTCCTCCAAATCTTGCCGTAATATCTGAGTTTCTTATTGATTTTTTTATTAATTGAGCCAGCCCAAACACACAGCAAGTAAGCTTTTAAATCAATCACCCCATTAAAGCATATGACGCTGCTGGTTATACTCGGCATAATTGATATCATAATAGGCATAGCCGTGGCCGTGAGCCCGGGCATGCCACTCATTGCGAGTAGCATAATCCTTACGCTGGGTATAATAGCCCTGCTCAAGGGACTGTACTCTGTCCTGACAGCCGCTGGCGCGGGCTTCTTCCTTGACGTGCTCGGCTGGCTTGACCTGATAGCGGCGCTTTTCCTGTTCATGACATATTGGGGCTGGGTCTTCGGCTTCTTCCTCTACGTGGGCATAATCATGGTAATCAAGGGCCTTTACTCGTTTGCAATGGGAGCCACAAGCTGAGTTTTAAATTGCTTCTTTACAAGATTAACATATGAACTACAGGGAGATACTGGCTTATTATTCGCGCGAGGACGTTCAGGCGGCCCTGCTTGCCACAGCAAAAGACAGGGAAGTGGCAGGCGTGTTCATGAACGGCTCATTCGGGCCCAGGCCCTCAGTGCTCGCCTTCCCGAATGACATACTGGCAATGGTCAAGAAGGGCGTGGTTGAGTTCCACTGCTCCCTTGAGCACTGGACAAACCCCATGGCAATAAAAACCGATAATTACCAGGCATATGAAAAGCTCCGCATGGGCTGGGACCTGATACTCGACCTTGACTGCGAGGACACGGAGCACGGCAAGATAGCGGTTAAGGTCCTGCTCGGCGCGCTCAGGAAGCACGGCATCAGGAGCGCTTCGCTCAAGTTCACCGGAGGCACGGGCTTCCATGTTGGAATACCGTGGGCGTCCATACCCGACACAATTGACTACAGGCCCGCCGCCGGTATGTTCCCGGAGCTCGCAAGGGACATGGGGCTTTACCTCAGGGAATTCATGAGGGAGGAGCTTGAAAGGAAGCTGCTGAAAAGGTACATGCCCGACCAGCTTGCAGAGGCGGTTGGCAGGCCCCTCGGTGAGATACTGAAGGGCGATTGTTTTGACCCTTACAAGATAGTGGACATAGACCCGATTCTCATCTCTCCGCGGCACCTGTTCCGGATGCCCTACTCGCTCCACAAGGGCACGGGGCTGGTCTCAAGGCCCCTCCTTTCAGAGGAGCAGATTGACGGTTTCAGCAGGGAGCAGGCAAAGCCGGAGAGCACAAGGGCGCTGAGGGGGTTTCTCAGCAAAGGAAGCCCCGGAGAGGCAGAGTTCCTCATAGCAGAGGCAGCGGGCTGGTCGGCAAGGGAAGCGAAGGAGGAAAGGAAAAGGATTGCGAAAAAGGAAGTTGTCCAGGATGCCGTTCCGCTTGAGCTCGCTCCGCCATGCATAAAGAACATAATGAAAGGCCTTGCAGATGGCAGGAAGCGCGCAATGTTCATACTGGTGAATTATCTCGCATCACTGAAGTGGAAATGGGAGAACATAGAATCGCTGCTCATGAAATGGAACGAGAAGAACAGCCCGCCCCTGCAGCTAAACTATCTGCGCACGCACATACGCTGGCACAGGGCACAACCACGGCAGTCAGGAACCAAACCGCCCCCGAACTGCAGCAAAGAGGGTTGGATGGCGGGCATAGGCGTGTGCCAGCCCGATGCCACGTGCGGCGGCAAAAAGAAGACAATCAAGAACCCCGTGAACTACCCGCTCAGGAAGATGAAAGCGGCCAAGACAGCGCCAAAGCGGAAAAAGAGAACAAAGCCGGTATACAGCATAAGATAAGCTATTCCTTTGCGGTTTCAGCCGGGGTTGTCTTCCCTTCTTTTACTTCCGCTGCGGGCGCAGCGTTCTTGCCCTCAAAAACAGTATAGCCGCACTTCCCACAGTACTGCCTGTTCCTGTGCTTTGCAAGCCACGTGCCCTCGCCGCAGCGCGGGCATGACTTGCGCCTTCGCTTGAGCTCATTTCCCTGGACCTCATAATAATCCTTCGGGCTCCTTGACTCGTGCTTCCTTCCGGTTCCTGCCTTCTTTCCCTCGCCCGCTTCTGCCATAATCATTCACCCTTCTTTTCGCTTCCTTTGCCGTTGCCCGATTCCTCAGAAACCTGTCCGTCATCCCTTTTCTTTTCACCCTCTGCTTTTTCTTCTTCCTTCTTTTCTGCTTGTTTCTCGGTGTTTTCTTTAGGCTGTTTTCCCTCTGCCTTGTCTTCTTTCTGTGGCTCTTCAGAAGCCGCTGTTTTTTCAGCAGGCTCTTCCTTTCCGGGCCCTTCTGCTTTCTCACCGGCCCCTGCTTCCTTTTGTTTTTCTTCAGTGGCCTCAGCCGGCTTCTCTGCTGTATTTTCTGCGCCTGCTTCGGCTGCCTTCTTTTTCATTCTCCTTTTCATCTTTTCAGCCTTGCCCTTTGGGATGTCCTCGGCCTTTTTGTATACGGCCGCCTTTATCACGGAGCAGGGCCTTCCGCTGCCCGTGTATATGCTGTCAATGATTACGAGCTCCTCCTTTGATTTGGTTTTATTCGCGAATTCCCTGAGAATTTCCTGCCTTGACGGTGTTGGCATGCCTGCATGCTCTATGCTGACTGCATACTCCTCACGCTTCATCAGCGGGTTCTTCTTCGTGGAATCTATCTTCAAATCCATAATAACAAATACTGTGTTACGTATTTAAAAGGGTTTTTTGCGGAAAATCAAAACCTGAACCGCAACAACGCGGCAATGCCGCCGAGCTGCAGGAACCCCTCCCCCGCGTCATGGTCGCTTGATATGAGCACAACCTCCCCCTTCATCTTCCCGGCCTCATCCATAAGCTGTTCATACTCGCCGGCCTTTTCATCCGAGACCAGAAGCGTCTCAACCGCGCCCATGCGCACAGCCTTTGCTGTCTCGTCGGGACCGTATGCAACCGGACCGTCGGTCTTTATCCTCCTGAAGAGCTCTTCAACATAATGGGTCTCCCTTACAATACGCGAGCCTTTGATGAGCCTGTCCATTGAGGTCTTTATGACTTCGTTCACACCCGACCTGCCCACGGTTGATGCATGGTGCAGCAGCATCTTTTTCGCGAGTAGGGGGTTCTTCTGCTTCACGTAATCGTAAAGGTTCTCCCTCTCAAAACCGGGTCCAGCGACGATTATGTGCTGGAAGTCCCCTTTCTTTTCAAGGTACTGCATGACCTCACTGTAATACTCGTCCCTTGGCTCGTCCTCCTCAAACCTGCGGGCCTTGATTGCGCCAAGCATCTCAATCCCTGACTCGCGGAGCTCGGCGAAGTTAGCCTGTTCCCTGTCTATCATGCAGATGAAAACCATGGCCTTTTTTGTCCTGGCCTCCTCCAGCCGCTTGAGCTGGTGCGGCTTCCACCTTTCCTTCTTTATCTCCAGTTCGCTGCCGGGCCTGATGCTGAAGCTGTGGTGCGAGCTCAGCTGCACGTCAGCAGGGCCAGCCCGTATGGGCCCGGTAATCCTTATGCTGCCAGTCGGCTTGTGGAACTCGACCTTCTCCACGCCAACGGCAAGGACCATCTGCTTCCTCTGGCCTTCCTCTATCTCCTGGCCCCTTTTAATCGCAGCCTTTCTCCTGGTCTTTGCCGTAACAATGTCGCCGGGCTCCAGTATCTTCTGCAAGTGCCAGAGGTCGTCCATAGTGTGAACCCTGACCTTGACAACACCCTCCTTCAGGACTTTTTTCAATATATGCATAAAGCGCGCCTCATCATTTGTATCCAAACCTCTTATCATAATTCTTATGGTTTAATACCTCTAAAACCACTGCAATAATTCTGATTCTTTCCCCAATCAATGTATAAATCATCCGCCAATTATCATCCAGCCGCAATCTCCATAGGTTGCTTATTCCATATTTATTAGTGTAATACTCCGGGAACAGTTTCTTTTGTATGTCCTGCCCTGCTTCATAATTTTCAATAAGCTTTGCTATTCCCTTATCTATGATCTTAAGCAGGTATTCAGCATCACCGTCTCCATCATCACTTCTCTGTTGCAGGCTGGCAAATTCCTTTGCAAATTCCTCAGACATCTGTATCTCTGTCATTTTTTGGCATCCCTATACGGAACGGATTTTGCGAGCAGTTCCCTTATCTTTTTGTTGTCTGCAAAAATCCATATTATCTTTCCATCTTTGTCTATGATTATCTTGTGGCTGGCTATAAGATAGTCCAAAATCACATTCAATGTCTGCCACATCACCATCTTTGGCAGGGCTCTCCATAGCTGGTTTTTTGTGGGATGGAAATCCATTTTTTTGATAGTGTCCTCTACCATAAGAACCGTGTCCAGCCTTGGTCTGTGAATAATCTGTGTCTTCATACAATCACATCTAATAAAATTATATATATAAGTTTATATAAAGTTTTCGTTTCTTACAGTGTAGACGCGTGTATGCATCTTTTATTAGTTTCTTCGCCTAAATATAATTACAGCCAAGGGAGCATGCCTGACTGCATTGTATGCATATATTCAGGCCTAATCACGGGATGTGGGGTGTAACTTATGAAAGGAATAGAAGAGTTCATATTTGTTTTTATCGCAGCTGCCGTGGTTCTTGCAGTCATGATGCTGCTCTTCGCATGGGGCCCGATGCCCACGGAGGAATACACAGCGCTTGCGGAGTTCTCATCGCTCGGCACGATAGGCTATGTCCTCAATGAGCCCTCAAGGACGGTTCCTCTCGGCTCGTTCACGGTCGGCATAACGCAGACCGAAACCCTGAAGAGCGTGCCCCAGATATCGGTCAGCGCAGGCACAACAAGCGCTGATGCCGAAAGCTACACCATAGCCATACCGGACTACATGCTCTCGGTCACGGAAAGGGTTAACCTGAGGTTCAGGGTATATGACACCAACCTCTACGGAAACCTGATAATAAGGTGGAACGGCATGGACATGTTCAATGAGCAGGCAGGCATGACCGACTACAGCCTTAGCATACCCTCGCAGTACGTGGAGGAGTCCAACAGCCTTGATATATTGTGCACGGGCCCGGGCGCCATGTTCTGGGCCTCGACTGTGTATGTCCTGCGCGACTTCGTGCTGGAAGCCGAATACGGGCCAGCCACAATGATACCGTTCCAGCTCAGCCAGAGCGAGATGGGCTCGCTGAACAAGCTGGAGCTCAGCTTCACGGGCACGGCCGACAGCATGCTCAGCATCAGGGTAAACGAAAACGCGATATACAACCAGAAACCATCCGGCTACGTCCTGGCAGAGTTCAGCCCGTCAACAGTCCCGCTTGCGGCGGGCAACAATGTCATAAGCTTCAGCACGGGCTCAGGCACCGCGAGCCTGCAGAACGCCGAGCTTAAGGTATACCTTGCAACAAACCTTGTGACACGCACAAGGGGCTTCAACCTCACGGAGACCCAGTATACCTACCTGCAGCAGAACACCATGCAGGGTGTCATAGAGTATGACATAGATGCCATCAACAGCCAGGGCAGCCTTGAAATCAGGCTCAACGGCCATGTGCTCAACACACCGCTTCCGCAGCAGGGCACAAACACAGTCCATTTCGATGACGACGCAGCCCAGGAGGGCGAGAACACGCTCAGCTTCACGGGCACAGGGCAGTTCGAAATCGGCACGGTGAAGGTGGGTTTGGAGCTGTAATTTAATTGTAATAAACAACGAATATCATGTTTGTTTCTAAGTATCGCGCAAATGAATTTATAGAATCATTACCAATTAACTATATAGGTGGATTCTTTGGCTGTTAAATGTAAATTCTGCAAAGGTGGCGATGTGGAAATTATTGGGCGATATTATATTAATCCGCGTGATCGCAGTCGGGGAATGAATTATAAAATACAATGTAAGAAGTGCGGCAGAGCAGAGACAGTAAGAGATGTTGTTTTTCGAAGAAGAGATGAAGCAATCAAGAAATTCAGCGAACAAAAAAAGAAGAGGAAAGAAAAAGCAAAAATCAATAAAAAATATAAAGATGAAGTTGGGAATAGAAACATCGGCTTTGATGAGAATTTATCCAAAAAAGAAAGAAAAAGGCGCCTTTTGGAGAGAATTAAAACCAAAAAAGATATAATCGAACAAGAAGCAGGGAAAAAAGAAGCCGAAAAATTTGAAAAAAAACTCGAAGGCAGAATAAAAAGGCTTGAAGAAAAAATAAAAGGCAAGCCAATATCAGAATCACACTCCAAGCCGATAATGGGCTCAATCATTGCCCTTGCCGTTGGTCTGGTGCTCTCGGTTGTTTTTGGAAACCCACTATTCTTTTTATCATTGCTGTCTTTTGCCCTTAATATAATCATTCCTTCAGGAGAGGATGTCGGTGAAAAGAGGTTCAATGTGTTCGGAGTCCCGTTTTTTGTCTCAAAAACAGGCGCAGGCGGGGCACAGATACTGAAATCAGTATTTCTGTTCATAGGCTTGGTTTTGCTGTCCCTTGCTTTCTATTCCAGCTCTGTTCCATTAGCCAAGATGGTTTGTGTTCTGGTCATGATAATAGGCTATTTCCTGCTTGAAGCTCCTGACGAAGACCATTTCCATAAATGGGGAGGCAGGCAATGAACGGCTATAGCAGAATCAGGGCATGGATGAGGTCGGCATTCGGTGTTTTCATATTCGTAATGTTCATGTTCATATTCGGAAATCTGTTCTTAGGTCTTTTGGCATTGGCCTTCTTTTTCTTCATCCCCGGAAGGTTCAGGGGCTTTGATGCGAACAGGATAATCTTCTTTGTATTGATGATAATAATCCTGTTTTTGGCGTTCTGGAATAACTCATCCCTTGGCATAGGATTGGAGCTTGGGGGCTCATTGCTTACGCCATGGGACTGGAACACGTCTACTGCCATATTCATAGTAGTGTGGGGTCTTTCATTTATCGGCGGATTTTTCTCAAATCTTGCATCAAGACAGGCGCTGGGTGTAATCATAATACTGGTATCCTTTTTCATATTTGCTGCGGGCGTGGGCGGCCAGGAAGTCGGCTCTGCATTCTTCGGGGAATGGTGGCCTTCTGTGCATAACTTTTTCTCAGGTGTTTTTGAGCCATTGGGAGAGGCCTTCGAACAAATAGGTAACACGTTCGGCAGCGCCTGGATGATGCTGACCAACCCGGTGGGGTATGCCACGCAGATGCTTAATAGTACATACACCACAAACCCAACAGGCCAGACAGGGGCCTATGGCGTGGAGATAACAGGCTTTGATGTAACCGACATGTTTGTTACCCAGCCTTACATAATTACCACTATACTGCAGAACAAGGGAAGCCATGGGGCAAAGGATATAAAGCTTACACTGTGCTCGTCACTGAAGGACGCTGACCTTATGGAGAACGGGCTTAACATACAAACCGTGAACGGAGAGGGTGTTAAATATGATAATCGTGAGGACTATAACCCGCAGGATTATGATGACAATACAGGTATTGTTATAACGAACGGCTGCCTGAAACAAAACATGGGTGCTTCATTAACACAACAGGAGATGAAACAGGCGATATTCTCCAGCAGCGGCATAAGCTGCAAAACAGTGATAAAAAAGGAGCTCAGGCAGAGGTACATACCTTTGATAGCCAAGGTGGCATACGAATACGAGGCGCACTCAACGCTGCAGATGGAGTTCATAACACCAACGGCATGGCAGGCGCAGGCAGCTACCATAACAAGCAAGCAGGTCAATTCAGAGACAACCACATCGCCCGCAAAGCTGTCCATAGGCACCATAAACCAGCCCATAATAGCAGGCCAGACGCCGTTCTATATAGGGCTCAAGCTCCAGAGCGCCGAGGGCGATGACAGCAAGGTAGTGGATGCGGATGTGTGGCTTGAATACCCCGCGGACTTTGACATCATCGCCTGCACGGGCAACAATAAAAGTTCTGTTGAAACAGAAGATGGCAACATGCGCGTCACATGGAAACGCGATGTCAACCCAATAGCAACGGGCACGCTTCTGCTTTACTGCAGCTTCAATGCATTGGATAATGAAAAGCTCACGGGACCGACAAAGACTTATGTAGTCACTGCGGGCACGACCTATGAGTTCAGCAGGTGGCATACCAAGAACGTGCAGCTGCAGTTCGGCGGCATCAAGTGCTGCAGGCCAGATTCCACAAAGGTCGAGGAGAGCTGCGGCGAGGGCATGGTATGCGAGCCGGATACGTGGACATGCGGCGCGGGTGCGGACCAGCAACAAACCACAAATAGCCAGACAGCCCCCGGCGGTCCGCAGTATTGCACAAACCTTCTTGATTCATATTCAACAAGATGCCAGTCGCATCAAGGCGGATGCCAATCAGATAATGAATGTATACTGGATACAGATGCGCCATTTAATGATGATAACAAAGGTCACTGCAAACCCATAGAAGACGGCATAGACGCATGCTGTGGAGAAGGCGAAGATATTGGAACCTGCAAGAACTATTTCGTTACATGGCTGGGTGACATGCTGAATGAAGATAAACCAATATATGAAGAAGCCTACAATACATTCATAAAAACTTCTTCGCAGATGAGCTGACAGCATCAAAATATATGAAGAAGCCTACAATACATTCATAAAAACAGCTTAATCGTTTCTTAGGCGCAGGGATTTTATTAATCCTGTGGATGTTTTTACAGCGCCCGGCCTTATATATCCCTTTAAATTGACAGGAGAAAGGAAAAGCAGGGGGTGGGACCTTGCAATTCCATACTCTGACCTTGACCCTAGTCAGAGGCATTAGGAAAATGTCGGTAGCCTGGGGGCGGAGCCAAACTAAGGGGCAGTTCCGCCGGCGGGGTTTTTTGGAAATAGCTTGCTTCGGGAAAATGCTTCACCTCAGACCGCGACACGAACTTGATGAGATTAAGGTCACGAACAATGATTTTCGTTCGCGATCTATCCCCCCACGAGACCGGTGCCTGAGCAACACCATTGTCACGAATTATCGTTCTCCCTGAAGAGAAAGATGTACTCGGTGGTCTGGCAATCTTGAACCCGTTCTCGAGACGGCAACGAAGCTCTTCAGCCTGTTGTTTGCAGAGACCGTAGAGGAGTACTCTGAACTGATTGACAGCACTCTCGTATTCTTCTTTCATCTTTAGCGCAACCGCTTTTCCATTTATCGTGGTATCTTCAATTTTTTCCCGGGTCTGATAGACAGGCAAACAGGCATCTATCACAAGATTTACCTTATCTTTTTTGCTGACAGATCCTAGGTTCTCTTGAATACCACCGATAATGAACATGATTCTTTCATAAGGAAGTTCCCCATCTGTATACTCTTCTACTTCAAGCGAAACAGAATCTGCTGCCGATGGAGATTCCTCTATGGTAGGATGAGGGGCGGTTGAAGATGCTGGATAACTTGGGACACCGCCTGGTACTGTCTGTAACGACCTGACATTATGTGTCAGATCATTTAGATTTTCTCTGAGTATACCCATCTCTTCTTCAAGTACCTGTGTAGTCTGTGTGAGCACACCCTTTTGTGCTTTTAAGACCCTTTCTTCAAGTGCCTGCACAGCCTCCCCTGTAACCACAGTCTCTTGTGATTTTAACTTATTCGAGAGGTTTGTGAGCTCCTTTTTGAGAGACTCACAATCGGTGGCGAGTGCATTGAACTCCTCCACTGTTGTGATTTGTTTCTTAGCCCAGAATATAATGATGATCATAGCCGTTGCCATGACCAACATTAACACTATGGCAATTATTTTTTTCATGTTTCTCATTTTTTCAACCTCCTGTTACCGCTTTTGCGGTTGTTGGTTATTTCATTGAACTTCGTTGTTAGCAGACTTGGTATGCATACGGTAATTGCTTCATTTGTTATGAGTATCCCTATCAAGAAAACAGAGAAAGCTATTAAGCATTTCTTCGTTTAAAGGTGAAGGGGATATTAATTCACAGAAGGGTTTGATTGGCTGCCTTCCTTTCCCCCATCAGTATTGGAGACAAGACCATCATCGCTACCTGAGCCTTCATCACTTGCGGGCGAAGGCGAATTCTCACCTTCTTCAGCAGTTGTCACCCCGGGCTTGGCTGGCCCTATACCAGACTGTTTCAGTTTCTTGTTCAGTTCTTGGTAAGTTTCTATTTCTGTTGTCAATTGCTCTACATATTTCCTGAGTTCTTGAACGTGTTCTGACAACACATTTACGGTATTGAGCATTTTTGCAATATCGTCTTTAGAGCTGCTGGCCACTTTTTCGGATTGTTTCAGACGTTCCAGGATATTCCTCATGCTCTGGTTTTTGTTGTCTGCAATCTGCATGGGGAGTATAATGTATACCAGAGTAACGGCGCATACTGCAAACAATATAATCATAATCGTAATCATCGTTCAACCCTTTCTTGTTGTGGCCTTTATCTTCTGGGTTTACTCTACTACTATATGTATAGGAACAGTTTGGGGGTCCACAATATTAAGAACGGAGGGGTCCTTATTTGGTGGATCAATTCCCCACTCTATTCCACTTTCAATAGGCGGGAACCGAATCATGCTACAATCAGGGAGTTGTTTTTCCAGGGCAGGCCTGTTCTTTATGTTTTTCTTTTCTATTATCCTTACATTAAATTTACATTCATCTGAGCTTAGTCCTTCGCAGGTTTCTATGCCAATAACAAGCCTCCCTTTGGATTTTTTGGAAAATGTTTGTGCATAAATAATGGAAGCGTTTGATTCGGACTCATTTACCGTTAAAACAACAGAATCCTTTCTAAATCTTTCCGGGATAATACTATGCTCTGAATAAGGAGCATTCATTATCCCCCAATTCATCGAAGAATTTTCTTTCTCGATATAAAGAAAGAAACCAGTTGGTTTGGTTACTGGTCTTCCCGACCCATCTAAAAACCCCCCAAGTTCAAAGAGCTTTTCTAAATGGGCCATGGTTTTTTGCAGTTCTGTTTGTTTTTGGCATTTATTTTGCAGCCGCAAAATAAATACACGTGGACGATATAAACCTTGGTATTTCAAGAGCAACCAAACATCTCCATTCTCAAAATCAGTCAACTGAGAATCAGGATCTTGGGAAGAGCCGAGAATTCCGATAATCTCAAAGTAGTCTTCAATTGAGAACATGTTTGTATCTGAACCAGCAGCTTTCACAGGAAATAGTATATTTTCTTTTTCCTCTACATTAATGTAACCGTGATAGTCTGCTGGAAGCTCTTGGAATTCTTTTGCAGATAATACCAAGAGATCTGGATCAATTCTCAACAGCAATGGGCCCTCTTGACTGTCACCATGCGGTATTGCAACCACTTCCCTATATTGCATTCTTGGGCTCAGTTTGAAAATAGGATTTTTATTCAGCACCTTTGCTCGTTCCTTACCGAAGCCCGGGACCTCGATGAAGAGGTACTTGCCCAATATTCTGGTAGCGTCATCACGAGGAGAGCATGTTGTGTCACCTCCATACACATCCTTACCACCGGGTATGGTGGTTTTTGCGGTGATGACAACCGTATCCCCCACGGTTTCGACGTGTTCTGCCAGGAACCATGTCGAATACGGTTTCTTGATCTTCCCGCCCCAGGTGATCGTGAAGAATTTCTTGCCGTTGTACTCCTTGGTCTCAAGCATGTCCAGCGTCACGGCCTCGCCTTTTTTGGTTAAGGCCGCCGCGGGCGTTTCAGCCGACTCGTCTGCAGGCGATAGTTCGAAATTCAGGAGAAGAACTCCCACAATAAAAATAGCCACCGCAGCCCAGAAGGTAAGTGGGTTGTTTGTTATCCACTCGAAGATCGCGTTAAGCATCCTAAGCATTTCATTCTCCTTTTCCTTTCTACCAGTCCATGCATTGGCGAGAACGAAGAGAAAAGCCCCAACACACATGATTCCTCCAATGATACTCATATTTTCCCGTATAAAGTTCATCATCGTCTCATCCTCCGTTTTATGCGTCGTTTCGTTGTTCATGGCCCGAACCGTCACATGTTTCAAAAACCATTTACGTTCGATTTCGTTGGCGTCGTCGTCTCCACCGTTCTTCCCGGGCCCCGGCAATGCCCTGCTTCACCCGGCATCCTTGAACGCCCATATAAAGCAATGGCACCAGAAACAGCCAGAAGAAGAGCAGCAAGTTCAAGAGATATGACATGTTTCTATCTCCCTGTCTAATAACATGGGCTCTGACCAGACCTCCTACAGTGGAACAAAGAGGGGCACGGACAGGAGGGCAGATTCCGCACCCCTCTTAAGGAACGCGGCAGAGCAGCAGAAACCGCAAGGGCTCAGGGGCCGCCCTGAGCCGTCCACTGCTGCTCTGCATGCTTACAGAAGGGCACACTCCTCGGACATTGCCGTGCCTTCCTGGAGGACGAACTCGCATATCGCACACACTTTCAGGTGCGCCTCCACGGCAGCTCGCTCATCCCCGGGCAGCTCGCCCTCGGAGTATGCATAGAGGGTTTCGGGTGTCGGGCACCCCTTGCGGAAATGCTCCCAGGCATCCTGCAGGGCCTGTTCGGTTACCACAAGGAGACGGAGCCTGTTCATGCATCTATGGCAGGAATCGACATGAGCAATCACCTCTCGGCGGCGCTCAGGCGTAAGCTCATTATCGATGAGCTCATACAGTACCCTGTCGTCTGGATGTGTTGTCGTTGGCATGGTGTCTCTCCTTCGGGCCCCTGTGATTGGAAGCAAGGACTGCACACCCACGGGCCCATGCCGGGCATGCAGGCCTTTTTGTTCAGGGAATCCGGGCCCGTGCATACGGTGCAGGGACCCGATGAGGAATACCGCTCTTCAGCTGAGAAGCGGGTCGGGGCCGGCGGGGTGCTCCTCATCTCCGATCAAGACGAGAATAACCCCCGATGCCGGATCCACCAGGAAACCAAGGATGGGCTCTTCCTCCGGGATTTCCCCACCCTCGTCGCAGAAGTTGTCATGCATTTCCATGACTCCTCCTTTGTTGAGCCTACCTGTTATGGCAGCAGCAGTCAGCTTAGGCTGCTCCAGCCTTTGTGACACGTTGTCGTTTGGTTGTCCGTTGTTTGATTGTTTCACTCACGCAAAAGAGGAACGGGGCACATTTATGCAAAACCGGCCCATGAGCCGGGTATTGAGCCGGGGTGGTTTGCAGGCACCACCCCAAAGGCCCGGGCCCTTGCGCATACCGCTGTTTACTGCAGCGGCGAAGCTGTTGCGTGTCCGCAGCGGATAAAGCTGGTGAGCTTTTTTGCGCCGGGCACCAAACTCAGGAACCAAAAAATGTCATAGGCACACCTTTCTTTTTTGTCCAATGTCAATGAAACAGGAAACGAGTTATGATATTATAAAAATGGAATATATGATGAACTGACTAAGTCAGGAAGGGGGCAGACAAGGTTTTTATGGTTATGATTCGGTAGTGGTTTTAACCCCACCTGCCCTGATGAAAGGGTTATTATGGCGGGCCGGGGCATGATGATGAAAAATGCCCGGGCCCAAGTTGGGGAGAGGATGTGTGGTATGATGGAATGATAGCCAGAAGACATCCTTTTGCCCTGTGTTGACAAAAGCATCAAAAGACGACCCAAGACGCACGGGTTTCGGCACGAAAGACAGCGGAACCCGCGCCCGGTATAAAGTTACGAGTAAGCAGACCAGAAGCCCCTTTTCCCTTGCCTCGGAGCAGAATCGCTCCGTTTCAGGGGTTTTGGGCTTCCATGTATGAGGCTTCGGTTCTCTGAAGCTTGTGATTAAGCGAGCTGTTGTCCAGTCGCTCAATCGTATGATATGTTGTGTATGTTGGAATGGGACAGGTGGGAATTTCACCCAATTTGTCCTTACTGATATGTGACAAATTGAATTTTATATATTTAAAGCTTTCGCCTGCTCATTTTATCCCTTTTAGTTTACATATAAAGAAAAAAAGGACCCTGGGTGGATTCAGGGCCCTTTGATTTGGGGGACCAGACGGCTGCCCCGAAATCAGAACCTGTGCTTGTATGACAAAAGAAGGGACCAACCATTGAAGTCCTCTGCGTGCCTGTGGCAGAAGGCATGACACAACCTCGCGTTGACGGTGTTTTTCCTGCTTAAGGGAAATTCTGCCCCTATCCGCGGGCTTATCTGGAACAGGTGGTATTCTTCCCTCTCTTTCTCACTGTGAATGCTACTGCCCAGAACAGGCAATGAAAGGCTCACTTCGCATTTGGCACGCACGTAGCTGTATCCTCCGCCAAGCTCTGCGTAAGGCTTCATACCAAACAATGCGCGCCTGAATCGGCCTTTTGTCGGCCTGCTGCCTGATTCATTGTCCTGCTCTTCAGCCAAGGGCTTGCCCCAGGGATAATAGCTGATACCGCCGAAAATGAATGCCCCTGCCCGAGTGAAGTCCGCTTTCAGCTTCAGCGGCACGCCGGCGGGAAAGTAGGTTCTCGTGTTTTTTATGGTGGTCGGCACCATGCCGCCGGCTCCTATGAACCACGAGCCTTTCTCGCCAATTTCCCTGCCTGCGCAGAGCCAGAGGTCCCACAGCTTCCATTCATCAGACCAGTCCCCGAATGTTTCGGGCCGTTTCCAGCGGGGGAACAAAAACCTGCCGGGGCGGTTAAGCTGCCTGTCTATACGCTCTTCCGAATCCTCAAGACCGAAATGGTAATTGGTGGCTCCTGCCTCAATGAACCAGCCTTTTGCCTCCTGTTTTTTGCCCTCATCCGGACCCGTGCCTTTGCCATCAGCGGTTGCGCCTGTCCACGTCAAAACCGCGAAAACAGACACGAATGTCCAAAAACACCTGGCAAAACAAACCATGCATTCCACCCCCTTTCTCCATAGAAACAGCTATCAATGTCAGCCATTGTAGTCCAGCAGCCGAGTCTTTCGTTCAGCTCCTTTGGGACCGTTTTTGTTTTTGAAAGATGAATATGATTCGGTTTTGCACAGGGCTGATTAAATAGCAGTGTTAATATTTAAAAGCCTTTAAACCCCCGCCACAAGGCGCAAAACGTCCCTGAGCCCGGGCGCAAGGCCAAGAATCAGCACGCATATCTTCAGGAAGTTCCTGAAGCTGCCCTTCTCAGCATACCTGTCTATGAGGTACAGAACCGGTATCACAACTACGAGCTTGAGGAAGAACATGGCTGCAGGGCCCATGAACGGTATGAAGAGCCTTGGCACAACATGCTGCTCAAGGTATCCGAAATAGCTTAACGCAACGAATGTGGCGCTTGCGTCAAAAAGGTGGGCGCTCAGTATGCCGGAATTCACAGGCGAGAAAAGCTCTTTCAGTCGCCCGAAATCCAGCCTTTTGGAAGCCAGCGGGAGCAGGTGCGGCAGGTAGAAAACAAGCGCCCATGCGGCAGTTATGCCCCCCACGAGCAGGAACGGATGCCATGAAACCACTGGCATCATGGCAACATTGACCGCGCAAAGCAGAATGCCGGCAGCAAGCATGCTTTTCCAGTATGCCAGCCCCCCTGAGCCGGCGGGGCCACCCCCGGATGCAACAGACCGTGACTGCTGGAAATCATAAGGCGTTATGCCGGTGCCGAAGTTTATGTTGTTTGGCACGCTGGGCATGGTTATCCTTTGGATAAGCAGTGAGAGCAGAAGCACCAGCAAAGCGAGTGAAAATGTTATGATGTAGCTGCCCGGGGTCACCCAAAAAGGTGAGGCAAATATCGCTTGCGCGGGCCCGCTGAGGGCATTGGCGGTGGCTGCATCCTTCAATACGCGCGCGGACGAGCCCCAGAAAACGAAGGGCAGTATTGCAAGGAAGAAATTGCGGTCAATGGCAATATCCATCCTCTTCAGGAGCCTGAAAACAGCGAAAACGGCTATTACGAGTATGATTGCATAGGTCATGGTGTTGACTGGGTTGTACCACCCGTTCTGCATTATGGGGGCGATGAAATAATCGTATAGCGTGCTCATAGCAGTTATTTATTCTTTGAAACTAATATAAACATACGCCAGCCCCAAAATCAGGTTTTTGGGCAAGATTCTGGATTTCATTTATTAAGGCGGATTAGATAGTTTTTAGTATTTGTTACTACATATATATAATAAAATAAATTTACAAGGTTCATGGAAGATGCAATATGTACGATGAGATGCTGATAAGGAAGAAGATGCTCAAGATACAGGAGAGGCTGGGCATGCGGATAGGCATAGCCTACGGAATAAAGAAGATGCCTGTGGTCAAAAAACTTGAGGATGTCCTTGATGTGCTGAGGGAGCTTTACAAGATAGGAATCAAGGCCTTTGTGCTGCCTATGGAGCTTTTCTCTGACATCTCTTCGGCATCTGACCTCTACAAGGAGCATTACGGGAACCTGCTCAAGATAAAGGATATAGCAAGCAAATTCAACATAGAGCTTTCGCTGAGGCACACAAGGCTGAATGACCAGCCGGATGAGACAATGAAGACATTCTGCACAATAGCGTCCATAATGGACTGCAGGACATTTGCCGTACAGCCGAGCTTTTATTCAATGATGCCGAAGGAGCAGGCACTGCGGCTCGTCGTATACAAGATAAATGAGATAGTCTCAACAATCAGGACCGACTGCAACATAAGCATTGAGACAACGGGCAGGACAAATGAACTGGGGAGCCTTGAGGAGGTTATGGACATAGTCAAGAGGACACGGGGCACCGAACCACTTATAAACTGGGGGCATGTGCATGCGCGAGGCTCGGGCGCGCTGAGCACAGAGAATGACTACAGGAAGGTCATAGAGAAGCTCAGGGCAGAGATAGGCCCATATTCAATACAGAACGCTTACTTCATATTTTCAGGCGTGGGCTACGGCCCTTCCGGCCTTACAAGGTATTTGCCTCTGGGCCAATCCGACATGAACCTTGGTTACCTGATAAAGCAGATAATGTCCTTTGGTATAAGGGGCACGCTTATTTTTGAGGACCCTGACAGGGAGAATTTCATAATAAAGATAATGTCAGAGCTTGAGGATCTTGTAAGGTGAGAACCCTTCACTAGTTGTATGAAACTTTAAATCAGACGCCGCCTATTATTCTCATGAAAATCGGAGTCAAGGCCTTTCCGGACAACAGGGAATACCTGAAGCAGCTTGCTTCAAAAACAGAGCTTGATTTTGTGGAAATCATGGCTGTTCAAGGGGAGGACTTCAGCTTCCTGAAAAAGCTTGGGTTGCCGGTGGTTGTCCACTGCGAGCATTTTGAATTCGGGGTGAACCTGGCTGATGCAAAAAGGAATGACAAAAACAGAGCGGCAATACACTTTGCCATGGACACTGCAGACGCCTTTGACTCCAGGTTCATTGTGCTGCATCCGGGGGTCAAGGAGAAAAGTGCATGCTCTCTTGATAACACGATAAACACAGTGAAGGGCCTTGATGATAAGAGAATCATTATGGAGAACATGCCCTTCAGGTACGGACCAAACGGCACGTTCCGGCACGTCGGCTCATCGTTTGAGGAGATGAAAAGTCTGATGTCGGCAACGGGAAAGGGCATGTGCCTTGATCTTGGCCATGTCAACACGGTTGCCTTTAATAAAGGTGTTGATGCCATTGGGCTTGTGAAAAAATTCATGGAGCTCAGGCCGGCTTATTTCCATATGTCCGACAACAAAGGCCCGACCGATATCCACACAAGCCTCGGCGAAGGCTCAATGGATATAGATGCCCTGAAGAAAGCAATAGCCAAACAGGCAAAAAACCCCATGGTTGCAATAGAAACCGTTATCAACCTTGAAAAGCAAATTAATGATATCAGCATGATGAGAGGGGGTGTGAAACAATGAACGGGGACGAAAAGAAGCCGGTGATTGTTGTAAGCGGGCCGCCGGGCGCTGGCTCCACGACCATTGCACGGGTACTGGCTGAAAGGCTTGGCCTAAGATTCTTCTCGCCCGGTTTTTCCCACAAAGGGCTGGTGAAGCGACAAAAAGAAAGCCACGCAGCCCTTGAAGCATGGAAAACCGGGAAGGGTAAAAGCACAGACTTTCATAAGAGCCTGGATGCGGAGCAGATTGATGCTGCGAAAAAAGGCGGCATTGTCATCTGCGGCAAGCTGTCCATACACTTCATTCCGGATGCAGAGCTCAAGGTGTGGCTTGACGTTCCCCTCAGGGTCAGGGCACAGAGGTCTGCCGGCAGGGACAGGATACCGGTTGAGGAAGCCCTGAAAAGCATATCATCAAGGCAAAGGACCGAAAGGAAGGAGTTCATGAGGATTTACGGTTTTGACTACCTTGGGCAGAAAGATGAAGCAGACCTTGTGATTGACACGAGCAGGATGACTGTGGAAGAAACGGTTGGGAAGATAATGGATATTCTTGAAAGAAAGGACACAATATAATTTAAAATAAATTGCCTGACTTAACCGATATAGCCAATCAGGCCCCGGCACTGGATATATGGCGTAACATCTAACTCTGTGAAACAAAAGAAAAAAAAGAAAGGGTGAAATAAAACCCTTTTTTTGAACTCTGACATGCTGTGAGCGCAAAGCGCCTACACAGCGTAGCTCATTGTTCCGCCCAGCACCTGCTCTGCAAGCGACCTCGTGTCGTCTGCTGTCGTGCCTGCTATGATAAGAGCCTTTTGTCCTGAACCGAAGGCATCCTCTACCTCCTTGATCAGTCCGGTCGTGTAGGCCCAGGTGTCGCAGGTCTCTCCTGAATCCGTGAGCAGTGCTGCTACAACCGTGTTAGCACATGGTCCGCCAATCAGTATCAGGTCTTTGCTCAGTGCTGATGTGGCTGTTATCTCGTTGTCAAGCTTCGTTACAGGGTCTGTTATTTTTATTGCCTGTTCATAGCTTCCGCCTGTTGCTGCTGTTGAGAAGCTCGGGTCAGTGCCGAAAGCGACTGTTGCAACTGCCTGGTCGTCAGGATACTTTATCTCTACCTTGCCGTATCCGCCCGAAGACGAAGTGGCCCAGTAGCTTACCTTTGTTCCGTATGCATTCACGTAGTCAGTGACGTAAGGGTCGCTTGTTCTTGTTTCACCATCTTTGGGGCCCGTGATGACGGATGCAAGCTGTTCCCCTGCTATGCTGTTTGACACGTAGTCAAGGCCGGTTATGATGGCA
>Ga0180433_10002207_pt1 | contig 30528 bp, 48 predicted proteins | sample SS_ome_8_FD_132980 | JGI IMG/M metagenome (GOLD analysis project Ga0180433, IMG submission 132980) | Hypersaline lake sediment archaeal communities from the Salton Sea, California, USA - SS_1_D_1 metaG | ecosystem: Environmental > Aquatic > Non-marine Saline and Alkaline > Hypersaline >... | reverse complement strand
ATTTCTGATTTTGGAAGTTCAACCTGTGTTGAAGATCTGCCAGGTATACCATAAATATTACAAGAAACAAGTACATTTTCTGTAGATTCAAAAGAATCTTCAATATTTATTTCAATTTCATCTTTCTCTTTATCATAAACATTGATACTTGTTCCAATGCTTGAACATAAAATAAAAATTATTCCAACTACCAACCATTTTCTGTACATATTTATCCTCCTTACTAATTCTAATGTTACTCGGGTATTTAAACATTACAGTATTGACAATTAATGTAATAATTATAAAAAAAAAGGAGTGTTTTGGATTATATGCCTAAGATGTATTTTAAAAATGGAAATGCATATGGAAATTGTTCATACAGCCAATTTAGGAAATTGAATTGGAAATTAATCTGCTTGTTTTTAGGCATTGTCACTTCTAGAGTTCCCCAATCGCCTATAGCTCCATATATATCCTTGGCTCTTGCCTTTATAATGAAATTGCCTTTTTCTGCCCAACTATGATTCCTGGTTATTATCTTATTTGATTCAAACGGACCTATCCAAGAGTCAACAATTCCATCTCCCCAATCAATCTCATAATAAACATCATCTCCATCAGGATCTTCTGCTGCAAAATTATATGGATAAATCTTTCTTATTTTACCGTCCAATGGTCCATTTATCTCGGGAGCCTCAGGATTATGATCAATCATTGTAGTAAACTCCCATATCTCTCCCTCAGAAAAAGCACTTTTATTATCCCATGCGATTATTTGCCAATAATATGTAGTTTCAAAATCAAGAGTTGCAGGGGTGTAAGTTTCTTCGGACTGATTATCAACTATCTTTGGTGGTGGCGTAACATTGCCAAAGTAAATATCGTATGTAACCGGGTCTCCATCAGGATCTCCTCCTACCCAACTTAACTCAATATTGATAATAACATCATTTTCGCCATTATATGGATTTGGATCGCCGGGAACATAAGGTGCAAAATTTACTTTTTCCTGCTCACCAAAATCCAAGAATGATTCAATATTATTTTGATTAATATATGTTGTATTAATCCATTCCTCACTACGTTCAATATTTGAAACTCTAACTTCATCTATTAGACCATCAAAATGATTTCCTTGATTATCTTTATAGCCAACAGTAAAATGATAGTTTGAATTCAGCATACTCAAGGTTTCAGAATAGGTATCTTTTAATTCTCCATTTCCAAATAATCTCATTCTATTTTCTGGATCACTCCAAGAACCAACAACATAATACCATGTATCTAAAGGACAAGGGGAATCATCCTCAGCTGCAGAACCAGATACTCCTCCATGAACATCAAAACGAACTGAATGATATTCTTGACTAACTAGAAAATACCATGCGTCTTCATGGGATGAAATAACGCAATGGGAGGTATGATATGATTCAAGATTAATCCATGCTTCTACAGTCATTTCATCAAGACCGTCCAGTATATCTCCATCCTCAAAAGCGTCATTACTAGAACGTTCAAAATCAATGGCATATCCGACTTTACCATCTTGTTCATAATCTGGGGAACCGATAATGGTATTACAATCATTATCATCAGATGTACTATCTATCAGTCCTCCACTTTCATAATTCATATGATAAACCACTTTAAAATTAGAGTCCCACACATCTCCAGTTGATTGTTGATTTCCACATTCAGAATTACCATAATAAATCCAAATAATAGTATCCTCAGTAGAACTAAGATAGGGTAAATTAACCCAAGCAATTAATTCCCCGTCGGTGCTATTATAATATTCAATCTCATGGTCAAGTTTTGAATTGTCATCATAAATAAAAACGAAATCATCACCATCTGATTGCGCATTATCTGCAAAATCTGCTGAAGCGTGTTTTACCAATATTGGGAAGTTTGAAAAAGAGTCAGCAACATCATTATGGTTAATTGTTATTTCTTTTCTATAAAACCAATCTCCATTCCACCATTCAATCCTATTTATATTTCTATTTTGTTTTTGTATTGAAATTTCTTCGTTTCTGTTGAAACCTTGCACCAGCCCAGATCCAATAAATAATAATATTATGCCAATTACTATCATTTTTTTCATAATTTTCCTCCCATAATTAAAATATATAATTGATTATTTAAATATAAAACTTATGATTTTTTAAAATAATTAACTTTATAAAATGATTATTTGAAATTTATAGAGTTTTAATTAATAGAGATATTTTATACTTGATTATTTACCTCTCATCAAATACTTAAATCTATTAAAGCTATTCATCATATAAATTGTTGGTAATTTTATCTTGTTTGTTGGCATTTTGATTAAACCATTATGGTGCTTGGTTTTCCATAAATGATTTAATAATCTTAATATTTTTACTTGATTATCAGTAATTCCTACATTTATCATTTTATCTTCATATCCGTTTAATTCCCCGCCAACAAAATCAACAACTTTATCGATAATCTTATCTTTATCAGACCTAAAATCCTCATATCTAAGAATTAAAACTTCTTTAAACAATGAATTTAATGTTTTGATATATTTTCCGAATGTGTATCTTTCCTTACTTATGTATTTATCCACAAAATCATCAAAAATTAGAGTTCCACCACTTCTTATAAAGTGTTTATAGACAGATTTTATTAAACTGTCGTATTCTCGGGTAAAAAATATAATTTTCGCATCAGGAAATGATTCTTTGATCCAATTAATTGATTTATATTCATAACTTGTTTTACCCCACATTGAACCGCTAATTCCCTCAAATGATATCAGATTCATCCTCTTTTTATCTAAGTAAGGTAAAACATAATTCTTGTCTTTGTATTCAGTTATATTCCATAGAAAATTAAAATGTTCTCTATCTTTTTGTGATGGATAGTAGATTCCCTTAACATTAGGAAAAACACATTTTTGTAGAAATGTGCTACCAGTTTTAGCAAAACCTACATGAAAACAAATATCCAACATTAGCATTCCTTACTTAATGTAATTATTTATTAAATTATGATTTAAGATATTTTAAACATTTCTTCTTTGTCGATATAATTTCTTATCAACTGCACTTATCATTTCTTCTAGATTAAGTTCCTGAATACCAAGAAAATCATGAATCTCCTTAATATATTCAGAAGGATTGGACAGGATTTCATTGTAATTTACTATTAATTCATCCACATCTTCTCTTTCAGAAATCAGGTTTTTTATCATTGTATTAAGTTTAACGAAGCTATCTTTAGTTTTTTCCCTTTCTGAGTCTACTATATCTGCCATTTTTTCCATTGAATCAAGTATTTCCTCAATGTTTCGCTCTGAATAGATAATTTTATAATTACCTGGAGGTAGATAACGCAGTCCAAATGAAGTAATTTTCACAAAAGTTCCTTTGAATTTATCTAAAGGAAATGTTCCATCCATCAATCTATTGATTATCTTTCCTCCTTCAAGTTCATAATAACCTTTTGGATTGTTTTCATCAGAAGGCCTAGATTTATCAAAAGCAGTTGGTGCACCACCAGCATGCAGAATTTGCATTAACATTGAGGTACCAGATCGTTCCAATCCGGATACGATATAATTAATGGATTGATCCAATATCATATGGTTCTCCAATTAATTCAATATTCCTAATCCTTTTAATTTTTCTATTACAATTTCAGCACTTTCTTCAACACTTTCCGCATCGGTATCAATAACCAATTCGGGATTAAGTGGTTCTTCATATGGAGCGCTAATTCCAGTAAATTCTTTAATAACTCCTTCACGGGCTTTTTTATACAATCCTTTAGGATCTCTTTGTTCACATGTGTCTAATCTTGCTTTTGTGAAAATCTCAATGAATCTTCCTTCCCCTAGCAATTCTCTACAAAAGTTTCTATCCTTTATATAAGGGGAAATAAATGCAGTTAGAGTAATAACACCTGCATCAGCAAAAAGATTTGCCACTTCTGAGATTCTTCTTATGTTTTCTGTTCTATCTTCAGGAGAAAAACCAAGATCTTTATTCAATCCATGACGTATATTGTCCCCATCAAGAATATAACACATTTTTCCCATTGTATGTAATTTGTATGCAACTTCATTTGCCACAGTTGATTTTCCACTTCCCGAAAGTCCTGTGAACCATAAAACAACACCCTTTTGTTTCAATAAATCTTCTCGTTCTTCTCTTTTTACTGCATGTGTATGCCATGTTACATTTGTTGCTTTGTTTTTATTCATATTTTGACCTCATTTTCATTTTTCATTTAAAAAATTTAGAACCTCTTCAATAAAAGAATCAGTTTGATTGTTTGGAATTATTGCTCCAAGAACTTCCTTCTTACCACCACACTTGAACCCAAGTGATTTTCCCCGTTGAATCATTGATTCCATATTCTTTGAACTTCTTACATATAGTTGATTCTTATCATCAAAAAACCCTGTATTTAAGACCATGGTGTTTTTTCCACTTTCCCATGCAACCTGACGGGTAATAGTGGAAATAATGTTGTAAGATGTGTGTATTTTCTTAAAAATAGTACCATCTTTTAGTTCATTTGGAAGGGCAAGGATTTTTGAAATTTCATCATCAAGTTTTTTAAGATTGTCATTCCATTGTTTGTGGTCAATTATATCTGTTATATTGCCGTTTTTAAGTAGATATCTTGGGGCATTTTCAACTTCTTGTTTATCTCCTAACTTATAGCTTGAATCAATCAAAAATACCATTTTATGTAAATCTTCAAAAGTAATGTTATTTTTGCTACAAAAGTCTTGGATTATTTTGCTAAAGCGCTGATTATTTTTTATTTTCTTTTCATGGTCGCCAATGATTCCTAGTAAAGAAAAAAGATTAACTGGATTTTTCAAATATTCATTAACTATCCAACTTGCAGAAGGATAATCATCCGGATTTTCTCCCTTAATTACAGGATTATGGTGAAAAACTTCAGTTATTACTTTACCAAGATGATGGTCAAATATCATTACCTTCGCATTTTTTGCAAGTGTAAGTACGTTGCTTTCAGGCAATGACATATCGGCAATTATTATAAAATCATATTTTGAATATTTATCTAGCTCATCATCAGTGAGAAAATAATTTCCTAGCTGAGGTGTTCTATTATCTATTTTGATGTCTGATAACTTATCCAATAATAATTTTGCAGAACATATTCCGTCCGTATCCCAATGATGGATAAGTAATCCTTTTCCCTGTAGTTCTGTCAACATTGCTGTTTTACTCCACGAATGGATTATCAAATTTAAGTATGGTTTCTGCAACCTCTTTTCGCATCATATCTTCTGGTGGAATCTTGCCTTCATGTAGAATTTCTCGGATTTTTTTACCACTAAAGTTTATATGATATTTCTGATCGTGAGGGCAGATTTTATCATTAACCACACTTCCACATTTTGTACATCTGGAAAACGATCGGAAAAATACCGGCACTATACCTAAATCAGGAAACTCTGAAAATATATCATGTGCATCATATGGTTTGTAATAATTTCCTACACCGGCATGGTCTCTACCGACTATAAAATGAGTGCAACCAAAGTTTTTTCTCATTATTGCATGGTGAATTGCTTCCCTTGGTCCAGCATATTTCATTGATGTTCTTAAAATGGACATTACAGAGCGTCTTTTCAAATAATAATGATTCATTAGTGTTTTATATGATTCAAGAATCACCTCGTCTTTGAAATCACCAGTTTTTTTCTTACCGATTATGGGATTAATAAATATTCCATCTACAAAAGTTAATGCTGTTTTTTGTACATATTCATGGCCTATATGAGGTGGATTACGGGTTTGAAACGCAACAATTTCTTTCCATCCTTTTTCTCTAAACAAAATTCTTGTTTCTTTAGGTGAAAGATTGTATTCATCAAAATCTCGCTTTTTGCTATCAATAATTGAGATTTTTCCACCCAATAACAATTCTTTCATACCAAGTACATTTGCTACGCCTGGATGATTAGTATCTTGCGTTCCATAAACTGATTGAGCCAATGTTTTTTTATTAAAAGGATAAATCTCTTGGATATCAAGTAAAGCTTTTACGCCATTTTCTTTGTTAGTAAGTAGTATTTTGTCTCCTTCTTGAAGATCATTAATATCTTTTTTACTAATATCAAGTAATATTGGGATAGTCCAGGGCGTGTCGCTCTCTAACCTTTTCTCTTGTAAAACATTTTCAAGGTCGTTGTTACATAAAAATCCCTCTAATGGTGAAAAAATACCATGGGTTATATTCATTACATCTTCAGCTAGATTTGTATTTATCTCGAGGGCAGGCAAATCCTGAAAATCTGATTGTTCTTTTTCAATAGCTCTGGTTACAAGTCTTCCACCGTGTGGTAGTACCATATTTTCAACCTCAATCTAGATATCCTAGGGCCCTAAGGCGGTCTTTTACCTTTTCTTCATCTTCTTTACTAAAAACTTCCTCACTTTCTTCTTCAATACCTGAAATTACTTCTCTAAGCACATAGGTAACATATGAAGACAATGATGTAAAACCTGTTCCTTCTATTCGCTTTTTAATTTTTTCCGCAAGAGGTGTGGGTATTGATATTGTAGTAAATTTTTTTCCATCTTTTTCTTCTGTCATAATTACACCTAACTATATTTAATTATATCTAATTATATTTAATTATATGTAATTACAAAATGCTATATAAAATTTTCGAAGTTATAGATAGAAAGGAATAATTAGCCTATTACTTGAACTACTTGTTTATTAACAACTAAAAATTCAACCAATTCTCCATTATTCTGAAGCTCTTTTAATAACTCATAACTTAAAATATGTTCATATTTTGATAATACCCGACTCCCGCTAGGAGACCAACTTCCAATTTCTACATAATGAGAATCAAAAGTTTTTACGCTACCTAATATAGTGAAAGATTCCGTAGTTAGTTTAAACGGGCATTTAATACATGCAATAACAGTCTTATATGGTACATAGGGAGTTGTTGTATCATATATTTGTTCAGATTGAATCATTGTTAGTGACCCGCCACACTGTGGACAAATCAACATTTCCCCTCGGTTTTTTTTCCAGATGCCCTCTAAAATCTTTAGGTCGTTATTATAGCTCATCTCCCAATACTCCAAATCCATATAATATGTACACTTCTATCATATATACTTTTGGATAAAATCAGACCCAATTTTTAATCTCAATAATTTCAAATATAATTATATATTATCGGTTTTGAATTTGTATGCAAATAATATCCTTTCTAACAGACTTTGGAACAAAAGACAGTTATATATCACAAATGAAGGCTATTGCATCATCAATTTCAGATGCGCGTCTTGTGGATATTACACATGAAATAACACCTCATAATATTCGTGAAGGAGCATATACTCTTAGATGTGCAGCACCTTTTTTCCCTCTTGGAACAGTCCATATTGCAGTAGTTGATCCTGGAGTTGGAACAACACGTAGAGGAATATTAATTACAACAAGTAAGCAGATACTAATAGGTCCCGATAACGGTCTTTTAATGCCAACAGCACATTATCTTGGAAAATACATTGTATATGAGATCAAAAATGAGAAATACATGCTAGATTCGGTATCCAGTACTTTTCATGGACGGGATGTTTTTACACCTGTAGCAGCACATATAACACAAGGAGTTCCATTTGAAGAAATTGGAGAAAAAATTGACGATTTTGTGGATTTAAATTTTGGTAAAGGGGAGATTGATAAGAGCACAGCAAAGTCTCAGGTTATTTATATTGATAGATTTGGAAATATTATTACAAATCTTGAAAAAGATGACATAATGAAAAATCTTTCTTATGATAAAAATATAATGATGTATATCGGTAAAAAATTCCTTAAGATTCCCTTTGTAAAATCTTATGGATATGTAAAGAAAAACCAAATTCTTGCTACAATTGGAAGTGGAAATTTATTGGAAATAGGAATAAATCAAGGAAATGCAGCCAAAAAATTAGGAATTAAAGAAGATGATAAATTGGATCTTCTGTTGGGTTAAAACTTCTTTTTTATCTTTCCATTTATTGTAGTATAGCAATTTCCGCCAACGTAATACAGTGGTGAAGTATCCTCAATTTTTAATAGATTATTTTCGAATGTGTTTTGATTTGATTGAACTGCAACCACCTCTCCCACAAAAAAAGTGTGATCTCCTATAGAATGAGATTTTACATTGCTGCATTCTAGATGTGCATAGCCTTCTTCTATTAAAGGAACTTTTATTTTTTTTGCAGTTGTTAATGTTAGATTTGTTTCAAGAGTTTTGTCATTTGATCTACCTGAATGTTTTCCGCAATAATGTGCTTTTTCTACTAGATTATAAGGAATAAAATTTACTACAAGTTCCTTTGTTTCTTTGATTAATTCATGGGAGTATCTTCCGGGGGCAACAGATAAACCATAAAGAGGTGGTTTAACAGAAATTGGAGTATGCCAGGCAATTGTAATTATGTTAGTTTTACCATGACTATCATTGCAGGTAACTAGCACTGTTTGCATTGGAAATGAATATTGGTAAAATTTTTCTAATTTTCCTTCAACTTTCATATTTTTTCCTTCCAATTTTTTGATATAAATTGATTATTTTAAAAAACTATCTAACAAACCATGAGCGTAGTTTATGCAACCAAAAGATGTGAAATAATCTTTTTTTTCCAAGTAATATTTTGAATCTTGATAATATTGCGTTGCAAGTTCAATTATTTTTTTTTGATTAATATTGAATTTTTTATTTTTTATTTTATCAAAATTCTCTTCAAACATAACAATGTCTTTTTCAATTCTTGTTTTTTCATCCATGTTTTCTTTATCTGATGACCAATTAAGTAAAAATAAATTTTTCGTTATTTTTGTCGTTTTTAACCCGACAAAAAGTTTTATCGTTTTTTAGGCGACAAAATGAAAAATTATTTAAACTCATAAATCAACAAATTTTTATTAATTTAATTAAATAATTTGGTGCAATTGGATGCAAACAACTAGGATGCGGGTTGATAAAAATGCCGAAAAGGCAATTAATGATATTTTAAAATCTAAGGCTGAGGCTCGCATTTACGTATATTTGTTAAGAAAAAATGGAGCAGTAAGTGAGGATATCATAAAAGGAACTAAGCTTCATCCTAGCACTGTTAGAGAACTTCTTTCAAAAATGTATGATAAAAAACTAATTTTCCGTGAAAAGTTAAAAAATGATAGTATAGGAAAAAATCCGTTTCTCTATAAAGCTGTTTCTCCAATAAAACTTTTGCAAAAATATACGAAGGAAATGGAGGGCAGATTAAGCAGATTGGCAAATTTGACCGGCAGAAATGACCAACAATCTAGGTTTGTAAGAATAAAAATCTATGAGAGAGTAAAAAAAACATGAATATAAGAACAATTGCAAAAATATTGGTAAAAAGACCAAAGGCGGTCATCTTATTATTTACAATATTGACTGTAATTGTTGGTTTACAAATCCAAAATGTATACATGGTTTCAGAATTAGCAGGATACCTACCTCAAGATCACCCTTCAATTCAGTTATGGAATGAAATAGATAAGGAATTTCAAATAACTTCAACAATAGTCATTTACGTTGAAGCAGACGACATAAGAGATCCATATGTTCTTATAGAGATGGATCGGGTAAGTGAAAAGTTAAATAAATACAATCTTGACAAGGGCGAAAAGGATGGCGTGGTTTCAGTTCAAAGTATAGCAGCTCTTATTAAAGATGAAAATGCAAAACCTCATTCTATTGATGGGCTAGGAGGAACTGGTAAATTTGAGATACCTACTGATAGAAATCTAATATCCAAATATATAGCTAGAGATTTAATACAAGCAACCGAAGGCGTTCTTTTTGTTGATAATTATAAAGTGGCTGTTATCATACTTCAACTTTCAGATGATGCCGATTATTACGCTGTTTTAGACAATGTTGAATCTGCAATAGATAGAGAAGCACGATATTCAGATATGATGGTTACGGGACTAGTTGCAATGCAACAGGCAATTCAAAGAGAAAGTATGGCAAATATTTTGATTATTTTCCCAATTGCAATACTATTAATTTCAATTGTAATATTTTTCTTTCACCGAACAATCAAAGGGATTATCATTATTTTTATTCCTCTGTTATTTGCTTTAGTATTAACATTTGGATTTTTTGGTTTCTTCATGCCAGAATTAACCCTTTTATCAATCGCTATCGTTGCATTACTTGTTGGTTTAGGGGTAGACTACTCTATACATTTATTGAATAGATTTTCTGAAGAGGACGTAGAAAATAATAAAGTTGATGCTGTTGAAAAAACCTTAAGATCAACTGGAAAAGCTGTGTTGTTGTCAACAATTACAACGACAATTGGTTTTGGTTCATTAATGGTTTCAAGTATGCCTCCAGTTGTAAATTTTGGTCTTGGCTGTGTTATGGGAATTATTTTTTGTTTTATTTCTGCAACAATATTAGTTCCATGTTTAGCAATTATTTTAAATTTTGAAAAGAAGGGACCAGTTCATCAATGGGATAAAATTGCAAACATAGTTGTGGATAATAAAAAGCGATTTGCAATTCTTGCATGTTTTTTTGCGATAATGTCACTAATTGTTTTGCCCGGTATTAGAACAGATGTTAATTTCTTTGAAATGGCCCCAAAGGGCTTGCCTGAAATTGAAAAATATTTTGATTACTCTGAAAATTTTGGTGGTGGAACCAATTATAACATAATGTTAATTGAAACAGATAGTGGGGGTCTTACCTACCCTGAAACAATTGAAGCAATTTATGCTATGGAGGAAAAAATCCGGACGCTTGGAGCGTCTGTTGTATCAATTGCAGATGCTTTAAAAAAGACAAATGAAGTTTTAGAACGGAATTTAATTATTGAAAAAATCGCAGACTATGTTGGTGTAGATGAAATAATTTTTGATCGTATTGCAAAAGAAGGCCTTGTTAATGAGGATTATTCAAAAACAGTTATAATAGTAACATTTCCTGTAGGCGTAGGAGTTGAAAATCTTAAGACCCTTGTAAATGATGTAAATGATATCTCCTCAAATACAGATTTACCATACAATGGAAAAATCTCAAAATTAACTGGACAAGATGCAATAAATGTTGAAGTAAATAATATATTAACTGATGAGCAAATCAGGTCAATGATTATTGCATTGTTATTAGTTCTTGCAATGCTTATCTTAATTTTTAATTCCTCAGTATGGGGCTTTTTAACAATTATTCCTGTTTTATTTGTCCTAATTTGGGAACCAGGTTTTCTTGTAATGTTAAACATTCCTCTATCTGTAGTTACAATTTCCATAGCTTCAATTATGATAGGAATAGGAATTGACTATGGAATACATATTACCCAAAGAGTAAGGGAAGGAATTGAAGAAGGAAAATCAAAAATTGAAGCAACTAAAGAATCAATACAAAAAAGTGGTTTATCTCTTATAGAAGCAGCTTTTACAACGATAGCAGGCTTGAGCTCAGTATATTTCGTAGATATCCTGGTAATACAACAATTTGGAACAATAATTATCATGATGACAATATCCTCGTTAGTGGCGGCAATATTGATTCTACCAATTTTTTATAATCTAAAATTTGTCAAATAGATTCTTAATGTACATGACTGCTTTTTCAGATTGTGGAACATATTGATTAATCATAATTATTGATAAAATAAAAGGAAAAATCAAATAAACTGGAAGAAAATATTTTATGTATTTAATATTAAATCCTTTGTCCTCCCACATCATACCTGGAAATATAATGAATATTATTAGATTAAATAGTAACAGAAAAATAAACATAATTTTTTTTGAATCAAATGATTTTCTTATTAACTTTGAATCTTTTTTATAGAGAACATAAATCAAAATAACTGAAATAAAAAAAAGAAAATATAGAATGAAAATTTTTTGAGCTATTGTTCTTGAGAAAATAGATAATATTTTATTAAAGTTAAAAAAAACATTTAATGGTGTATTATCTGCAGATATTACCCCAGAATAACCTCCTAGCATTCCTCTTATATTTGCCCCATGTATCAGCAAATTTCTAACACTCCAAAGAGAAAATAATATTATTGTCGGTAATCCCCAAATAAACGGTTTTTTAAATTTATCAATAAAATGTTTTTGGTTTAGAAATATCCATAATAATACAAACGGAAGCATATAAAAGAAAACATATTTAGTCATTATCAATAAAGAAAATGTTATAGACGATGCCAAAAAACAATAATTATTTTTATTGACATCTATAAAAAAATAAATGAACCAAGTAAAAATAAATGTTGCCAGCATTATTGGAAGCAAGCTTATTCCTTCAATTGGAACAAATAGAAGGAGTATCGAACCACTAATGAAAATGCTTGAAATTTTGTTTAAAAATTTCCTTGATATAAAAAATAGTGGTATAATCGATAAGAATATTAAAAAATAATTAAAAAACAGCAAATATGTAACTTGATCAATAAAGGTTAAAGGAATTAATAAAATCGGATACAAAGGGGGGTATTGATAGGTGATTATTGTTTCATTATTTTCAGAGCCAACAAACCATTTCATCAATTCTTTGTAATGATCAAAATCAGTACTATGATAATATACTAAGATTTCTTCATTTCGAGGAAATTCTACAAGCTTAATAGAAAATATTGTGAGAAGGAAAATTGTTATAAGCAAGAATTCTAGATGATTTTTTTTCATAAATTAAAAATGGTATCGTCTAAATATTTTTAATATGTTAGAAAATTTCTTAGATAAAACCAATTAAAAATTATTATTAGTTAGTTTTACATGCTCTTTTTGTGACTAATGACCTAACAGACGAAATTCGAAAACTAAATAATCGAATCAGTGAACTAGAGAAAATGCTTTCAACATTAACTCAACCTCTCAGAAGAATTCAGGACACCACTTCAAGTTATTTAAGAATAATCAGGCTTTTATTGGAGCATGGAGGTATTACACCTGAACTTATTATACCAGATGTGAAGGACCCTATATCAAAAGAGATAGTTCAGGTTCTAATGGATAAAAAAGAACAAAATATTTCCCAAATCACAGAACTTGTAAGAAATAAACGAGGTACAGCATCAAGAAGAATTATTCGTGAGAAGGTTACAGAATTAACAGATAAAAATATTATTCAGAAACAGCAAAAGGGATCCTTAAATGTTTACAGTTTATCAAAAGAAGTAATAATTAAATGGTCAAAATTGGTTGGCATTAATATTTGACACTATAATCTTAATTATATGAAACTTAAAAATATGGAGGTAAAATAATGAGCAAACATGATGAAATTCCTGATCCTGAAAAAATAAAGGAAATACTTAACGTTGTATCGGAAAAAATACCAGGTCTACTGAAAGAACTTAGCGGTGTTCTTTATGGAACTGCTCAGGCAAAACAATTTGGTATTGCTGTTGCAACTTTCTATAAGGAATTAAAAGATGCAGGTATGACAGATGAACAAGCATATGAGCTTACCTGTCAGTATATGTCTACATTAAATCTGGGAAATATGATCAAAGGATTTGGCCGTCATAAACAAGAAGATTAGGAAAAAAGATGAATGAACAAGATGAGAATTTGAAAGGTGAAAATGGTTTTAATTCATTTAAAATGATTTTACCATCCTTACCTTCAATCATAATAAAATATGGTAGTTTATTTCTCAAGTTGAAAAGAGATGCTAAAAAAGCTGGAAAAATATTTCAAAAAGAGCTTGTACGTCATGGTATTGATGAGACTATGGCAACAAAAATTACAGCTAAATATCTGGAAACAAGTAATATATCTAATTATATTGGATTATTTAAAAATTTAAAAAATTCTTAATTTTGTTATTGAATACATTTTTGTTCTAGAGTGATAATTCCCTGCTTACTACCAACTATTACTTCATCAGCGAGTTTTGTAAATATTCCGTTTTCAACAACACCGGGTATAGTGTTTATTTGGCTTTCAAGAACTTCAGGCTCTTCAATTTTACCAAACTCACAATCCAAGATATAATTTGAGTTGTCTGTTATATAAAGCTCATTCATGATTTTTCTTAATTCAGATTCACAACCTAGTTCTTTCAAGCTTTTTTTAGTTGCATTCCATGCAAATTTTGTAACCTCAACAGGAACAGGAACTCCTACTCCTAATTTCTTTACAATTTTTGATTCATCAACGATAATTATTACTTTCTTTGAGTGAAAAGCAATAATTTTTTCTCGGGTTAATGCTCCCCCACCACCCTTTATTAAATTTAAACACGAATCGACCTCATCAGCACCATCTATAGTCAAATCAATTTCATCATAATCATTTAAATCAACAAGCGGAATGTTGTACTCTTTTGCTATTCTTTTAGTCCTAATTGATGTTGGTATACCCTGGATTTTTAAACCATCTTTGATCATTGAGCCTAATTTTTTTATTGCAAATTCAACTGTTGATCCAGTGCCTATTCCTAGAATCATTCCGTCTTCAATTCGTTCAACTGCTTTTTCAGCAGCAATCCTTTTCATTTCTTCGTGTTCCAAAAGTTCACCTGACCTGTAATAGTTATCAAATACAAAAACTTATACTTAATATTTCAATTATGGAATTGAAAAAATGCTTGGCGAATGTGATAAGCATGGATATTTCAGAGGTGATGCCTGCCCAGTTTGTGGTGAAAAGGGTAAATTTTTAATGAATGATAACGAACTCAATTCTTTAGGTAGAATTATTGCAGGAGTACTTCGTCATTTTCCAGAGAAGCTTGGGTTAATGGTTGATGGTCATGGGTGGATAGATATCTCTGAATTTGTTGAGGCAATAGGTGTAAGTCGTTCAGGATTCCACTGGTTACGTAATCATCATATAGAGGCAATTATCCTAACAGATCCAAAAGGTCGATATCAAATTGATGGAGGAATGGTTAGAGCAACCTACGGCCATACAATTGATGTCAGTCTTGATGATCTACCTGTATCGGATAAAAAGGAATTTTATTATCCAGTTACAGAGGAAGAAATCGATATGGTCCTTGAAGGAGGGCTTAATCCGATTGACAGAAAAAATGTTCATCTTAGTGGAACTATAGAAAAGGCAATAGAAGCAGGAAAAGTAAGAACTGATGAACCGCTTATTTTAAAGATTGATGGTGCAAAGGCAAAAAAGGATGGTATAAATATTTATCATGCAGGTGATGAAGTATATATTACAGATAGGATTGATGCAAAATATATTTCAAAGGTTAATAAATCTGATCTAAAGAAAGCTCAAGAAAAAGATTAATAATAAATGTCTATTTTGGTGTCTTCTTTGTTTTAGGGCTTGTAGCTCAGCTAGGTGGTCCTTGCTGTACACCTGTTGAAAGTATAGAAAAAAGCCCCAATTTTTCGCTAAAAATTTGCCTTATCAAAAAGATTAATACTGCGAAAAAAAAAATTTTTGCGAAAGCAAAAAAAAATTGGCCGAAGGCCAACGCTGGGTATTAGCCATTTTAATTTATGATTTTTACAGCCTCGGATGGGTGCAATTCTTTCAATGTACCATAACCACGTTTAATATTTTGTCTTGGCATTCCTCTATCATATGATTTCAACCAAAAATAGATCATTTTGTAAATTGGAAAATCTCGGTCTGCTCCGTTACTGAGGTTAGCTATAAGTTTAGGATTTTCATATCCAATTAATTTTAATCCATACTTTTGTTCTTCTTGTTTTTTAATAGGTTTACATCTTAGACTATGAGTCAAAAAATTAGACATTCTAACATAATCAAATTTTGTTGGATCATCTAACCAAATTATATTTTTTAGTTTGGATTTTTTTATTTCTTCCATTAAATCACAATGGGATAAGAAGGGATTCTGAATATTAATATTTGAATAGAAAAATCACTTATTAAATTTGTTATTGATTTTTATCAAATGTTTTTATAAAAAAAAATCAAAAAACCTGGCCCATTGCCTGGAGATCCAGCTGCAGCTCCGTTATTTTCTTCGAGAAATTTTTTAAAAAAAATCAATTAAAAAAATTATTTTTTTATTATCAGATTGTTAATATATTTCATAAAAGGAAACAGGATCTTGTCAAAAAATATTCTTAGTGGTGTGGATCCAGTTATTGTATGCTCGATTATATCATCAGCCATAATCAGAGCTCCTACAATATAGAAAATATTGCTCCAAACCTGGTAATAATCATAGGGGGCCATCAGCCAACCAAATACTATTAGGACCAGGCCAATGTAAAGATGATGTGGGCCCCTGGGAATAAATTTTACTGGAGGATCTAGTTTGATTTTTTGTGCCATATATCATCTGGGTATTTTTTATCCAGGTATTTTCTGATCAGAAAATAGGTTGCAGCTATTATTGGACCAGCTACACTGGTTAAAATTACCTCAAATTGATTCATTACTACAGTAACTTCCATTTAACCACTTTTTTTCAAAGCAAATTCAAATCCGGCTATACCTCCGATTATGGCTCCAATGGATCCTATAACAGCTCCAAATATGGCCCCATCCCCTCCAGGTCCATAGGCCATGTATATTCCATAGGTCCCAATTATTGAGCCGATTCCGAAAGCCCCGAAAGTGTATTTTGCGATTTTGGATTTCAGATCTTCATCCATTTTTTTCCTCCATTTTATTAATTTACTCCTGGTTATGTTCTTTTTTTGAATTTGCAGCGTCAACGTCAATATTAGTTCCGGTATTTCCGAGACAATTGTTTCCTATAACTGTTGAATAATCAGCTGATCCACTCTCGTAAATTCCACGACCTGTAAATCCGGTGACTCGATTTCCAATTAAAATATTATTATTGCCATCAAATAATATTCCATCGTTGCCCCCGCCTTCTAGGTAATTATCGTTACATCTGCAATCATCACAGCCCTCCATTCTGATAGCATAGGTTGAAACGGTGTTAATGGTATTATCATTAATATTTGCGTGATATAATAAATTCCTTATTCCGTAGCCTCCGGCGTTATATATCTCATTTAATGAAATATTAACATTTTTTGTACTGTCCTTTGTCCCATCGCTTACATATATCCCATCATCACCAGGAGAAATAATATGGTTATGAATTACATCTGGATCCTGTGCATAAATGTAAAATCCGTCATTACCATCTGAAATAGACCAATTATCATGTAAACTGGCTCGATCACAAAAAATAACATATCCCCGATACTTTGAAGTAACGCTATAATTATCATTCCATGAATTATAATCCCCGCTTCCGTAGAAATTACAGCCCTCAGGTGTACTAGCATCTCCATTGGAAATGCAAATATTACTCTCAATTGAGATATATTTTGTACTATGATCAATTCTTAATCCTGAGGCTATTCCAGTTGTTTCGTAGGCCTCTGTTTTATTATTTTCAAAACAAATATTTCCGACAACTGAGCCACTTTTGGCCTGTTCGATGTAAATTCCAACTACACATTCACTACAATGATTTCCAATAACTGAAAATCCACGGCTCCATTCAGCTTCGGTTCCTCCTGTGTGTGTCTCGAGTACAATTCCACAGGCGAAACAATCCTCTACATCATTAAAGGCAACTACGCCGTAATCCCATTCCTCGAGATACATTCCACAGAGCCGATGATCGTAATATTCATCCCCTTCTCGAGCTACTCCACATTCCTCGATGTGATTTTCCAGGATCTTATTTTTTACACCATCCCACCAGTAAATTCCTGAGGCTATTCCATGCTCGATGTAACAATTCCGTATAATGGCTTTATTACATTTTCTGAAATAAAGGACGTGTGATCTTTGATAGATATGGGTATCTGTCTCATCGTAGTTATTTGCTGCATTTCCATCAAGAATAAGGCCATCTATGATAAATCTCTCATTACCGTTGGTTTGATCCTCGTTTTGGAACATCGGGGTATATTCGTTTTCCTCTCCGGTGTTTGAATTTGCAGCGAGAGTTCCTTTACATTTTTTATTCATGGTCAAGATTGAATCACTATAGATTAAACAGGTACCAGTTAAGCTAAAATTGCAGTTAATGTGAATATGTTTATTAGACTCTGCAATTGCATTAAAAAGAGTGTGGAAACTCGTGTTACTATTGGAAACTTTGCCTTTTTGATCAAGAGCTCTATAACTGGATCCATCGAGGACAATAGTATAATCTGGGATATGAGTTTCTCTAGAGCTGGGAAGAACATCAATATAGGATTTATTTTTAACAATCCTATCTAAAATAATACCTAATTGCTCGAAGGTTACAAATTCTGTTTTTTTTATTTTAGGATCATCAATAAAACTTTGTTCAAAATTCATATTTTTTTTAGTTAAATATTCTGATCCCATTTTTTTATCAACTCCAATCTGGTTCTTCATAACTTTTGATTTTAACCAACTCTCCGTAAATCCCGAAATCCTTTGCGTAACAGTTATAGCCCTCCTCGGTTGACCGGATCCAGAGCTCTATCGTATCTAGTGGCTCTATGTCGTTAAAATCCTCGCTAAATTCCTCCCAGGTGTTTGTGTCCCAACTCTGAGTGGTCCCGGTTGCAACCCCATTTATATAGATCTTGCCCTGTGCACAATCCTCGGGAATGGATCCCTCTGATTTTTGATATTTCAATTTGAATTTAACTGTAAAATTTGATCTAAATATTTCTCTAGGGACCGTAAACTCGCCTATTTTGGCCCAGGTTGTGTATTGCCTTTGATTTTCAGAAGTATCTAAGGCAACTTCATTCTCACCAACTAGGTAATATTTTCCAACGGTTCCCGCTAATTTTTGAGTGAATGATTTTTCAACCATAAATATCATTTTTTCTTTTTAATCCAAGATCCTACAAGATAACCCCCAACGACCAGAACTCCCAGGACTATGGCAATAGTACCATAATCAGGAGTTGAAATATCGCCAGATGGTGAAAATTCAGATCCTCCCACATAAGGAGTCTGTGTTGCCTCTTTTTTGGTTGTAATTGTTGCCCCGCTAGATCCTGGGCTGTCTATAATCACACTAGGGGCCCAACTGTAATCTAGTTGGTAACTAGGGCTAAATTGCTCGAATGGTTTATGATAGATAGGGCTAAAAGATCTTTCTTCACGAATATTTATATCTGTCAACCAACCCATTTAAAAACCTCCTGGTGGAAAAACAATTCCATAATCATTTTGAGTTTCTTTTTTTGAGCCTCCATAACCTGCATTTTTAAGAGCCTGTTTAATGGATCCAACAGCATAACCGACTTGACCGGGTTTGCTTTGTTCACTTAGGTATGTACTGGCTAGATCCCCGCCAGAACTACTTTTTTTAGTTGATCCGGAGCTATTAGATCCTCCATAATCGTAAATTGTTGGATCGGGTAATGAAAAATCAAACATAGGGAAATTTGGTTGCTCGAAATTGAAAACAAAGGGCATACCTGAGCCTTCGGTCCCTGTTTCTTCTTTTTTTGTCCCGCCTCCAGCTCCAGCCCCAGCTCCAGAATCTATATTACTATTTTGTGATAAAATATAAATTGAAAGAGCTCCAATCCCGATTATTCCAGCGACAGCGAGGATCTGTTTTTTATCCATCATTAACCTCCTGTTGGAATACGCTGGACCAGGACATTAATATCGGCTCCGGTTGCCTGGTTTGAATCATCTAGATTTTCAAGTAAAAAGGTCCAAAAATCCCCTTCAAAAGTAAAAACGGTATCATCATCTACAGGCTCACCATCTGATTTTTGATTAACGTAAACCTTGAGATTGGTTCCCCCTTTGTTGTGGATCCTCAAAAAATTTAGTGGTAAATATTTCCTGATCGTAGTATCAGTTGAAAAACCATAAAGAGCCTTTCCACTTTCAGCGATATCGTCAATATCAACTTCGAACTTTTCGGATCCTTCAATATAAAGCCTTTTACGTTTAAGATCTTGTGCAGTTTTTCTGTTATACAATCTAGGAAAAATCATGGTAACCTCCAAATAAATAAATGAGAGAGAATAAATCTCTCTAGAAGTCAACTACTGTAACAGGTATTTTCAACAGGGTTTCTGTAGAATCTTCGAATCCTACGTTATCAGCTCCAGCTCCGGATCCAACGTGTGTGGAATTTGGTTTCACTTGAATACTCAGTATATCATCCTCGCCAATTATTACACCAGTTTCTTCCAATGGTAATAATTTTCTTTTGTCGTTAAGGTCCCCGTGTGTCAATTCTTCATCAAATTCACGAAGTACCTTATGCCAATTTTTAGCTCTGTTTCTGACTACAATTCGCCATTTTCCAGTTATCTCAGCTGGAGTTGCCTCTCCTGTTCTAATGTAAACGTATACTCTACCCTGGTTTTCAGGGTGATTCGGATCACCGTAACCCGCCATGATTTCCTGGTTCGCAGGAACTGTGTAATAAGCTATTTCAACCCATTCATCAGTACTGATTAATTGCTGATGATCATTACACGTAAAATCATTTTCCGTGAACATCATCTGGAATTTTTGACCAGCTCGATTATTTGTTTTGTTGGAATTTCCTCCAATACCTAAAAATCCTATCTTAATACCTCCTTAGCTCCAAATATCAGTGGAACCACCACTGGCTCCAGTGAACCACTGCCATGCAGCGTTGATCAGATCCTCAGCACTATCTATGATATGAGCTCCTCCTATTACCCTGGTAATTTCGTGGTCATAGATCATCGGAACTACAAAACCTATACCTCCTTTGATCAATCCTGATACTGCATTACCATTACCAATAACAGGAGCTTCGATTCTTTCAAAGATAGATTTTGCTATGGCGAATTTAATAGCGTCAAAATACATATCTTTTGAGGGTTTTTTCCCCAAAATTTTTTTCTTGGCCATAAAATCCTTCCCTTTTCTGGAAATTTTCAATTAAAAAAAAATGGCCAGTGTTTAAATATTTTATATTCCAATTGTAGTATAATTGTACTACAATTCACATACCTTTTTTTTCTAAAAATTCACGAATACAAAATCTAACAGCATAAGAAATTGTTAAACCTCTCCTTTTAGCAAAATTTTCTAACATTTCCCAGGTTTCTTCATCAAAATAAATTCCGGTTTTCATAATAACCATTCGGGCAACCAAAAAATAGGATCCGTAACTATAAACATTTTATTTTCAACAATAAAAGCTCCAGGTTTTTTAATTCTTATTAGTGAATAACTGTCCTCTGGAAATATTATATTTCTATGATGCTGAATTTCCATTTTATACATTACTGATCGACCTCGAATTATAGCCCAAATCATTTTTAATTTTGTTTTAATCATATCTTCTTAACCTTTAACGGGGGCATTTTTTCAAATGTTTGATCGGGATATACTATAATATATTCATGGTTAGATAATTGTTGAGCTGCATCTCCTAAACCTTCACTAATATCATTTAATTTTTTCCTGTCATTTGCTCCTTTGGATCCAAAAGTAACGATATAATGAGAAAGTTCCGAGAAATCAGTGTAAAGCTGAGCCGGTCTCCTACACGCAAAACCTATTCCCAGATTACCCCACTCATCATGACGATATTTACCTTTCAGGTTAGCCATACGGCTGAATAAGGGCCTGTTTAATGGGAATATATCATCGGCCTCATCCCAGATCACCAGGTCCCAGGATCCTTTATTCTTTTTTACAAAACCTAGAAATTCCTCGTTTTCCAGGGCCATAGAGGGATATTCCCGGGATCTAGGCCGGTAAACATCGGCCTGGGATTGATCATATTCGCCGTTTGGATCAAAGACCAGGCAATCGTATTTAGGGATAATTGCATTTTTTATAAAATAAGATTTACCGCTTTTATTTCTTCCAAAAACACTGAATATAGACGTATTTAAGTCAACATCCATTCCATGGCCTCTATAACACAATCAAGATCCGCTATTTGTTTCTTATATTCAGTTCTCTGTCTTTTGAGATTTCTAATTGAATATTCTATAGTCTCACGATGTTGTTTTTCTTTTTTTTCCAGTAGATTTTTTCTTTTGTGAGCCATTATTCAAGTTCCTTCAAAAGATTTTCAACCTCTGCAAGAGTTGATTTTTTTCCTTTCGGCAGTAAATTTGAGAATTTGTTAATTGCATTGATCACGTCTTTTGGTTGAACATTTGCAGGGTTGACCTGATTCTGATTTTTTGTATTATCCTGCTTGATCACTGGTGTTTCTGGTTGATCATAGACTATATTTTGATTTCCTCTCTTGCGTTGTACTGTAGGGCTCAGCTCATAACCACTAACATTCTGATTGCCTCCCTGAGCTCTTTCAATCATTGGTTGTACAAGACCGGATATACTGTCAACAAGAGCTTTCCCACTGTCTATTAGATCCTTGGCCTGTTTTAGTTTAGAAACAGCTCCAGGTAAGCCTCCACTGGATTTAACGGTATTAACAATCTGGGAACCAGGTTTTTTATTAAGATCTGTGATCAAACTCATTTTTGCGGGTAATTTCTAACAAAAATATCAGTGGAGTTGCACACTTTACATATTTTTGGACGGTTTTTGTATTGCCTCCAGGTAGCCCCACATTTCTGACATTTGCAGTAGATCATATCAGGGTTTGGTTTTTCCTTGGTTCTTTTTGTTGATTTTTGCATATGTTTTGGCATTTCATTCCTCCCAATTTAATTCTATACCGCAACCAGGACAGAATTTCGGTTTACCACTAAGATCTTGACCGCAATTATCACATTCGGAACCTTCGTCCTGATCCTCGGTTTCTTTTTTATTCATGTGTTTTTTGCCTCCAATAAAATTTATGGTTTTTTCGCTGGAATCGGAATGTTCATTGACAATATTAGATTCTGATTCTGTTTTTCGCAAGTTATCAGGAGAGGAATTTCGATTTTCTTTTGTTTGTCCAGTTTCTTTTCTATCGCTTTTATTATTATTTCCTCTATCATTAAAATCTCTCCTATATTTTCGAACTGTTGCCTCTGTTATTTTTTTGGCTCTTGCTATCTCAGAATTTTTTAACCCAATTTCGAAAAGTTTATAGATAGATTCTTTCGATTTGTTAGAGTGCATCCCAATACCAAATCTCGAAAATTTTATAGATAATACATTTCGAACCCCATATATATATTATTGTGTGCACATTATAAAAAACGAAATTTTACAGATAGAAATATCTGTTTTTTGTTAAAAAAAAAATAATTGGGAGAGAGTAAGAAAAAAGAGAGGTAAGGATGGGCCAGAACCTTCTATTTAATTTCTTACTCTTAATATTTAAAATCGAGGAGGGAGGCCCTCGGAAACAAACCTTAGTTGGTAATCGAGGAACTAATTGAAGATACCAAAAAAATTCTATTCAATCCTGAACCTCCATAAAGTAAAACTCATAGGTAAACCAGCTAAGTAAAAAATTTCTGAATCAAGTTGCATTTCCCAAAAAAATACTTGATCACTGAGATCTATAATCTGCATTAAACTATCATAAAATTCATTAAAAAATTTATCAAATTCTTTACAATAATAACAAAGATTATATTTTTCTTTTATATTCTTTCCTCCTGTTCTAATTATATATTATTATATTTCATTATATATCATTAAAAACCTAAATTGTGCTTAGCCCGATTGATGATCGGGATATTCTTGATAATTTTCAAATCCAGTTTATAGCTCTTAACATCCTTAATGATCATAGGATCGTAACTACCATGAGACTTACAGCGCTCCCTAATTATTCTCTGGATCTTGTTAAAAGTCTTAATAGAAATAATTGGATCCACACCGAGCTCTGTCACATTCCAGAAATAGTTACACCAACGTTCAACCCCGCAATACATAGGGTTATGAATATAATATTTCACAGTGGTATTGGCCTTGCCTACTTTCCTACCTATCTCTCTCATTGAAAAACCATCTTCATACATCTGGAAAACCTGTTTAACCAGGTCCAGCTTTTTATGATCATTTTTAAATTTCTTTTTATCACCATCCCATTTATAGCCAAAGGCAACTCTATGTCCCATGAAACTGTTGCCTTGCCTGGCTTTTTCGCTCTGGCCATCAAAAACACGCTCCCCGATCTGTTCGCTTTCATACTGAGCAATATCAGCTATAATCCTCATTACAAGCCTACCAACAGCAGAAGTGGTATCATAGCTCTCTGTGATTGAAATATAATCCTTGCCTTTTTTGTTTAATAGATCCTGCATTTCTATGAAGTTCTTGGTGTTTCTGTGCATCCGGTCCCCTTTAATACAGACCACACCATCCCATTTGTCTATGTTGGCCATCATTTCCTGGTATTTGGGCCTCCTTGTGTTTCTGCCAGTGTAACCATCGTCTATGTATTCACCAACAATGGCCCAATCCCTGGCTTTACAATAGTTTCTAAGCCGGTTTAACTGACCATCCAGGCTAAATCCTTCTTTTGCCTGTTCATCTGTAGAAACACGCATATAGAGGACAACATTCAAGGGCTTGGATTCATCATCATTCACTGGTTTTGCCCTCCATGTAAATGTCAAAAATCTTATTTTCATCATAGCGGTTACAGTTGGCCTTTTTGAGTTCAGAAACAATTTGAGAACTGATCCATTTCTTAATTTGACCTGGTGACATGGCCGGATCTTCTTTCATTCTGTTAAAACCTAAAAATCCGTGCTCTAGGATTTGTTTAATCAAAATAGGATCTTCTTTTAATGATTTGATTTCTTGATCAATTTCTTTTATTCTAGCTAATAATTCTTGTTTTTCATTTTTTAGATATTCTTTTGATTTTTTATTTTTATAATCTTCAATAACTAAGCCCTCACAATACAATTTAGGGCCTCCTTGTTTGTGGATCCATACATACAACTCTTCGTTTGTTCTCCAACTTATTTGAAATTGATCAATTCTAGGTATCCCACCACCTCACTATGTGGCTAGGCTAGGGCTAGGCTAGCCACATTCATTTATATTAACCGTCTTTGAACCGGAATTTCTAGATCTTTGTATTTTCTAACAGAATCTTTCGAAATACCAAGAGCTGAGGCAATAGCCCCTATAGACATCCTGGTATTCTGATAAAGGTCTGCGATTCTATACTTCGTGGTGTCGTTAATTTCCTTCATCATATCACTCGAAGTCGGCAATTTACTGTATTCAATCACCCATATAATATATTTATGGTAAATATAACGTAAATATACTTTATATATATTTGAATAACTATATTTAAAGTATATTTATTACAAAATTGAGGTAATTCTATTAATAAAAAAGGAAAATTTATATCTGTTAGTATCCCAGATTATCTCATTAATGAGATTGAAGATTTAATTAAAAAAGATCAAACATTTAGATATAAAAGTAGAGCAGAATTTATAACAAGTGCAGTAAGGGAAAAACTTGAAGAACATGAGAAAAAGATATCTAAATCTTTAGATTAAATTCATTCTTTAATTGATCGAATTTCTCATTTTTAAAATATCTAATCATTGTTCTAAGATCCTCTCGCATTGCTTTGATATCTTTCCATTTGTCGCTTAACTCGTAGATAAATTCTAGAGTATCTTCAGGTCTAATATACACTTTTTTTTCCATTGTACTTTCCTCAATTTAAAAAAGTAGATTTTATTAATAAATATCTGTTTAAGAGCATTGAAAGTATTATGGAGGCATTAATTTGTTAAATACAAAGATTTTAGAAAGAATAAAAGCATGTAATTTTAGTGAAGCTGTATTTGCAATTGATGATGATGTTACACCTTATGAAAAACATTTGATAAAAGCATTGGACCATTTTTTTGGGGATTCTCTAGATGGAGTTGAACATCCAGCTGCGGACGATAAAATTACTGGTATCAGTGAATTAGCATCTGCAATATCTTTGTATATACAAGAACAATACGGTTATGAAAAGTAGTGGCTAGCCACATGCTAGCCACATTAAACCCTTAAGGAGAAATCACGGCTAGCCGGTGGCTAGCCACATTTAGCAGGGGTAAAAAACAGCTAAAAAAAGGGTGTGCAGTTAGGTTATTTTTAGGCTGTTTTACTCCTGTTGGGCTTGTAGCTCAGCTAGGTGGAGCAATCGGCTCTTAACCGATCGGTCGAGGGTTCGAATCCCTCCAAGCCCGTACAATCCAAGTTTATATTTAAAGTTGTTTTGATGTTTTTTTATATTTAACCCAGGACACAATATTTATAAATCAAACCAATTTTTTCAATAACATGAGTGATGAAGAATTATATTTTTATCAAAATATGATGAAAAATTGGAAAAATAAAGAAGACAATAAGTCAAAAAATAAAAAAATTAAAAAGAAAAAAACTAAAGCTAAGAAAAAATAAAGATCATTTTATTAAAAAATTCACAAATGTTAAAATATGAAAAATTAGATTTATGTTTGGATGCATAAAACATTGAAACAACTTCTTTTAATAATTATCATCCCAACGATTGTTTGGGGAACAACACTTTATTTGCTATGTAATTTTTGGGACTATGTAATAAAAACAGTAGGCTCGTTTTCAAGTTCCGAGATTGTTTTTCCATTTTGGGTTGCACTAATAGTTTTGTTAATAGTATATATTGCTGCAATGATAATCCTTTATGTATTAGCTGAAAGAGAGGAAATTTTGAAAGAGTATAATATTGACTTATAAAAAAATTATATTTATTTTTTAAAACATCGATTAATATCTTGTTTTTAAAAATGAATTTAAAAATATTAATATGCTAAAAATTAGATTTGTAATTACGTGATTTCTAAAAAAAAGAGCATCTCAATATATTTATTTTCAATTTCTTATTTCTTTTATCTTCTTGTAATGGTTTATCTAATTTATCATTCATTGACTAACGAGCAGGATGTTTTTTGGTTTCTTGTTTTATTATTAATAGTTACGTCTCTATTGTTGTTTTTAATGTTTTTTTATAAACCTCGAAAAAAAGAATAGCATTTTAAGAAAAATTTGATAAATTAATAAAAAGAAAAGAGAAGAGATGATTATAATTATTTTTTCTTTAAATATGGAAGACCTGTTCTTTTATTAACACCAACAGTGTAACCATCTGGTTTATCACATGGGCTACCACTTTTTGGTGATCTTTTACTAAAGAAATAGATAGTCTGTTGTCTCCCACCCTTTAGTGTCACATCTCTTTTATATAATGTCCATCCTTCATATGTAAATGCCATCTTCTACCTCAAAGGTGAATAAACATCATGTAATTTAAACCTTCTCCTAATTTCTCCTAAAAATGAATACAAAAAGTTGTTTAACTAGAATCTACTGCAACAAAATTATTATTTAACAACCCTATTTAAAATAAGTTGATTTTCATATTTTTTAAAAATTATTTCGTGATCTTCAAAAATTGGTTTTCTACCCAGTAAAACAGGAATGTCATTTCTATTTGAAATATGGATTTCTAAATTTTCATAGATCATTTCATTTTTTTTACTATTAATCAGCATATCTACATTTGATTTAAAAAGGGTAGTTTCTCCTCCTGCGGTATCAACATTTCCGGCTTTCTTAAGTTTCAAACCCAAATATTTTGCTATTGCATAAGGTATTACTATAAAATCTCCCCCAGAATCTAGCAGTGCATCAATAATTGGTGTTTCTTTTTCTTTTGAGGAAAACTTAATTGGTATTAATGGAAAATCCCTATACTCAAATATAAATTTTGATTCAGACATTTCATTCATCTTAAATGTACATTACCTGATAATACTTTAGATATTTTAATATCATCATTTGGAAATTTCTCAGAAGGATATTTTTCATCACACACCTTTAAAACGTCTTCCAAATTAATGCTATGATCAACGATTTTATCATTAAATAATAAAATCCATTCACCATCAAATTTCTTATAAACATCATCCCTATTCATTGTCCAGAAATCACGTTCAGTTATATTTAAAACTTCCGTCAATTATATGTTAAATAGTTAATTATTCTGTTTCTTTATCTTGTTTCATAGTTGATAAAAAAAATCCACAAATTCCAGATATCACAAACACAATAGTAATTGAATAACTACCTATATCTACCCATACCCCATATCTAATTCCCCAATAGATATAGAATAATATACCAGCTAGTAAAAGAAGTATTGATAGTATTGTCCATTCATTTATTTCTTTAATATTCATCTTTATCATCTTCCAAATCTAATTTATGGCATGGGAGCACTGGGATTTGAACCCAGATCGGCGGGTCTCTTCTTAGGTCATCGCTCCAGTTATTCATCATAAATCAGATGACCCTCTTTTAATCATTCCTAACTGGAGCCCACAATGATGCCGGGTTACACCATGCTCCCATATTTATTTCTTCCTACTTTTCTTTTCTCGTCTCATTCGTTTTTTCCGCCATTTCCACCGCATTTTTCCTCTTTTTTTCCAAACTCTTGAGCTTCTTTTCATTAGTTGTTCCTCTAGTTTTTCAAGCTGCCCTAAAATATAAAGTCGTATTTAATAGTTTAGGGTATAATTGCAGGTATCTTAACTATTTAATAAAAAATTTCAATAAATTTGTACAAAACATTATTTTTTTATCCAAACATATTTACATCTAGTACAATACCACGCATTAGATGTCCATTCTTGTTTACCATATACCGGGTTTATATGTCTATATATTTTCAATAATTTTTGGTCACACTTTGGGCATCTACCATTAAAAGAATCTTTATATTCCTCTCCGCCAAGTGAATACATTAATGTATCTGAAGCAACAGTATAAACATAATTACATTTAGTACAATTCCAAGCAGTAGGTACCCATTTTCTTTTTCCATCAACAGTGGTGTTTAAATATAATCTGACAGCTTTTGATCCGCATTCGGGACATTTTTTTCGAATTTTATACACCACCAAATAACTTTTATAAAATAATAAATAGTAAGTTAGTTTTAAAATATATCTAAAATCTACTTATTTTTCTTATCAAAAATGGGCCCGCCGAGATTTACAATGACTTCTCGGAGGGATTTGAATCGATAGAATCCCATTTTTTGCTCTATCAAATTTTTAAGGCATTTAAGTCTATCTTATTAAAACATAATAAGAACGGTCTAAAACTGTTCTTATTTTTTTCTTTTTTAGTAAGCCATATTTTTGATTTATTTTGGAAAATTATTGAAATTAACCATTTTAAAAATAAAATGCGGGTGTGGTTTGTTGAAAACCATAAGCTGTTAATTAGGTCTTATTTTGGCGACTTGGTCTTCCGCTTTGGAATGGTCGCCGTTAGGCTTTGCCAAAGGCGACCTTCAATCGACCTGTTATGTGTGTATAGTCAAAAAGAATTTTGGAGGTTATTATATGAATTGTAAATTTGGAGTTGTACTATATAAAAAACGTTTGTTTAATTATTTGCGTTCTAAGGGACATAATCCTGTTAAAGAGAAATTTATCCCTATGTATTGTTCCAATTGTGGTTTTCAAAGAATTCATAAATATATGGATTGTAAGAAAGTTAAGTTAGCAGGAAAAACTGTTTTTATTGGGTTTTATCGTTGTGAATATTGTTTTGAGAGAGGTGTAAAGTTTGTTGAAAAGTTTGATAAGCCAATTTATTAAAGGAATAAGTGAGAAGGGGTTAAGGCCTTTTAAGGCGAAGCCTAAAGCCTTACCCTCTCTTCACTTGATATACTTATCAGTATATGTTAGTAAGTATTGGTTAATATGCGAGGTGTGTTTTTTTGAATTTATCTAAGGCTCAATTGCGGTGTATGGATTGCATAAAAACAGGTTTGTTTATTCATGGTTTTGAAGATGTGCGGTTTTTAACTTTGACTACTGCTGAGAATATGAATTGTTCTTTGCGTGTTGCTTTTAATAGATTTGTTAAAATAATCAGAAATACCAGACCTTTTGATTTGGTTAGTGAAGGTTATGTTGATGGGAATAGAATAAATGATTTTTATCCTGACACTGCTTTTGACGAGTATTTGACTTTTGAGTATATTGCAGTTAAAACCAATGAGGGCATAAGTGGTGTTTATCATGTTTTATTTGTTGGTGATTTTATTCCTTATCGTTATGTTACTTATATTTGGGAGAAAATTACTAAAACTGCGAAAGTTGGTGATATTAGAAAGGTAAGAGATATTGTTAAAGTAGCTGATTATATAGTTTTACAAAATAAAATTTTAGGCTATGTATCAGGTCAATCTAAGTATAAACGTTTTTCTTATTCAAAGAATTGGGTTTTTAATGGATACTCAAAATCTTATGATTGTTTTATGTCTGATTATTGGAATAATGAATTATGTAGAATTAATAACCAGAAAGGTTTTGTTAAAAATCCGTTTGACTTGTATAGAGAAATTTTTTTGAAACTGTCTAGGTCTGAGAAAAATGATTTCTATAATAAACGTTGGTCTAAATGGTTATGTTTGATTAGAGATAAGTATACGTAGCAATTATTTTTGTGTAAACATATTATATTCTTCTATTGAGGTTCTGTCACATAATCGGGTGATAGGTATTGGGGAAAATTGCCTGTAACAATTCGGGTGATTATGAATAACCTTTAAAATATTTTAGAATCCTAATTTTATCATGGTTCGACTGCTTGCTT
>Ga0180433_10002204_pt1 | contig 30576 bp, 31 predicted proteins | sample SS_ome_8_FD_132980 | JGI IMG/M metagenome (GOLD analysis project Ga0180433, IMG submission 132980) | Hypersaline lake sediment archaeal communities from the Salton Sea, California, USA - SS_1_D_1 metaG | ecosystem: Environmental > Aquatic > Non-marine Saline and Alkaline > Hypersaline >... | reverse complement strand
CAGCAAAATTCAAACGACTTTCATTGGAACGCAGGAGTCCGTTTACAGGGACTCGCCTGCTGGAAAACTGGAAGAATTCGGTTTGGTTAGAACCATGAATATTCCGCTCCAGCAGGGATTTGATAATATATTGGAAAGAAGGATATATAAAAGGATGTCGCAATTCCTCCCATCCCTGAAGGGCATGGGCTTCCTTGCGACCTTAAGGTGATAAAATGTGGCCGTTTGATAAGGAAAAGCCGAAGAGAAGCAAGGCTTCTTCGGAAGAGCCAGGCAAGAAGGTTTCATTAATGTCTTCAGAAGGTATGTCAGAGCAGGAAATAGTCAAAAGAATGAGGGAAGAGGGCTACAGTGATTCTGACATTGACGAGGGAATGAAGGAATCAATCAAATCAGCCGTCGGCCCTTCATCAAGGCGGGACATGCTTCCGCCTAAGGAAATGTTTTCGAATCAGAGGCCCTCTTCAGATGATTCTGCAATACCGGCCCCCTCAGCTCCAATGAATGAGGCCGCATCCGAGCCGCCTTCACCCACTGCACCCTCAGCACCGGAAGAAAGGGCAGGGGCTCCGATACAGCCGCCTATGCCACCCCAAAGGAGTGGTGCAGGGCCACCGTTCAGCTTTGATGATTTCAGTTCTATACAGAGAGGCACAAGGCCCCCCGAAACACCTGCTTCAGAACCCATTGATTTTTCCGAAGAGATGTCAGTGGGTGATTTGGAAAGTGATTCTGACACAAAGGAGCTCAGCAGGAGGGAAACGGAAGAGGTCGTTGAAAGCGTGGTCGAGGACAAGTGGAACCAGGCGAGAAACGAACTGGAAACCATACGAATGTCTGTTGACAGCCTTGACTCAAGGGTTAGTTCACTGGAACAGTCAATAGACGACATAAAGAAGGAGAAGAGAAGCGAGGTGCAGCAGATAGACAAGAAGATAGACACCTATAAGGAATCCATGTCCGAGGTCTCCGCAAGGATGGAGGCAATGGAAAGCGCGCTGAAGGACAGCCTGACGCCGATGATGCAGTCAATGCGCTCCCTGAATGACACAGTAAAGGACCTGAAGAAGAAATGACGTTTTAACGGAACAAAACATTCGGGACTAAAGAAGAAATGACCTTTAATGGAAAAGGTTCTGACTATTTTTTTCAGGGCGTTCAGAACATTTCTTATGCAAAACTAAATTGTTTAATCTATTTTTTTCTGATTAACTGCTGGATGAACCGCCTCCGCCGCCCTCTTCCTCACTGCGGCCTATCCACCACAGCGCAAGGGCAAGAATTATGACGAAGAATATTATCGTACCCACGTCGTCGCCCGCAACGCCGAGTATGTTGGCAGGGAAGTCTATGACGCCACCTGCGCCAAGGAACACGAGGAAACCTATGAAGATTAAAATTATTGCGAATATCCATTTGGCGGCCGAGCCGTGCTTCTCGTCTTTCCAGAGTTCATCGAATTTTATGCCGATGAGACCGAGCAGCAAAACCACAACCAGTATGCCTGTTAGGATTATGCCCGCCGCTCCGAAAAAGCTGGTGAAGAACTGGGCTATGCCAACGCCAACACCGCCGGAATAGTTCATGAAGAAGAACGCTATTATGATGGAAATGAGCCCCGCAGCAGACTTCTCAAACTTCTCCGGCGCAGCATATCTCAGGACTCCATACACAACAGCAAGCACAAGAAGGAATGGCAAAAGGAACTGGAAGAACCCCATCTGGTTCAGGTTTCCGAGAAAGACGTCAAATACACCCATAACAATATATTATTAAAATAAGCTTATAAATGTTTTTAGAAAGCAGGAACGCCAAAGGCTTATCATGTTTTCTCAGAGCCCCTGCTTTTCCTGCGCAGGCCCCTGCCTTTCTTCCCTGCCGATGTCAGGCCGCGGACTGCGCGTCTCCTGTGCTTCCCTGTCTGGAGCCATCTAAAGTCCTTATCCTTTTTTATTGAGGGATGGCTTGGGTCAGCCATTATGCACTCATACCATTTGCGCTGGCCGTCCTCGGCAACCCAGTATGAGTTGAGGATCTCAAGGTTCGGGAACTTCCTTCCTGCCTTTTCCTCAGCCACAGCCTGCTTTGATTTGCCGAGGGAAAAGAACCTTCCTGCTGTTTTGGGCCTCCTGCCGCCTGCTGCCTTGGGCCTCTTCCTGTTGCCCTTGTTTACCCTGACCCGGACGACAAGTATGCCCTGCTTTGACTTGTAGCCAAGTGCACGGGCCCGGTCAATCCTTGTTGGCCTGTCAATTCGCTTAACAACGGCTTCCCTTCTCCAGTCTATCAGCCTCTGCTTCCACAGTCCGCCAAGCGATTCCCTGGGCTTCTTCCAGAGCTTTGCAATCCGCTTGTAAAACATCTAAACCACTTACTTAACACATTGAGATAAAGATAAATATATAAAGCTTTTTATAAATTTAATTACCATAGGATATAAGGTGTAATCATGCATGCAGGAATTAAGGTTGTAGTCGGGCTCATATTTGTTATACTCGGTCTGTTCCTTTTCATGGACTCTGTTTACCCGATGATACAGGCATGGCTTCCCATAGACTGGCTTGGGAATTTCATGGTTGTCCTGACAGGCGCCATACCATTCTTCCTCATTATCGTGGGGCTGTTCGTTGTATGGCTTGAGGTAGACGAGCTGAAGGCACAGAAGGAACTCAACAAGGAAGAGGAAACTGAGAAGAAAGAGCCTGAGCACAAAGAGAAAGGGGAAGAGAAGAAATAATCTGTATCCCGTTCTTCCGTAGTTTCTTTTGTTTTATTTTGATAGTCCTTTCTTGGTTTCACGTCTTCCCGGGCCCCTTCTCCCTAAAGACCTGAGACCGGAACTTGAAGACCCTGAGCCCCTGCTCGCTCTGCCATGCGTCTGGCGCAAGGCCCGCCTTCATGCAGGTATGGCTTAGGAATTCCTGCTTGTTCATGTTGTGTTCTGTAGCCACATCGGGCAGAAGCAGTCCCCTGTTATATCCCAGCTCCACGATGAGCCCGTCCCTGCCCAGCTCTATCTTCTTCGGGTATTCCTCTGGCTTTTCCACTTCAACTGGTTCGGGCCTGGTGAGAATGGAGACGTGGATTACAATCCTGTCCAGCTCATTGGCCTGCACTGCTGGGAACCTCGGGTCTTGCGTTGCCGCATTGATTGCAGAATCTATGAGTGCTTCTATAAGCGGCTTCACGGGCTCTGGGTACCCAATGCACCCGCGCAGCTCCATATCAGGATGCGTGAAAAGCGTGACAAACACTCCAGACTTCTCAGAAAATGATTTTGGAAGGCATGTTATGTCCTTGGGCTCCAGCCTTTTGCCTTTCTTCACCCGGAGCTCAATCGCGCTGCGCGCGATTTCAAGGGCTCTTGCGCCTTCCTTTGCGTCCATAATATGGATTGGTTTTGTGGTTAAAAATTAATTACAGGGTCAAGAACAGGGTCAATATTTATGTTTCTACAGCTATAACCACTGGAAGTTCTCAGTATTTCCAGTGGCTTTTCATACAAAAGAGAGCGAAGCTGTTCTTCTGTTACCATACCGTCATCCAGAAGGCCCCTGCATGAATTAAGATAGTTTTCCCAGTCCGCTATGCCGGTTGTCTTTGGCCTGGGCTCCGGGGCATAGTCGCTTGCTATAATATCTATGGTGCCGTCTGACAGACCTTCGCGAATGGCATCCCTGTCTTCCCTGCTGCCTATCGGCGGGTTCACAGGAACCCTCATCGAATCACGTGTCCATTTGAAGTAGTGCGGGCATGTTTCAGCAGTAACAGGAATCCTGTCCCTCTTTGCCTGATAGACCAGATCCACGCTTTCTTTTCTGCTCAGGTGCTGGAGATATAGCTTGCCCTGGACATCACTGTTGACATCAAGGTATCTCTCAACCCATTCTGGCTCTGTTGTATCCCTTGGCCAGATATCATGCGGGTCATCCTCACCAGAATGCAGCATGACCCAGACATCCATTCCAAGTATATCTTTCAGTAACCCAAGGTCAGTGAGGCAGTTTCCGTCATCTGTGAACCCAATAACATAAGGCGCTATTGTTTCAACATCAACAAGTTTCTTGCCTTCCCTGCCAACCGTTATTGCACTCGTTGGTGCAAACTTACATGTGGTTTCTATAGTTTGTCTTCGAGTATATTCTCTTATTGCTTCCACGTTATCAAGGCATGGCGTAACATTAGGCATTGAGACAATGAAATCTATGCCTGATTTAGATGCTATTGAAGTATGGTATTTAACATCGTCTCTAAGGTGTGCGTGCATGTCTACGACAGGATATTTGTATTCTACTCCTCTTTGTGAAATAGTTATGGTCATATTTTATTACTGGTGATAAGTTTTTTAAGGGTCTGTATGCAATAAGTCATCTTTGGTGTGCGGAATGAAATGGTCGATCTCAGCAACCGATGTGAAGAAGCTGGAGAAACTCTTAGACCTGAAAGGAAAGAAGCTGCTGTTCTACCACAACGACGCGGACGGCATCTGCTCCGCGGCCATGATGCTTAGGTTCTTTTCCGGATTTGAGAGCGATGTTCGCAAGGGCCCGGTCATGGATGACGGCTTCATCAGGGATCTCATTGCAAAGAAGCCGGGGCTTGTCGTGTTCCTTGACCTTCCCGTGGACCAGGAATGGAAGAAGCTCGGAAAGATACAGAAGGCGCTTCCAGGCCTGAGGATAGTGATTATTGACCACCACATATACGAGAAGAACCTGAACTCTAAAAGCGTTCTGCACATCAATACACGATTCAGGTCAGACGGCTACATACCTGCGACTGCAATGGTTTATGAATTACTGACGCAGATGGGCAAGGGTGTTAAGCCTCTGTTATGGATTGCAGGAATCGGGGTTATAGGCGATTACGGCTGGGAGGACTGCGCCGAACTAATGGATGAATGCAGGCGCAGGTATCCGAAGCTCATCGGCAGGGGGCAGGACCCGCTGAAGTCAAAGTTCTGGGACGCTGCTGAGATGATATCAGCTGCCGTGACGCTGAACAGCGATGCCGGCGCAAGGAAATGCCTCGCCTTCATGCAGAAGGCAGGAAGTTTTGAGGAATTCATAGCAGAGCCGGAACTCGGCAGCTGGAGGAAGGAGGTTGATGAGGAATTTGAGAGGGTGGCAAAGAGATTCAAGAAGGACAGCAAGGAATATCCCGGCGGTGTCATTGCCCTTGAAATCAGGACAAGCATCGGCCTGAACTCGGCAGTCGCCACATACGTGTCTGAGCGCCGCCCCGACAGCATAGTGGTAGTAAGAAGAGAAATCGGCAAAGGTGATAACAAACAGTGGAAGCTCTCGCTCCGATGCCAGAGCGGCAGGGTCAACCTCGGCGGGCTGACCAAGAAAGCCGTGAAAAACATCGGCTCCGGCGGCGGCCATGCAAAGGCTGCGGGAGCGCTGGTCAAAGAATGGAATGTGTTCATTAAACGCTTTGTCCGGCTGCTCACGAATTGAATTCCATGACAACGAAAAGGTGATCTTTCTCAAATGGGTCAAGCTCCACCTTCTCAATGATTTTGAAAGGTTTCCTGAGTTTTTCAAGCTCCTGCTTGTATACATCCTTTGGCGTTTTTATGACGTCAATGCTGCGGGCCTTGATTGCGATGACTGCAAAGCCACCGGGTTTGAGGAACTGTTCCGCGTTCCTTATAAGTATTTCGGACTGGTCGTTTGTGGCCACGTCCTGATAGAGCACGTCAACCTTCTCAACCCACGCATAATCCTCCGGGTTCCTGGCATTGGCAATTATGGGGGCTATGTTGCCCCTTTTCTCGGCTATGGCGTTCAGGTCGCGCATGCTGCGCTCGCTTATCTCAACCCCGTATATTATCCCGTCCGGGCCCATGATATCGGAAAAGAAGCTCGCTGTCGTGCCGTTGGCTATGCCAAGGTAAAGAAGCTTTATTTTGGTCCTGATTGGGAAATTCTTCAGCCCCTTTGCGATGGCTGCCGCGGGCTTGCTCCGGTTAGGGTCCCATTCCCTGAACTCACTGCCTGATTTCCTTATCAGCCCGGAGCTAAAGGAACAATCGCCTTTGACCGCATTCTCTGTGAAAATCTTCCTGCCGCTCTTCCATACGCCGGGGAAAACCTCATTCATATTCATAATAGGATTTTGTTTTTGTGATTTAAAGGTTAAACAATTGTCGTATGGCTGGAGTATAGAAATCTTTATAAGTAACCAATGTATATTTTCTACCCCAATATTCCCACTCATCCCACATGAAATTGGGGGCCAGGAGATGGGAATATGCACGGAATTCAGCTATGCCAGATATGCAAAGAACCGATAAACAACCACATATGTTCAGACTGTATTTCTGAGAACATTAAAAAGGTTCTTCCGGCAGAACTCAGGCACCACGTATCTGATTTTCACAGAATGGTATCCCGGACATTCCGCTTCAGGGGCGGGATGAGACACTGCATAAAGTGCGGGCTTTCGGATGCCCCTTCATTGTGCATAGTCTGTTATCTAAAGGAATTTCTCAGCTGGTCAAAATGGGTGAATCCGCAGATAAGAAAAGAGATTAAAAATAAAATGAGGTTCAGGCTCTCGCAAAAAGTTGAGAAGCGGGGCTTCGTGCCCCTGACAAGCTTGGAAGACAACATGGCCATTGACGGCATCTGCGAAAGCTGCGAGTGCTACTCAGACAGGCTTCACCAAGTCGAGGGCATGTGGCTCTGCGAAGAGTGCATGGAATTTGTGAAAAGGGATGATGTTTATGGAAAAGAAGTCTGAGGGGAAAGATGGTGAAAAGCATAAGGGCACCGGCCGTGAAAAAAACAAACACAGGAAAAAATGGGAGTGGAAAGACTGGAACTGGTATGATGATGAGTATGATTATTACTGACTGATGCCCACCACACGATTTATATTTCATTAGTTTAAGATTTAAAACATGCACTATTCGGAGCTTGTTTCTGTTTATGAACACCTCGGGAAGACCTCCTCAAGGCTGAAAAAGATTGACGCGATAGCAGAGCTTCTCAAGAAGACCAAAAAGGGTCTGCTGTCCGAGGTTGTGCTCCTTGTTCAGGGCAGGGTTTTTCCGTCATGGAGCGAGAAGGAGATGGGCATAGCTTCAAAAACCACAGCCAGGATAATATCGTCATCCACCGGCTTCTCTTCCAGGAAAGTGAGCAGCGCCTACCAGAAGACAGGGGATTTCGGCCTGGTGGTTGAGAAGCTTGTGGAGAAGAAAAGGCAGAAAACCCTTTTCAAAAAGCGACTGGGCATTGAGCATGTTTTTGAGAACCTGCAGAAGCTTGCCTCGGTCGAAGGCAAGGGCTCACAGGAAAGGAAATCCAGGCTCGTTTCAGAGCTGATAGCATCAGCCGAACCCAAGGAAGCAAAATACATAATAAGGACCTTAATCGGCGACCTGCGGGTCGGGGTTGCGCATGGCATAATGAGGGATGCAATAGCAAAAGCATTCCTCCCAAAGGAAGAAAAGAAGAGGGCGGTCAAGGCTGTTGAATGGGCATGGTTCCTGAGGTCAGACTACGGTGAAGTGGCTGAGATAGCCAAATCCGGCGGTCTGGAAGCTCTCAGAAAGGTGAAGCTGGTCTTGGGAAAGCCCTACCACGTGCTCCTGGCAGAGAGATCCGGGGGGCTCAAGGAGGCGCTGGGCAGGTTTGAGAACCCGGCCCTTGAATACAAGTATGACGGCGCGCGCCTGATAATCCACAAAAGGGGTCCTGATGTCTGGCTTTATACACGAAGGCTGGAAAACATAACAAAGCAGTTCCCCGAGGTTGTTGAGATGGTCAAAAAACATATAACAGCAAAGGACTGCATTGTTGAGGGCGAGATGCTTGCCATAAACAGGAAAAGCGGAAAGCCAATGCCTTTCCAGTCCCTGTCCCAGAGGATAAAAAGGAAATATGACATTGAGAAGATGGTCAGGGAGATACCGGTTGAGGTCAACCTGTTTGACATTGTTTATCTCAGGGGCAGGGAACTTTTTGAAGAGCCGCTTGGAAAAAGAAGGGAGAAGCTGGAGGGCATAATAAAGCCTGCCAAAGGAAAGCTCCAGCTGGCAAAGCAGCTGGTAACCAAGGACCTCAAGAAGGCTGAATCGTTTTACCGGGAGGCGCTGAAGGCAAGCCAGGAAGGCCTTATCGTCAAGAACCTTGAGGCGCAATACCAGCCGGGCAGGAGGGTGGGCTACTGGCTCAAGGTCAAGCCGGTGATGGAGAACCTGGACCTTGTGATAACAGGCGCAACATGGGGCACTGGCAAGCGCGCCGGTTACTTTGGCTCATTCACACTGAGCTGCAGGAAGGGCGAAGGGTTTGCTGAGTGCGGGATGATAGGAACAGGAATAAAGGAAAAATCCGAAGGCGTGACATTCAGGCAGCTCACGAAACTGCTGAAGCCGCACATAAAAAAGCGTGACGGGAATAAGGTTAAAATAAAGCCAAAAATCATAGTTGAGGTTGCCTATGAAGAGATACAGAAAAGCCCCAACTATGAATCCGGGTTCGCTTTGAGGTTTCCGCGCGTCCTGAGGCTCAGGGATGACAAAGGCATAAATGACGTGGATGCGGTTGAAAGGATAGAAAGGTTGCATGAACAGCAGCGGGGCAGGTCAGACAAATAGATTTATAAATGTTACTTTAGAGTGATAAAAAGATTTATATACTTTTAACTGCTTGTAATCACTAAACGATAGCTTTTTAAACCGAAAGTTCAATTAGAATTCAGATGATAACATGGTAGCGACAATAGAGGTGCTTGACGCGCTGAAGAGCATAGGGCTTAACCTTTATGAGAGGAAAATTTTCGTAGCCCTGCTTGCAAAGGGCATAGGAACCGCCGCAGAGGTTTCAGAGCTCGCCGGGGTCCCGAGGTCAAGGAGCTATGACGTCCTTGAGTCGCTTGCAGAAAAGGGTTTCGTTATAGTCCAGCCATCAAAGCCCATAAGGTATGTGGCGCTCAAGCCTTCCGACGCGCTTGAAAGGACAAAGCAGGTTCTTGAAAACAAGTTTAAAATGATGGCCGAAAGGATTGACAAAATAAAGAGCTCAGGCATCATAAACGAGCTTGAAAGGATATACCGGGAAGGTTTCAACCTGGTCCAGCCGTCGGAATTCACCGGGACATTCAAGGGCACCGATATGATAAACAGGCAGATGAGTTCGCTCTTCAAGTCAGCAGAAAAGGAGATAGATGTCATGACAACCGAAAAGGGCCTTGAAGACCTCTACTCAAAGCATTTCAGGTCGCTGAAGAAGGCGGCCAGGAACGGCATAAAGCTCAGGATAATCGCGCCGGTAGCAAACAGCTCCGCTGCTAAGGCATTCTCCGAGATTGCCTCTGTCCGTGATGCCCAGCCCATTGGCAGGGTATGCAATGTTGACAACCAGAACCTTCTTATGGCGCTTACGGATGACAGCGATACGCACGAAACACAGGACGTGGCATTCTGGGCTAAGAGCCCTTACGTGGCTGAGAACGTTGCGAAGAACATGTTTGAGAAGGCATGGGAAGACGCGACCAAAAGCAAATCTTAGTATCTAATTCCCGACAACTCAATCTTTTCAATCCTTTCCCATTCAGAATTGACATACTCCTGTATTATGGCTGATTCCTTTGGCAGCGCCTTCAGGTGCTTGAAACGGCCCTGAAGCTTCAGGTATTCTTCAACAGGCGGCCTGTCCTTCTTTTCAGCCCTTCTTGTTATTCTCAGCCTGCCGTCCTCTATCTCATAGAGAATCCACATGCCTGTTTCCACGGCCTTTCTTGCAAGCTCGATTGTCTGTGAGCTGTCGAACTTCCAGCCGGTCGGGCACGGGCAGTGTATATGGACGAAAGAGGGCTGCTTCTCAAACGCCTTCTTTACCTTGCTTATTAGGTCCGGTGGATAAGCTATTGACGCCGTGGCAACGTATGGAACCTTGTGAGCGGCCACAATCTCTGCTATCGGCTTCTTTGGCCTTTGCTTGCCGATTGAGCATTTCCCCGGCGGCGAGGTCGTTGTCCATGCACCATAGGGCGTGGCCCCCGAGCGCTGGACGCCTGTGTTGGCGTAGCACTCATTGTCAAGGCAGACCTGTGTTATTTTGTGCCCCCTTTCAAGCATGCCTGACAGTGCCTGGAATCCTATGTCAAACGTGCCACCATCGCCTGCTATAGCCATGACCTTCCAGTCCTTGCCGAGCTTCCTGGCCGCCGCCTCAATTCCGGATGCAACCGACGAGGCTGTCTCGAATGCTGCGTGGATGAAAGGCACGTTCCATGATGTCAGCGGGTACGTGCTTGTGGTTACCTCAAGGCAGCCTGTTGCAGATGACACTATGAGGTTCTTTGGGCATGCCCTTGATATGAGGTTCATGGCTATGGCAATTCCACAGCCGGAGCACATGCTGTGTCCCGGCGACAGTGTGCTTTCCTGTGCGGGGGATTCGCCTGGCATAGCATAGACTGAACCGATAACATTTAAATAGGTTTTGAGAATTGAAACGTTAATCGCACTAACCGCCGGGGGCTGTCCCCCCTCCGAAGAGGCTGCTGAAGAAGCTGAAAAGGCCCTCAATCATGGAGTTCGTGTTTGAGCCCCATCCGCCCATCAGGGCCGCGAGCATTATGAACGCTATGAGGCATATCATCACGATTACCATGACCTTGATGGGGAACTCCATGAATAATCTTGTGTTCGCTTCCTTAAATTATAACCGCAATAAGCGACTGCCTGAAAACATTTTGTGGGCTGGCATCATGGGATTCAACGGAAATGTCAAAACAATATAAATTCAATACAAACAGCAAAGCAATAATTCACATATGTTAAATTCAATACAAACAGCAAAACAATAAATATGACTGTATGCATATTTAATACAACATGAAAGAAATGGATGACCTCAACATAATAATTTCCGTGCTTTTGGTGGCGGTTTTGCTTTTAACACCCATAACTGCATCCATGTTCCTTTTTATCGCAAGCGGGGTTCCGGCTGAAGTGAGCGAAACGAAGCTCAGCAGCACGGAAACGACATACGACATATCAAAGGCATCGCACAGCAACCTCTTTGTCAACAAGCTGATACCGAAAACAGGCTCAAGCATAAGCATCGTGCCATCAGGAGGCGAGGATAACATAGTAACAAGCGGCGGCTTTGAATCAGGCTCCGGCTGGCTTGCCGGCGACTGGTCAATAGAAAGCGGCATAGCGACCATTGACCAGTCCGGCCTTGGCGAGGATGAGACCTTCACGCTCAGGCAGGATGTCGGCGCTGAGGGCGGGCATGACTACATGGTCACGTTCACGATAACGGATTATGTCTCAGGCGAGATAGTGGTTGAAATCGGCAATGCGCAGGGCACTACCAGGGCAGAGGAGGACGAGTTCTCCGAGACAATAACGTCCACAGGCACGGGCAAGCTGAAGTTCATAGCATCCGCTGCCGAAGGAGAGGACACGGTGGAGCTTTCCATTGACGACGTAAGCGTTTATGACATCACAGAGAGCGACAAGCTCCTGGTCGTTTCCAACGTTGTAATCACCTCTGACGGCAGGGTCGGCATAGGCATTGAAAACCCAGAGGCCAGTTTACATATAGCAGGCGGCAGTGCTTATGTTGGTTATCTCAAGATTACACGTGATCATCGTCCACAAATATTTTTTAATCATGAAGGTGGGCAGGATGATGCTAATGGAAGAATTATGCTTCACAATGGCACATTAAATTTTATACAGTCTGATGATTCAAACAATTTTTTAAACAACAGAATGGCGATTAACTTAACGAGTGGAAAAGTCGGCATAGGCATTGAAAACCCAGAGGCAAAGCTACATGTTGACGGAAATCTGGGAGGGCCTGCGCAAAGGCCCAGTATCAGTCTTGATTCAAACGACTGGTTCACCATGGGACATGATTCAGGATACGGCTATATCGGGTGGTTCACAAAGGGGGACGGAGAAAAGTTCATCAATACCCATTATAAAGAATATATCCAGGTAAAAGCAAAAGCCATTATCGGGGTTTGGAACGGCATTGCATTCAAAACCGCACCGGAATACACCTCACTGGGCGGGCCGTCAAACATGGAAACGAGGCTCTTCATCGGGGATGACGGCCACGTAACAATAAACGATTTGGCAGGCTCAGGGAACGCTTATGTTTGTGTTGACGGGGACGGTAAATTATTCAGAAGCGCCACTGCGTGCGTTTAATATATAATGCTGCGTGTTACTATGAAAAAAGTTTGCATATTCACCTTTATGTTCCTTTTTTTATTGTTTTTTGTTCCCAACATAGCTGCAACGGATGTTGATTGTGAAGTGATTGACACCGATACGGATGACTGCGGCGACGGGACAATAATAATCAAGATGTCAGAGCCGCATGATGCGCATGCGGCAGTGCATGACGATGAGAACTTCAGGTATGCACTGTGCTGCCACGGGCTCGTGGAAGAGACACGGGAATGTGAAGAGGGGGATGTACCGGACAACTTTATCATTAGCCTTTCGGATTCGGCTGATGCGCATGCTTCGGCAGGGCTCAATTTTCCAGAGTTTGTGTGCCTCAACAATCTTGTCTGCGGCTCGGAAACTGACTGCTCCGACATGGGAACAGAATTCTTCTGCGTTCTTGGACTCTCGGACAACATTATAGACGCGCACGTCGGCCCATGCACAGGCGATTTTGTGGAAAAGATATGCTGCAAGGAAACGGGTGGTAGTTCAGGGCAGCCCGAATGCGGCAACGGCGTCAAGGAAACGGGCGAGCAGTGCGACTGCGGGGATGACGGTGTATGCACGCAGGCAGAGCTGAACTTCAAGAGCTGCCAGTCCCTCGGCTTTGACAGCGGAGAGATATCATGCTATCCCGCAGGCCATGAAAACGAATGTGAATTTGACGATTCCGGCTGTATAGATGCCGGCTACCAGATATGCACACCCAACGAAATGGGATGTTTTGGCAAGAACCTCCGCCAGTGCAGTTCGGCCGGAACTGCATGGGAGGTCGTGGAGGTCTGTGAATATGACTGCTATGAAGGCGAATGCACTGAAGCGCCGGGTGGCGGGTTCACGCTGATTCTCGTGGGCGTGGTGGCTGCCGTGGTGATAATAGTCATTGTTTCGCTTGCAAAATCATAGAATCAGAATATCCTGAAACCACTTGGCTTGATGCCGTTCTGAACTATCATGAATTTGGCGCTGCCTCTTTCGGGCAGCGACCTGTGCTTGATGAGCGTTGCCTTTCTCTCCGATGTCCTCCCCGTTTTCTCCAGGCAGAGCATGGCCTTGGACCAGTATTTCAGCATGTCTCCGCCCACGAGCTCCGGGTTTCCTGTGTCCCGGTTCCTGAACACATGCGCCGTTATTATTACGGGAATTTCCATTTCCCTTGCGATGTTTGAAAGGAGCGACACCTGCTTTGACAGCTCCCTGTTGGCTTTAAGTATGTCGCTTTTAACGTCCCTTTTCTCCCCGCTGCCGTTGCCCTCACAATACTCAAGCCTGTACAGGGATACAGCAGAATCCAGTATTATAAGGTCTGTTTTCCTGCCCTGAATGGATTTTATCATTCCGGCCTGTTCCCCGAGGTTCTTTGGTTCCATGAGCCATATCCTTTTCAGGACAGCGCTCCATTTGCCCGGACAGAGCTGCTTGAGCCTCTCAACTGAGAAACCGCCTTCTGTGTCTATGTAGGTGGCACTGCCTCCATTCTCTATGCAGGAAAGCGCGGCAAGCAGGCAGAGGTTGGTCTTGCCGGCACCCGGCTCGCCGTAGAAGTTTGTAATGGCTTTTGGCTCAAGCTTTCCGAGCATTGAACCGAGCGGTGACGGCAGGATAACTTCTTTCATGTCTTAATCTTATTCCTCAAATTTAAATTACAAAGCCGAATAAGATAGTATGGACGTCGAAACCAAGATTGAGCTCATCAAAGGTGTCGGGGAGGAGATTGTCACGATTTCTGAGCTCAAGGAGCTGCTTGAAACAAAGGCACACCCTGTTGCATATGACGGCTTCGAGCCCAGCGGTCAGGCACATCTGCCATTCGGCGTCTTCAGGGCGCTTCTTCTAAAAGACCTGCTCAAGGCAGGCATCAAATTCAGGCTTTGGCTTGCGGACTGGTTCGCGTGGATAAACAACAAAATGGGTGGTGACCTTGAGAGCATACACAAGGTGGGCGAATACTTCATAGAGGTATGGAAGGCTGCAGGCATAGACACCAGGAAGGTTGATTTTGTATGGGCAAGTGATAAGATGGACAAGGAATACTGGAAGAAGGTTATACTGGTGGCAAAAAACGCATCCGTCAGGCGCGCGACACGTGCCCTTACAATCATGGGCAGGAAAGATGGCGAGCTTGCCGAAACAGCGCAGTATTTCTATCCAATGATGCAGACGGCTGACATATTCCAGCTAAAGGTTGATATCTGCCAGCTCGGGCTTGACCAGCGCAGGGCGAACATGCTCGCGCGCGATATCGCGCCCAGGCTCGGCTGGAAGAAGCCCGTTGCAGTGAGCCACCATATGCTGCTGGGCCTCAGCGGTATGAAGGAGCCCGATGGCTTCAGCGGGAAGAGCGGCATAGAAAGGCAGATAGACTCAAAGATGAGCAAAAGCAGGCCGGAGAGCTCCATATTCATGCATGACAGCAGGAAGGAGATTGAGCGCAAGATAGCAGGCGCATACTGCGCGCCCAAGGACGTGGAAAACAACCCCGTGCTTGACTATTCAAAGCACATAATATTCAGGGCCTTCGGTGAAATGGAAATAGAGCGGGATAAGAAATACGGCGGACCGCTCAGCTTCGGGAGCTATGAAGAGCTTGAGCAGGCCTTCCGGAGCGGAGGGCTTCACCCGAATGACCTGAAGCCTGCCGTGGCAAAAAACCTTGACAGGCTAATAAAACCCGTGCGCTCCCATTTTGAGAAGAACACGCGCGCGAAGAAACTGTACGAATTCGTAAAAAAGCAGGAGATTACGAGGTGATTATCATGGCTGACAGACTCGACCCATGGAGCTCGAAGCTGGAGGTTAAGGACTACAGCCGCCTGCTGAAAGATTTTGGCATACAGGATTTCCGGCCTTTGGTCAGCAAGATAAAGGATCCCATGCTTGCTATGCGACGCGGCATAATCTTTGGCCACAGGGATTTTGACAGGATAATCAACGCAATGAACAAGAGAAAGAAGTTCGTGATGCTGACCGGGCTCATGCCGTCAGGCAAGTTGCACATCGGGCATAAGATGGTTGCGGATGAGATAATTTATCTCCAGCAGAAGGGTGCCAAAACCTATCTGCTGGTTGCTGACATCGAGGCCTACAACATGAGGAGCCAGAGACTTGAAGAGCTCAGGAAGACTGCAATAGAGGAATACCTTGTTAGCTACATAGCTCTTGGGCTCAAGCCCAAGAATTGTGACTTCTATTTCCAGAGCGCGCGCTCCTCGGAGCCGGACAAATCCAATGCATATTACCGTCTTATGGGCATGGCATCCAAGAGGACAACCCTAAATGAAATGAAGGGGATATACGGCGATCTGACGCCGGGCAAGATAATGTCGGTGTTCACACAGGTAGCAGACATTCTTCACCCCCAGCTTGACGAGTTTGAGGGACGTTGCCCGGTAGTCGTTCCGGTCGGCGTGGACCAGGACACGCACATAAAGCTGACACGCGATATAGCATCAAGGCTGAAGGGAAACAAGGAATTTGATTTCCTTCCGCCAAGCTCTTTTTATCATGAATTTATGCCCGGGCTAAAGGGCGGCAAGATGTCATCATCTGACCCGCTGTCCTATATTGCACTGACCGATTCCCCTGAAACGGCAAAGGAGAAGATAAACAAGTACGCCTTCTCCGGCGGCCGTGAAACAGTCAAGGAGCACAGGGAGAAAGGAGGCAACCCGGACGTGGACGTGTCGTTCCGGATGCTCCAGTTCATGTTCGAGCCCGATGACAGCAGGCTGAAGAAGCTGCATGACGACTACAAATCAGGCAGCCTTCTGACAGGCGAGCTGAAACAGGTACTAATAGACAAGCTCACGCGCTTCCTGACAGAGCACCAAAAGAAGCGCGCTGCAGCGCGCAAACAGGTTGACAGGTTTCTGAAGTAATCACCATCCAAAATACGAAATCCTTTTCCATACCCCTTCTCGATCTCCATTACTTTATTATACTTGGCAAGGTGAACATCGGTTGCAGGGGCACCAGCCCTGCATAATGAAGGACCTTCTTCACCTCTTGAAGGAAAGCCCACGGCTTTAGCCGTTGGGTAGTTTACACCCCCATCCTTATTGCCCTCCGAAAACAAATTTAGTGGAAAGAAAGGCTATTCTAAAAAGATGCGGGAGCAGAGATTCGAACTCTGGAAGGCATTGCTCGCCAACCTCACTTGCGTGAGGGAAACTCTAAGCCACAGGATTTCTCAGGGCATGTTTCTGTCATCAGGATTACTCCCTAAACATACTTAAGAATCCTCTTAAGTTTGGCATGCTTGATATTTACTATCAAAACAACCTGCCCCTTTGGCCGTTTCCGAACCCATTTCACTTTTCCGTAGACGCTTTTGAACCGTCTGCATTGAAAAGGGTCTCTCGGGAACTCCCGCACATATAGTGATTTGATTATTTGTTTTAAACATTAAAATTATAATTAGAAAAGCCAATGCAACTTACTTCACTAATAAACGGGCCTTGTCCGGCTCATACCTCCAGTCCGCAGGCAGGTCGCCCCCGCGCTTGTAGAATTTTGCAAGGCGCCTTATCTTTGATTCGGTGATCTCGAGCCCGCGCTTGGATGTGTAGTCCTTCTTGTTCTTGTCCATATGGGCACGAAGGTCAACGGCCTTCTTGAGAAGGTTGAAGAAATCCTCAGGCATCTTTGGATATGCATCATGCTTTTTCATTATCTGGCTTATGCGCAGCTTGCTCATTCTGACGGTGGGTATGCCATACTGGTCCCTGAGAACCAGCCCTATCTTCGCAGAGCTGTTACCTTTCTTCGCGAGTTCTACGACTATCTTTTCTGTGTCCGTAGCCTTCATCTTGACCCACGGAGCCGCCTTTTTCAGGGGCTTTGTGCTCCCTGACCTTCCTCTCTTCCGGCTGTACATTCTGGCCATGTCCGACACCTTACAATCTGTGATGGAGCCTGATACCAGCTCAATGCGATTGGTAACAAGACATGCTTCGCATGTCAAATTCCCCCATACGTTGGTGATGTCAGGCACACTTAATAAACAACATTTATGTTATAGGTTTATAAACATTGTTTCCCGCAGACGCTCCTAAAGCCTTTTTACAGGAGCCTGCCGGCTTCCTCAAAAGGCTTAAGGCTTATCCCAAAAACTTATTTTCCGCAAACGCTTTTGGTTCAGGTTTGCTCCACAGCTTTGGGGAAGCGGTCAGCTCCTGTAAAGCTGTGTTTTCCGCAGATGCTTTTGGGATAGTTAATACTCGTTGAAGATACCACATGACTATCTAGCGTCAACCGTTAACCGTAAAAGGGTCTATTCAGAAAATCCTGCTCAAATTCGGTTTTGCGCCCAGCTTTCTTGCCTTGCCCTTAACGCCTGTGCACGGGCTCTTGAGCCCGTGCCCTGTGACGAGGCACACGACCGTGCTGTTCTCCGGAATATTCTTCTGCTTTGCTGCCTTTATCAGGCCTGCAAGGGCAGCGGCACCGGCAGGCTCTGCGAACAGGCCCTCGCGACGGGCAAGGAGTTCACGGGCACGGAGTATCTGCCTGTCCGTAACGCCAAAGGCCATACCGCCCGATTCGTGAAGGGCCGAAAGCGCACGCTTTCCGTCCATGGGGTCACCGCATTCAATGGCTGTTGCAATGGTCTTGCCGTTTACAGGCCTTATTTCACTGGAAATACCGGGACTGAATGCCTTCACAACGGGGCTGCAGCCATTTGCCTGCACAGCTGCGATGTGCGGCAGCTCTCTGAGCAAGCGGAGCTGCTTCAGCTCCTTAAATGCCTTCCACGCGGCAGATAAGAGGGTTCCATTTCCTACGGGCGAGAACAGGTAGTCCGGGCCCCGGAACATATATTCAGAGCCGAGCTGGTCGGCTATCTCATATCCAACGGACTTCGTGCCCTCGCGGCGGTAAAGGTAATCGCCAAGCAGGTAGATTCCGCGGCGCTGGCATGCCTGCTCAACAAGTTTGGCTGCAGCCGCATAGTTTCCTGCCAGCTTATAGACGCGGCTTCCATAGGACAATATCTGCTCCAGCTTTGTGTCAACCGCATCATGCGGGGTTATGATTGTGCATTTAAGCCCTCCAACTGCGGAGTAGGCGGCGACGCTGGCGCCCATGTTGCCTGTTGACGCGCAGGCAACCCCCCTGAAAGGGTTGTGCCGGTTCTTTATGGTGTCAAGGGCCCGTGCAACCTCCACAGAAGAGCCCCTGTCCTTGAAGGAGCCGGTCGGGTTCTGCGATTCGCATTTGAACCAGAGCTCAAAGCCGAGTTTCAGTTCCTTCTCAAGATTCCTGCTCCTTATTAGCGGGGTCCCGCCCTCCTGCATGGACAGCGGATGGTCAACAGGATAGAGCTCAAAATATCTTGCATGGTTAAAGGGCCGTGAACGCAGCTTCTTAATATTCACCAGCCTCCTGAGCTTGCCATAGTCAAAGGCTATCTCCAATGAGCCGCCGCATTCCCGGCAGCGGAAGACTATCTCATCAGGGGTATATTTGGCACCGCAGTCGGAACACCGCATGTATTTTTCATACATGCCTGATTATTGTGAAACCGATTTAAAATATAAGGCAGCTCCGGGAATAATATTAACATGGCTGTCCCGGACATAAACGCCATATTAGCATTCCTGCCCTACATTCAGATACTGGTATATGTTTTGTGGTCCCTTTTCTTCGGCTCAATCGCAATAACGGGTTATCCGGGATACCTGCCCGTTTGGATTAAATGGCCATTGAGGCTTGGCCTGGGGTTCATTGCACTTGTCACCGGAACCGGAATCGGAACCCTTATACCCCTTGCCTTTCCGTTCGCGTCATTCGTTCAGATGAGCATAGGGTGCTTAATATCGGCAATTGTCTTGGCGATTGCTGTTAAAATATCAATGCACAGGATGCCGTGGGTTGCTGATGGTTTCAGAGGCAGGATAAGGCACTATCAAAACAAAGTAAAGAAGCTGAAGTCGGGCGGGCCGCTGAAGGCAATAACGCCGTTGAGGATTACAGGCATGGCCGTTTTGATTGCACTGGTTGTCTTCGGGCTTGCCTTCTTCAGGGGTTTCCCGTCCTTTGCGAATGAAATAAATTCCATGATAGCCTCTTTCGGGGCGGGCATGGTGGACATGGATTCGGTTTTGGGAGGGGGGATTGGCATGATTCTGCTTGCCACAGAGATATTCATGTTCATCGGTGTGAGCATGTTCTTTGGCTCCATTGCACTTAACGGCTACAGGGGATATCTTGGGGGGTGGGTTAAATGGCCGGCCAAATTGGGGATAGGCGCTCTTGGGCTGGTAGCCGGGATTGGAGTGGGCGCATTTGTGCCGGTTGCGTTCCCGTTCGCGTCATTCGTTCAGATGTTCATCGGAGGCATCATTGCTGGCATAACACTGGCCGTGGCCATATACATACTTTCATACAGGATGCCGGGCCTTATTGAAAGCCACCAAGGCAGGATAAGGCACTATCAGGAGAGGTTAAGAGCGCTTGAGTCGGGCGGGCCGCTGAAGGCAATAACGCCGTTGAGGATTACAGGCATGGCCGTTTTGATTGCACTGGTTGTCTTCGGGCTCCTTAACTTCGGTGGGTTTGTAACGCTTGAAAACGAAGCAAGCGCATTGATTGGCGACATGATTGGCATAGACATAGACATGGAAGACATATCGGCAGACTGCCAGGCCATGATGAATACGCTTTATGCCAACATAAATGCACTTAGTTCTGCCATGCCATCTCCATACAATGACCCAGCGCTGCAGACGGCTATGGAACAGGGATGCGGCGAAAGCATAACCGGCCTGTTCATATACAATCTGGAAACGCCGGTTGTTGTCGGGACGACCAGCAACAGCAACATAATGTGCCTTGCAACACAGACAGATTTCTGCATGAGGCTGGACCTGAGCACTCTGGCAGGCAGCCTTTAATCCAAGGGCAATGCAAAAATTTAAAAGTGCATAGTTCATATAATTCAATACGTTCACAATGCCTCGCAATGTCTTCGTTGGAGGGAGTATGTTTTTGGAAGACGATGAGGATTTTGAAGTTGACGGTGACAATGACGAAGATGAGGATTTTGAAATAGAGGACGACGAAGAAGAAGACAATTATTGAACGGGGATTAATCTTTGCCTCCGTTCTTGTTTTTATCGTCTCCAATGCCGAGCTGTTTCAAGATACCGCTTGTGCTGTAACCCCTTAGTTTTGAGCGTATCCTGAGAATCCTGCATTCCGGAAACTTCTCCCTTATGCGTCTGGCGAGGCCTTTTGGAAGTTTTTGGTCATGACCGAGGGATATTATGTCAGGCCTTTCCTTTTCAACCACCCTGAAAAAGTCCGAATCGCTGCCTATTATCACCTTGTCTGCTATGCCCAGCATCTCAACCACCTTCTTTCTTTTCTCTGCGGGAAGCAGCAAATGCTTTTTGTTTTTAATGACGGTCCTGTCGCTGGCAATTACCACCACAAGGGTGTTTCCCAGTTCCTTTGCCCTGTTCAGGAAAAAGACATGACCCTGATGCACTATGTTGAATGAACCGCCGGCGAGAACTTTCTTGCCTTTCTTCCTTCTTCCCATAAGCATTATTCGGAGATTTCCCTTATATACACTGCTTTCTGGCTGCCTGTTTTTTGGCTTTCTATCTCTATTCTATACAAACCATACCTTATGATCAGGTCACCCTGCAGGTCAATGTCAGTGCAATTCAGGACCATCATAATCGGATGATACAGGCCCAACCCGAAGCCGAAGCTCGGGGCTATGCTGAGCATGAAATCCCCGCTGTCTATTAGTGATATCCTCTTGTCTATTGTTTCCCAGTTTCCCTTTGTTACGGCAAGGTACATCATTGAACCTGTCAGGTTCTGTTCCATTGCAATCGTATGCGTTTTGGATGTGTTGCTGGCGTTAATCTCGTTCGCGCCATCGGCTACCAGGGCAGCCACCATGTTGCCGTAATAGGATGCGGCATACCAGTGCTCGAGCCCCGTATACGCAGCACCGGCTCCGAGCGTGCTGGCATTGGCTTCCCCTATGTTTGAAACATATGCGCTGCTGTGCGTGTCATTGAGCTCCAGCTTTACTGTAATCGTGTGGAATGCGCCGACCCTGAAGTATGTTTCGTCGTTGTCCGAGGCGCCGCCGGCATCAGCTGCGTATACCGTTACGTTCCAGATTCCTTCCTTTGCGTTTGCCGGTATGTAGTAGCTGTATGTATATGTGTTGCCGTTGGTTATTGAATCTCCCTGTGTCATGCTTGCATTGTCAACCTGCAGTTGTGAGGCCGAGTCTGTTATCATTATCTTCACCGAGCTTATATCAGAAGCCCCGTCAAGATCAGTTATGTTGACTTTTATACTGACGCTCTCCCTCCATACAAAATACTTTGTCTCCACCCCATTTGAGTCATATGTGTTTGGCTCATGGACCACCGGGTTCGTGTTCAGTATCGTTACAGTGTTTGATATGACTGCAGTGGAGTTGCTTCGGCCGTCAAATGCCTTGTATTTGCATGAAATGACATCGCCTTTGTCGCAGCCGGGGTCATTGCAAAGGAATGTGTTGTTTTGCGCCCAGTCCCTGAGCGTCCCGCCCGTGTCCTGGAAAAGGAAGTAATGCGACAGCGGGTCACCATCGTCATCAGAATAGCCGCTGCCTATGCACGTGAAATCGGTGTTTGTGTATGCCGTTGTGGGCGTCAGCTCGGCTGATGCCACTGAAGGAGCCGTATTGTTTATCGTGAAGGGCGTGGAATTGTACCAGCTGCCCCAGCTGTCACCGTCATTGAGCCTGACGGAGAATACCCATTCCTCATCCTTGCTTGTGTTTGTGTGGCTGAGATAGATCTGGTTTTCCGCCGTGGGTTCCTGCGTCCCGTTTCTGTACCATATTATCTCCCTGTCCTGTTCCGTGTCGCCGGCGTCCACGTCATAAAAGGTATAATTGCCTGTCAGGTTGCCCCTTGTCCTGTTCAGCGAATCGTCTGATGAGATGTTTATGTGGGTTACATTGGGCGGGTTGTTGAACGTGAAAACGTAGATTCCGCTTTCGTTTTCGTCAAGCCCGTCGTCCGTGACTATCTTCCACCAGTAGTCATTCTTTGCGCTTATGCTCCAGTCGTAGGACATGCCTGTCCCGTTGTAGAGCAGGTTGGAATCGTCGCTGTTGCTCACGTTCTGGCAGTCAGAGCTTCCATATACCAGATAGTTGAATTCGTGGCCTGTGCCGCTTCCGCAGGAAGCGTCCGGGTCGGTTATGCTCTCCCACTGCAGGGTGACCGGGGATGATGTATGCACAGAGCTGTTTAGCGGCGAGCTCTGGTTTGATATACCAGGCGGCCTGTTCTGGACTGTGAAATTGACTACAAAGCCTGCCTGCTCGTTGCCAAACGAATCGTTTGCATAGAACCTGAACTCAACATATTCTTGGTTGCTGAAATTGCCCGCGCCTATGGTCACCTTGTAGCAGTGGTTCCCCGTGTCCATCACGTCGGTTGAGTAGTTGTGCCATTCACCGTCCTCCCATGTTCCGCCGTACCATATCGTATCTATGTCCTGGCCCCCGTTAATGAACGCAGAGAACACGACATAATCCGTGCAGTGCACATCCCCGCAGCAGCAGGTGCCGCCCCCGCAGCCCATGCAGGGCGGGCAGCACGACTCGTTTGTGGTGTAGCTGAAGCTGGAGTTCCATATAACTGGCGGGACCGCGTCAACGATGAAGTATAATGTTTCATTGCTCCTGTCGCCGGAATCTGCGGTGTCATTCGGTATGACCTTCCACCAGTATGTGGCGTCGTTTAGCATGTTCGTCCCGTCGTATATGTAGCCTGTTTCGGATATGCCTGTTACATTGATGGAAGGGGATGAAAAATCTTCATCGTTGTCAACGACAAGGTTGTATGTCACACTGTCCCCGTCCCTGTCCGTTGCAGCGGTCCAGTTGAAGTATATGCTCGTGTTCGTTGTCAGGTAGGTTCCGTTTGCCGGAACAAGCGCGCCCGGGGCCTTGAAGCTCGTCCTTGCCGTATCGGATATCCTCAGCTCGTCTATCTTCGCGTTTGCCTGGTTTTCTTCGTGGTAGTCTGAACCGATGTGCATATCCCCCATGCCACTGATGCTCATGGGCCCCCATGACCAAACCTTCTTCCACCATTTTTTTATATAAGTTTTTATAAGCACGCCATCAATATAGAGCTTGGCTTCACTCGCTGAGCTGTCCCATGTGCATGCTATATGATGCCACTGGCCTGCTTTCCAGTGGTTCCTGAGCACTGAAGGGTCTGTACCCACAAGCATGCTGTTCTTGTCGTCGTCCCATACCCTGCACTCTATCATGTCCCTTGCGTTCTTCCCTATCTGCACCCTGTTCTGGTTGCTTTTTTCCGCCACATCAAAGAAAATGCGATTCTGCCCGTCTTCGCCGTCCCATGCCGGCATGAGCCACATCTCCACCGTTCCTGCTGTGCCGTCAAGGTTTCCGCTTGTTTGATAAGTAAGCGTATCCGTTGAATCTACCTTCACTGCATCATAAACAAAACCCTCCTCCAGCTCTGTCCCTGAATGCGTTCCAATCTCAGCCTGTGTTCCGTAATAGCCTGCATCGTAATGAGCGAGCAGGAGAGTGTTTCCGTCCCACCCGGGCTCGTATAGCGATGGCTTGCTGTTTACTATGGTTACGCTTGAGTTTGACTCGTTGCCGTAGACTATGCCGTCATGTCCCTGGACCGTGCATGTCCATGTCTCGCCTTTTGACTGAATTCCTATGGTCGCATTGTCTGAGTCAGGCACGCTGTTCGTCACGGATTTGTTGTTGGTTGAGTTTGTGGCACCGCCCTTCCAGAAGGTTATGTTTGCGCTGAGAACGTCACTGCCGTCCTCGTCCGTTATGTTGAAGGTGCAGTTTAGCCATTCGTCAGTCTTGGCTGCGGCCGGAAGCAGAAGCACGCTGCTTGCGTTAGGCTCGGTGTTCAGGGTATGGGTGAAGCCAAGGTATATGAGGCTGTCGCCGTGTGACATGTTGCCCGTTATCGGCTCATGGAATGAGAAGTCAATCCTGTAGTTGCCACCAGATGATGTGAGGTTCTGTCCTGCTGAAAACGCGCCGCTTCTTACTTCATAATTTGTGCTTGTGAGGGGATAAGAAAAGCTTACCTGAATTGTCAGCAACAGGGCTGTTAAAAACAATAAAGCAGCAATTATCTTGTTTGATAGCATATTCCCTCCGCTGGAACAAATACCGGCTCAAACCTCCATGCTGTGGGTTATAAAGGCACCGGCTATCTCGCCCCTTTCCGGCTCGTATATGATTAGCAGCCCTGTTGAATCGCCCGCGCAGCCGAATTCAATCTCATATACATCAGTGCTTATGCCGCCGTAGGTTGCCTTTGCACTGTCTGCCGGGAGCAGGTTTTCCGTGTACGGGCAGTTGACATACCGGCTCATCTCAAAGTAATCAGGCGACCCGCTCATTGCATTGAGCACCTCGTTTATGTCAAGAACAGCGCTTTCCATATGCACCGAATACTGCCTGTTTGCGGCTTGTGAAACAAGGTTTACGGAAACAAACAGAGCAAGGCATAGCACAGCAAGAGCAGCTGCAATCAGCGGGGGTTTTTTCCCCGGCTTAACGCCTCTTTTTTTCTTTTTCACCTAACACGCCCCCAGTGTTGAATTGCACACGCCGTCAGTCCAGCAGACCATGCACCTGTTGTTGCCCGCATTGTCTATCATGGTTATCTGGCTCTGCCCTGAGGGCGGCGTTATCGCAAGTATTCCGGTCATGTTCTGGTTGCCTGAGCTCGCCGTTATGTTCACATACCCGGAGCCGGAATAGGTTGTGGTGTTGCCGTGCACGGTCAGCAGCGAGGCCGGCGAGGTGTCGCCTATGCCCACATCCCCTGTAGTGTTTATCGTCAGGTAGTCGTTTGTCCCGAGAGCGTTGGAGTTGGACACCTTGAACTTCCTGCTGTCACTGTAGTCCATGCCCACCGTCCAGTTCTCGTCAATGTCAACATCGCTGGTGTAGTAGACCGTAATCCTCATGTGGTCTGCGGTCGCGCTGCTGCCCCCTATCATTGAAGTTACCATGTATCCTGCACCGAATGTTGATGACTCAACCACGCTCTCGTTCAGCGTGAAGCCCCACGTTGATGAGCCACCCGCCTCCTCCCAGAAGTAGTAGCTTCCGCTTTGATATACTGTTGAGTTTGAGCTCCCGACCACGTGCCCGTTCCAGACAAGCTTGACGCTGTGTGTGAGAAGCGTGAGCGAGGACTCGACCTCAACCTTTACGCCTGTAACCGTTGCGCCGCTGGGTATGTCAAAGCCAAATCCCTTGCCCACGAGGTAGTCTGAGCTTCCTGCCCCGCCGAAGGATATTGACGCGTCCGAGGCGTCGTTTGCCTTTATGTTCTCGGGGTCTGTCCACTCGGTGTTTGAGCCGTACTGCGCGGTTGATGAGGGGCTGTTGGCGCCGTCAGAGCCCGAGGCGCCGGCTTCAAAGTAGTCAATGTGGAACCTCAGGGCAGAGTCGTTTGCCCCTGTCTTGAGCAGGTGAATCATGTGCTCGGTGTTGGCTGGGGTTATGTTTATGTAGCCGTGGCCGGAATATATCTTCGTGTCTCCGTGCACATTAAGCATGGAGTCAGGTGAGGTGTCGCCTATGCCCACATGGTCGCCGCTTGCATCAATGTAGAGGTCGTCGCCGACAGTGAAAGCAGGGTTCTGGTTGTCATTGGTGTCTATCTTCATGCCCTGAAGCGTGAGTATGCGGTAGCCTGAAACGCCGAGCGTCACCGCTCCGCTTCCGTCGCCCCGTATAGTAAGGTTCCCCCCCATATCAATGTCACCCGCTGAGCTTACATTCACATACCCGGAGCCGGCATAGATGTTTACCGGGCCATTGAGCTCAAAGGAGCCGCCCGTGTTTATCGTCAGGTAGTCGTTTGTCCCGAGAGCGTTGGAGTTGGACACCTTGAACTTCCTGCTGTCACTGTAGTCCATGCCCACCGTCCAGTTCTCGTCAATGTCAACATCGCTCGTGTAGTAGACCGTAATCCTCATGTGGTCTGCGGTCGCGCTGCCACCTGTCATCATTGCAGTTGCCTTGTAGCCTGCGCCGAACGTTGAGGACTCCACCACGCTCTCGTTCAGCGTGAAGCCCCAGGTGTCCGTGTCATGGCCGAAGAAGTAATAGCCTCCGGATATACAATACGATGTATTGGTTGTCCCGATAATGTGCCCGTTCCAAACAAGATTCAGCTTGTGTGTGGATGTCGTGAGCGAGGACTCGACCTCAACCTTTACGCCTGTAACCGTTGCGCCGCTGGGTATGTCAAAGCCAAATCCCTTGCCCACAAGATACCTTGATGATGCATAAGCGCCAAGGGTTACAGAGGCGTCCGAAGCGTCATTGGATTTTATGTTATCAGCATTGCTCCATGAAGTGTTTGAATCATACTGCGCGGTTGATGAGGGGCTGTTGGCGCCGTCAGAGCCCGAGGCGCCGGCTTCAAAGTAGTCAACGTGGAACCTCAGGGCAGAGTCGTTTGCCCCTGTCTTGAGCAGGTGAATCATGTGCTCTGTGTTGGCCGGGGTTATGTTCACATAGCCGTGGCCGGAGTAGATGCCCGCTGAAGCCGATATGTTCAGGTCGCCTGTCATGGAATCACCGGTCTCGTTAACGAAAACGTCGCCGGGGTAACTGCCGCTGCCCCCGCCTCCCGAATAATGCGAAGGAAGGTGTCCCCCGAAGTAAACCGTGTTGTTGGTGTAGTTTTGTGCAAGGTCGGAAAAATCAACGCAGTCCGTGCAGACCAGGTCCTCTGCAAGGTATGCATATCCCGTGCTTGCTATCCTCTGGCGCGGGCTCATCTCGCCGTCGGACTGGACCTCCATTGCGAGCCAGTAGTCAACGGTGAAGTCCAGACCTATGCTGTTTGAGTTCCCGAGAATTACGTCAAAAAGCCCGTCATTAACGCTTACCGTGCTCTGGGTTTCTGACCAGAGTTTGCTTCCGCCTGATGCCGCATCATATATGTAGAATGAAAAGTTGTAGGTTCCGCTGAGATATCTGTTGGTTGTGGAATTGATAAGCCTTCCTTGCAGGTTTATCAGGTGGGGTATTGTTGCCTGGCCAGCAGATGAGATGACAAAAAATGTTGCCAAAGCAGCTGATATTAAGAAAAGAAGGTTTTTAATCCCTGGGCTGCTTCCGGCACTTTTATGCATATAGTATTATAGTTATTTTGGGAATATAAATCTCAACCGTTGATTGGGGGCATAGCGAATCAACCTGCTTTTATTCAATCAGCGACAAATAATATATGTGGTCTGATGCCTACAAGGTCGGTTTTAAGGATTGTCGGCGAAACAACGCCATTGGTAATATTATACGCCGTGATTGAGCTTCTCGCAGGCGGGGTTCTGGGTGGCATGGTAGACATGATGGAGCTTCTTCCGGGTTTGCTGATTTTAATACCCGGACTCCTTGACCTGAGGGGCAGCATTGGCTCTACATTCGGTGCAAGGCTTACATCAGGGCTGCATCTCGGTCTGGTTCGTCCCCACAGGTCAGGCAAGGCCCTGAAAACCAACATATACGCATCCCTCATTTTGAGCTTTTTTGTATCATTGATGCTTGCCGTTTTCGCGTGGGCGCTATGCCTTATAATGGGCATCCCATCGATAAGCCTTGCCGCTTTCATGGCCATATCAATGGTCACGGGTGTTGTATCGGGAACCATACTTACAGGCATTGCAATCCTTGTCTCATTCCTAAGTTATGGCAGGGGGGTGGATCCTGATGACATAACCACCCCCACAATAGGCACGCTTGGTGACATAATAACGGTTCTTTGCCTCTTTGGAACGGTTCATCTGGTCTTATGGCTTGGTATATAATGCATTCATTGAAGAGTATATTGAAGGAGAGCATACCAGTGCTAATTTTAACCAGTGCAATAGCCATAGGTGCCGGGATGATACTGAACCTTAACCGGGATTTCATAACCCTTATACCGGGCATCCTCATAATAATACCCTCATTCAACCAGATGAACGGGGCAATATCATCCGTCCTCTCCTCAAGGCTGTCTTCCGCGCTCCACCTCGGGCTCATACAACCGAAGCTGCACAGGACCAAGACACTCACCAGGAACATGGTAGCCGCCTATATAATAGCCACGCTGTCCTTCATGGTTTTTGGCATAACCGCGTGGTTTTTCAATGCGGCAATGGGCATAAGCACGGGCACCATCATGTCCTTTCCGGTAATAGTGTTTGTTGCAGGCCTGCTCACAACGGTTGTGCTTTCGGTTATCTCAATAGTCTTCAGCTACCTTTCATACAGCAGGGGAATGGACCCTGACAACATAGTAATCCCCCTTCTTACGAGCACGGGGGATTTCATAGGCATAGTCCTGCTGTTCATGACAGCAGGTCTGGCTTTATGATGCTTTCAGATGCCAAAGGCGCTGAAGGTTCATGGCCGCATTCGTGCGGCCGGATATAAAGAAGGAGGTAAAAGGAATAAATAATATGCAGACACAGAAGAAAAAGGACATACTGAAGGATATACTGGAAAAGAAACGAAACGTCATAGACCTTATAACAGAAATGAAGAACCTTTCCGGGCTGGCAATAGACCTCGGCTTCTCTGCGCTCATGCTTCAGGACAAGAAGCTTGCAGAGAAGGTGAAGCAGCTTGCGGATGAAATGGACATGAAGCAGTATGAGATACAGACCGAGTGCATGCTTGCGGCCTCAAACCCCGAGGAAGCGCTTGGCCTCACCTCAGTAATCAGGGTTGCATCAGCGGTGGCAGACATCTGCAATGCAGTGAATTCCCTGAACAACACCATACTTGAGGGCATGCCCCTGCATCCCACAATAAGCGAAGCCCTGAAGACGGCAGCGATTAACGTGGACTATATAAAGGTCAGCAAGAACGCGCAGATAAAGGGCAATACGCTGGAAGAGCTGATGAAACACGGCGTTGACATACTGGGGCTGAAAAGAGATGACGTATGGTCATACCAGCCCAAACCAGAGGAGAAGATCAGGACAGGCGATATACTGATAATAAGCGGCGGGAAAAGAAGCCTTGAAGAAACCAGAAAGCTCAACCGTGCAAAACCAAAATAAGCGGTTTTCGTGCAGGGTTATGAGGATTCCCGTTCTGTTAGCCCTGAGCCGGTTTGCTCTTCAGAAGGAACTGGATGCATTGCGGATTCAGGAAGCCCTCTCCTTCTCTTCCTCTTCCCTTACCCTTTCCTCCACTTCATCCTTTATTCCGAGTGCTTCCACCATCTCTTTGTACCGGTTCCTTATGGTGACCTCAGTCACGCCTATGGCATCAGCCACCTCTCTCTGCGTCTTCTTCTCACCCTTGAGCACGGCGGCTATGTAAAGCGCGGCTGCTGCCACGCCTATCGGGCCCTTGCCCGATATGACATCATACCTTGCGGCGTCGTCCAGGACCTCAACCGCCTTCACCTGAACCTTTTCTGAGAGTTCCAGAAGTGAACCGAACCTTGGGACGTAATCCTGTGCCTTTGCCGGAAGTATCCTTATCCGGAGCTTCCTTGCTATGTACCTGTAGGTCTTGCCTATGTCCCTCTTGTTTATGCCTGAAGCGGCTGAAATCTCGTCAAGCGTCCTCGGCGCGCCTTCTTCCCTGCAGGTTGTGTAGAGCAGCGCGGCAATTATTGATTCTGTTGAGCGGCCCCTGACCAGGCCCTTGTTGACGGCCTGTTGGTAGAGCTTTGCGACCTTTTCGTGGACCGCCTTTGAAAGGTGAAGGTATGAAACGAGCCTCTGGAGCTCAGAGAAAGCGAATGAAAGGTTCCTGTCCTTTGATTTTATCAGCCTTTTGTGCCACTTCGTGAGCCGGTAATACTGGGCCCTCTTCTTTGAGGAAACCTTGAACAGCTCTCCTCGGCCCTTTCCTATCTCTGTGGTAATGCCCTGGTCGTGCTTGGTGGGCGTCAGGGCAGCGCCTGTCCTCACGCGCCTTCCGCGCTGGTCTTCATCAAACGCCCTCCATTCCTGTGTCAGGTCAATCATGGATTCCTTTACTATGGAGCCGCACCGGGCACAAATAGACTCGCCCCTGACTTCATCATAAATTATGTTTGTGGAGCCGCATTCCGGGCACATGGGCCCTTTCCTCTTACCGTCTTCAGTTTTCATCCAAGCACCTTCATTGCCTTATCCTGGTTATCGGGCATCAAATCAATATTTTTTACTCCTTTTTGGTGAATACCCCTCAAAGGAATAATATAATATGCGATAACCCCTTTATAAAGTTTTCGGTGGCATCAGTAGTTGGAAATCTCCAGTAAGTTTCCTCCAATGACCAATAATTCCAACGTTTTCCTTGCAGAAGAAATCGT